>ENA-ORTI01002314-ORTI01002314.1-human-gut-metagenome-genome-assembly--contig:-NODE-2314-length-17148-cov-5.132101_pt1 | contig 17148 bp, 12 predicted proteins | sample MGYA00242071_ERZ509191 | MGnify/ENA primary metagenome ERZ509191 (study PRJEB26280, sample SAMEA2338832) | human gut metagenome | biome: human gut; feature: human-associated habitat; material: faeces...
GAGAAAACGCGCAAGGGGCAAGCCCCTTGACTCCGCATTGTCACCCCCTGCGAAAACGGTACTGCACGCGCTGCGCAAAGGAGTGCGTGCAGTTTCTTATTGCGGCTTTCGATTTGATCTGCTTCTTGCGGCCGCTGCCGCTCTGCGGCGGGGTTTCGGAAGTGCGGCTGCTCGGAAAGAGAATCGCCCAGGTAAAATGCACGCAGAGTTGCACGGCGGCGGGCACCAAAGCCCCGCCGTGCGGCCTACCTATAAATAGGTCCGCCGAGAGATGCCGCCCTGCCGCGCGGGGTGCGGCGGGGTGAGGGGCGCGTTGCCGTTTGCCGTGCAACAAAAGGCCCCTGTGTGCCCCTCATTTAGAATCACTCGCTGCGGTGTAACAAAAATACAGGAATGTTACAGGTGAGTTACAAATCGGCCAAAGCGGTTGACGGGCGGGAAAGCCGGGTGTAATATGAGCGTGCAATTGATGGTGGGCCAAGGTGAGTTCCCGGTTCAGTTACGGGAACGGCATGCCACGGTAAGTGGATCGAGAAACACCCGAAAACACCTGATTTTGCAATACAAATCCGCGAATGGGGATACGATATCGCCTATTTGACCCGTTTTTGCAACATTTTCTCCGTTTTGCACAAAGGCAGGATTTTGACGGACGCCCTCCTCAACGAGCCAACGTGCATAAACAAAAGAAAATCGCGCCGAAACGCGGAAGAATATACGATGCCGCAGAACCGGAAACGGAAATTTCAGAAAGGAGAGTAACATTATATGAAAAAGTTACTCGCTCTGGTGCTGGCGTTGGTCATGTCCATGTCCCTCGTCACCATCAGCAACGCAGCTTATTCCGATAAGGCCGATATCGACCTCAAGGAAGCTGTGGACGTCCTGAGCGCTGTCGGCGTGTTTGAAGGCTCCGACGGCAAGTTCGACCCCAAGGCCAACCTCACCCGTGAGCAGGCCGCCAAGCTGGTCGCTTATCTCCAGCTCGGTCAGAAGTCCGCTGACGCTCTCGTCGGCGGCAACAAGTTCACCGACGTGGCTGCCAATCGCTGGTCTGCCGGTTATGTGGACTACTGCGCCACCACCGGCGTCGTCGCCGGCATCGGCAACGGTCAGTTCAACCCCACCGGTTCCCTGACCGCTCTGCAGTTCGGCAAGATGCTGCTCGTCTGCCTCGGCTATGATGCCGACTCCGAGGGCCTCACCGGCGCTGACTGGCAGATCAACACCAGCAAGCTGATGACCTCCGCCAAGCTCCTCAAGGGTCTGGATTCCGTGAAGGCTACCGAGGTTATCACCCGTGAGCAGGCTGCTCAGATGATGCTCAACGCCCTCAAGGCCCCCACCGTTGAGTATGACACCAAGGGTTCCACCATCACTATCAACGGTGCGGTCATCGGCATCGGCGGCTCCAAGGCCACCTATGTCACCGCTACCGTCGCTGAGGACAGCACGGTGAAGAACATTGGCAAGACGCAGCTCACCAACTCCAATGAGTACACCGTTGAGCTCGGCGAGAAGCTCTTCTCCAACCTCAAGCTGAACAGTACCGCTGACGCCTTTATGCGCCCCGCCACCAAGTGGACGCTCAAGGCCGAGACCATCGGCACCTATGCCGACACGCCCGACCTGACCTACACTGCCGGCACCAAGATCGGCACCATCTACTCCGACCTCGGTCTGTCCGACGGTATCTCCAAGAAGAATGTCACCGAGTATGTTGACGGCGATTATGCCGGCGCCTTTGCCTACGACATCGTCAAGGGCAGCAAGGACAAGGTTGGCGGCAACGGCGTTCTGCTGAACGTCTATTATGACGACGATGCCGAGACCATCACTTTCGTTGAGGTCAACACCTACATCGGCAAGGTCACCGCTGCTTATCCCGACACCACCACCAAGGACGCTTACGTCAAGATCAAGAATATGGACGGCTATGGCTGCCCCGGCGCCGGCAAGGAGTTCGAGACTGAGTCCTTCAAGAAGAATGACGTCGTTGCTTACACCTATTCCGCCAAGGATGGCGAGAACAGCATCCAGTCCATGGCTCTGGCCGAGAAGGTCACCGGCGCTATGAGCACCTACACCATCTCCGGTAATGTCACCGTTGGCGGCACCAAGTATGACGCCAACAAGGCGTCCGTCCTCACCGTGAAGGACACCGTCGCCGCCGTTGATAAGGGCGATGACGTGACCATCTATCTGGATGCCAACGGCTACGTTCTGTATGTGGACGCCGATGCCGACGTCAAGTATGCGGTCGTTCTGAACTACAAGACCGGAGTCGGCGACCTGAACGACGAGACCAAGGCCAAGCTCCTCTTCACCGACGGTACCACCAAGACCGTTAAGGTCGCTCTTGCTACCGGTCTGACTGCCGAGACCGACTTCAGCACGGTGCTTGCGGCTGATGCCGCCGAGGCCACCACGCTGAGCCAGTACGACATCGTTTCCTACACCATCGGCACCGATGACGTCTACGAGCTGACTCTGGTTGCCAATGCGCGTACCACCGCAACGGCTTCCGGTGCTACCAAGCTGGTCAGCAACGGCAAGAACACCTTCGTGAACAACATCAAGGATGTGAACCTGACCAAGGCCAACGCTCAGACCACGACCGCCGCTGACGCCGAGACCGTCTTCCTGGTCGCTACGCTGAAGGCTGATGGCACGGTGAAGAGCACCGCCGCTTACAAGGGCTTCGCCAACGTTCCCACCATTACGCTGGCTGATGGTGAGACCACTACCATGTCCGTCTTCATGGATGCCAAGACCAACAACAATCCCGCTACCGTGGTGTTCGTCCTCGACGATGCCGGAACGGATGTCACCGTTTCCAGCAACAACAAGGACATCATCTACATCAAGGGCAACAGCAGCCACACTGGTGCTCCTGATTACACTGGTCGTTCCTACACCAATGCTCTGGGTCACTTCTATGAGTATGACTGCTTCGTCAACGGTGACACCACCGCTACTACCATCAAGACCGAGAGCCCGTTCACCAAGGACACTCTGATCTATGGTCCTTCCTACAACAGCAAGGGTATCCTGATCGATAGTGACGATTCGGCCACCTATTCTACTGTTACCAGCGATAATGTGGTCGCCGGTAGTGAGATGGCTTACCGCTATGGCACCGACTCCGTCAAGAACGACGTCATCAAGCTCGGCGGCGCGTCCTATGCGTATGCCAAGAACGTTGAGGTCTACTTCATTGACGTTGACGGCAAGCTGGTTGCCGGCACCATCGACGAGATCGCCTATGACGAGGACGACAGAGTCTACCTCAAGACCGACGATGACGGCATTCTGACCAACGTCTATATCAATGTCATTGATAAGGCTGAGGAAGTTACTCCGGGCACCCCCGCTGTTGTTGTGAGCACCATTGAGGCTACCGCTGGTACCAACAAGATTGAGGCGATCAATGTTGTCTGCTCCGATAACGTGACCTCCAACACCAAGGTTTCCGTTAGCCTTCAGGTCCTGAACAACGCTGGTACTTGGACCACTCTCAAGACCCTGACCTTCAACATCGCTGCGGGTGAAAAGTGGGATACCGCTCCTCAGACCGTCACCGGTTTGGCTAGTGGTCAGTACAAGCTGGTTTGCGGCACTGTCGAGCAGCTGGTGACCGTGGTCTAATTGGTTGAACATCGACCAATCGCGCTAAGTCATATAAAGAAGGACCGCTCCCGAAAGGGAGCGGTCCTTCTTTGCTTTAGTTTGCCGCCAGCAGGGCAATATAAAAGTAGGTGGTGCCGGAGAGATTTTGCTGCTTGTCCGCGTTTTCGGTGCTGTACCACGATACGGAGCGGTCACCCCATGTTAAGGGGAGACTGAGGTCCGCCAGCGACGGGCTGGAGAGGGTTTGCACAAAGCTGCAGCCCTTAACGGCAAAGAAATGATATCTGCCGGACAGGGCAACGAAAAGCGGTGTGCCGTCAAACGTCAGTGTTTTCGGATTGCTGCTGCCGTATTGACCGTTTCCGACATAGCTGCCGTATACGATGCGGCAGTTGCCGCAGGCCGCCGCCGTTTCCGCGATGGCGTCGGCGTTGGCCTTGAGCGCGGCGTCGATCTTGGCGTTGTCGGCGTTGAAGTCGTCCATCATCACGCGGTCGGACTTCGCCCATTGGTTGAGCTGGTAGTTGGTGGTTTTCGTCATGCTTCCTCCTGTTTTTTACGCCCTGCGATCAGGGCAAGGTTTGTTTCAAGCCGCCCTGCCGGGGGGCGGCCGATGGTGTATGATTCAGTTTTTCGTGTAAAATTCCGAGGTTTCCGCCGGGTTTATGATTTTTTCTTACGGCGAAAATATCTCGAATCACTTGTAAGAGTGATTCGCCCGTTTGGTGTCCGCTCGCGTGCAACGAGGGCAAAAAAAATTTCCGGCTTGACATTTTCGCCCGCCGGATTATAATAAAGATAGCAAGGGACGCTGCGACAAGCGGTCGGCCCGATTAGGATTTTTCTAAAATGCTTTTAGAAAACCGTCACCGTGCCGGGTGGCGGTTTTCGCGTTTCTTTATCATAATCGTTACCGTAAAGGAACCGATATGTAAAGTGATCCGCATGGTCTCACCCCCTTTCGGGTGGTGTGGCCGACCGCCTGCCGTCTGTGCAGCGTCCCTCAAAACGATTGTACCATATCACGCACAAAAGTCAAGCCCTCCCGGCCGGGAGGGCTTGCTTCATATTCCGCGCGGGATGCGCAGGCAGCGGTAGGTGCTGCTGTGCGCGTTGAGCGCCGGCTCGTCCGCCGGACGGGGCCATGCTCTTCCGAGCTGCTTCAGGATGCAGCAGGTCTTGGCGTGCGCCATGTCCATCAAGTCCAGCACGCGCTCGTGGGGCGCGCGGTCATCCGACCGGTACGGCACAAACGGCACCTGCGGTTCCGCTTTCTTCATGTCCTCACCCCCTCCCCTTTTGCGCCGCCGGACCGGCGCGGGGCACACATCCGTGCAACCGAAACGAAAAAATTCAAAAATAGATAACAAACCCTTGCGGTTCTGTGCTATAATCAGCACAAATATATCACCAAAGGAGATGCCGCTTTATGGCAAAGAAACAATTCAAGGCAGAATCCAAGCGTCTGCTCGACCTGATGATCAACTCCATCTACACCCACAAAGAGATCTTCCTGCGCGAGATCATCTCCAACGCGAGCGACGCCATCGACAAGCTCTGCTACCTCTCGCTGACCGACGATAAGGTCGGCCTTGACCGCGGCGATTTCAAAATCGAGATCACCGCAGATAAGGACGCACGCACGCTGACCGTGAGCGATAACGGCATCGGCATGGACAAGGACGAGCTGGAGAACAACCTCGGCGTCATCGCCTCGTCCGGCTCGTACAAATTCCGTCAGGAGGCCGATCAGAAGGAGAACATCGACATCATCGGTCAGTTCGGCGTGGGCTTCTACTCCGCGTTCATGGTCGCGGACGAGATCACGGTCGTCACGAAGAAATACGGCGCGGAGACCGCCTACCGCTGGCAGTCCTCCGGCGCGGACGGCTACACCGTCGCCGAATGTGAAAAGGCGAGCGTCGGCACCGACGTCATCATGCACCTCAAGGCGGACACGGACGAGGAGAAATATTCCGAGTTCCTCGACGGCTATCGGCTCTATGAGCTGGTGAAAAAGTATTCCGACTACATCCGCTACCCCATCCGTATGCTGCGCCCGACGCGCAGGGTCAAGGAGGGCAGCGACCCCGAAAAGCCCGAGTACGAGTATGTGGACGAGATGACGACGGTCAACTCCATGGTGCCGCTCTGGCAGCGTCCGCGCGGCGAGGTGACGGACGAGGAGTACGAGAAGTTCTACCAGTCCATCGCTCATGCCTTCGACAAGCCGCAGCGCGTCATCACCGCGAGCGTTGAGGGCGCCGTGACCTATAAGGCGCTGCTGTTCATTCCCTTGCAGCGGCCGATGGACTTCTACAGCGAGGGCTATGAAAAGGGCTTGCAGCTCTACTCCGCGGGCGTGATGATCATGGACCACTGCGACGCGCTGCTGCCGGATTATCTGCGCTTCGTGCGCGGCGTGGTGGACTCCCCCGACCTGAGCCTGAACATCTCGCGCGAGCTGCTGCAGCACGACCGTCAGCTCAAGGTCATCGGGAACAGCCTGGAGAAGAAGCTCCGCGCCGACCTCGAAAAGCTGCTGCGCGACGACCGCGAGGGCTACGAAAAATTCTACGAGAACTTCGGCCGCGCCATCGGCTTCGGCATTGCCGGACCGGACGGGCTGAGCCGCAAGGAGGCGCTGCAGGATCTGCTGCTCTTCTACTCCTCGACGGAGAAGAAGCTCGTCACCCTGCGCGAGTATGTCGACCGGATGCCGGAGAGCCAGAAGTACATCTACTACGCCGCGGGCGAGAACGTCTCCGCCATCGACCACCTGCCGCAGACCGAGCTGCTGAAGGATAAGAACTACGAGATCCTCTACCTCACCGGTGAAACGGACGAATTCGTTCTGCAAATGCTGGGCAAGTATGCCGACAAGGAGTTCCGCTCCATCGTCGACGGCGAGCTGGACCTCGGCGACGAGGAGGAAAAGGTCCTCGACGAAAAGCCGGAGCTGATGCAGTTCGTCAAAGAGACGCTCGGCGATAAGATCAAGGAGGCCCGCGCTTCCCGCCGTCTCAAGACGCATCCCGTGTGCATGACTGCGGGCGAGGGCCTGAGCTTCGAGATGGAGAAATACTTCAAAAACTTCCAGATGCCCACGCCCGTCAAGGCCGACCGCATTCTGGAGCTGAACACCGACCATCCCGCCGTGCAGGCGATGGAGGCCGCCATGACCTCCGACCGCGCCAAGGCGGAGCTGTACGCGAAGATCCTCTACGATCAGGCGCTGCTCATCGCGGGCCTGCCGCTTGAGGACCCGAGCGAATACACCGATCTGGTCGCAGAGCTGATGAAATAAGGATCGCCCCGAAAACGCATTTTGGAGGACGCCGCTATGAAAAAGCTGTCCGCGCTGCTCCTGTCCCTGCTGCTCCTGCTCACCGCCTGCGGCACGCCCGCTACGCCGGGCGCCGCCGTGACACTGCCGACTCCAAACGATGAAATATTGGTCAAGGAGGGGCTGCGCGCCGAGGATCTGCCCGAGGTCTGCCGCCTGTGGTTCGACCTTGCCGAGACCTCCGGTGCGGCGGACAAGAACAGCAAGCTTCCGCTTGCCTCCCGCGCCGACGAGGGCGCGTGCGATTACCTCGCCGTCCGCCTGCCGGACGGAACGTACACCGATCTCATTCAGGAGGGCAAGCTTGCCGATGAGGGCGTCACGCTTGCCGATTTCTCCGGCGGCAGGGCGAAGCAGGAGGGCTCCTACGGTCAGCTCGCGTGGAATGGCGAGCTGTACCACGCCTTCACCGTCTCTGCGGCGGACTGCACCCTCCCGAACCTCACCGCCCCGGAGGGCGGCATCCTCCGTCTGAACATCTCCGGCGACTGTACCGTGGATGGCGGCGGCACGGAGTACGCCTGCTTTGAGGGCTTTGACTGCTTGCTCGTCACCGGCGACGGTACGCTGACGGTCTTAAATGCCGCCGCCCTCGACTGCGGCGGCGGGGATCTCCCCATCCCCTCGCTGGTGCTTGACGGCGATGTGACGCTGCGCTGCGACGACATTCGCCTCGCCGCTCCGAATACAGTCGACGTGCCCGCGCTCGCCGTGCTCGGCGGCACGCTCTGCACCGATATGCTTTGGTTCAGCAACGGTATGCTCGTCAATGCCGGCGGCACGCTCAGCGTGCAGGGCTCCGTGCAGGAGCTGAAGCGCGCGGTGTTCCGCGGCGGTACGACGCTCCTCGGCGCAGCCGAACAGAAGGCGGAATTCATCCTCTCCGGCGGCACGGCGCACCTTGCGGGCGGTCTTGCCGAGGGCTCGACCGTCGAGGGCGGCGCGGGCGTTTTTTCCGCACAGAGCTTTTCCGGCGCGGCGGTCAACGACTATGGCGCTGTCCTGTGGGACGGCGCGGACGACTCCGCTTACCGCAGCGTCTATGGCGCGGACTATTACCCGACGGACTACAGTCCGGATTGGGCGGGTACAGTCTCTGGCGCGGTGTGGGATGCGCTGAACGCCGAAAACCCTTATGAAAACGACTGGTTCGCCGGTACGCTGACGCTGGAGAACGCTCACGCGCCCGAGCTGCTGCCGTGGGGCGGAGCGCACCTGCGTGTCCTCGGTGAAAACACAGTCGACGGGACTCTCGGCGGAACGGGTCTGCTCTTCACGGGCGGCGGTTCGCTCGCCGCGGGCGAGCTGAACGTTTGGGCATGGGGCAGCGTCCGTGCGCCCCTCCTCGCCGTGCGGGACGGCGCGGACGTCCGCTGCGGCGCGCTGCACATGGGCAGCAATGCCGAGGAGAAGGGCACGCTGCTCGTGGAGAGCGGAAGCCTTACGGCGGACGGTGAATTCTGGCTGCAAAATGCCGCGCTCACCGTCACCGGCGGCGAGCTGACGCTCGCGGGCGGCGCGAGCATCGACCGCGGCGAGGTGCATATCTCCGGCGGCACCGTCTCGTTTGAGCACGGGCTGTGGCTCGGTGAGGGCGACATCGTCATCACCGGCGGCACCGTCATCGTTCCCGGCGGAGAAGCGGGTCTGACCACCGAAAACGGCAAGGTCACCATTTCCGGCGGCGCCGTTCGTGAGCCGTGACCGCATAAGGAAAAAGAGGCGCGAGCCGACAGCTCGCGTCTCTTTTTGTCGATTTTCGGCGACAAATCGTATAATTCATAGGCAATATTACATTTTGTATTCATATTTTCAGCCACATCGCCGCCAGATGCACGGCAAAGCAGACCGTCATGCCCACCGCCGTTGGCAGCGCGACGCCGACGAGCGTCCATTTCAGGCTCTTCGATTCCCGCGCGAGCGTGAGCGTGGTCGTGCCGCAGGGGAAGTGAAACAGTGAGAAGAGCAGCATACACAGCGCGGTCGTTCCCGTCCAGCCGTTCGCCAGCAGCATGGTCTTGAGCTCCGCGAGCGACGCGCCGTCCACCAGCGTTCCCGCCGAGGAGTAGCCCATGAGCAGGATCGGCAGCACGATCTCATTCGCCGGAAAGCCGAGCAGAAAGGCAAGCAGGATCATGCCGTCCAGCCCCAGCGCGCGCCCCAGCGGATCGAGCGCCGCCGCGCCGTGTGCAAGCAGCGTGGTATCTCCCACGGTGCAGTTTCCCAGCAGATAGATGAGCAGGCCTGCGGGCGCGGCGACCGTCACCGCGCGGCCGAGGACAAATACCGTCCGATCCAGAAGCGAGCGCACCAGCACCTGCCCCACGCGCGGACGACGGTAGGGCGGCAGCTCGAGGGAGAAGGCGGAGCTTTCTCCCCGCAGCAGCGTGGCGGACAGCAGGCGTGAGACGAGCAGCGTCACGCACACGGAGAGCACCAGCGCCGCGAGCAGTCCGGCGCTTGCACCGAGCATGGCTCCACCGGAAAGGAACGCGGTCAAAAGCGTGATGAGCAGCGGAAAGCGCCCGTTGCATGGCACAAGGCTGTTCGTCAGCATCGCGATGAGCCGCTCGCGCGGCGAGTCGATGATGCGGCAGCCCGTCACGCCGCAGGCGTTGCAGCCGAGACCCATGCACATCGTCAGGCTCTGCCGCCCGTGCGCCCCGGCGCGGGCGAAGCAGCGGTCGAGCACGAACGCCACGCGCGGCAGATAGCCCACGTCCTCGAGCAGCGTAAAGAGCGGGAAGAAGATCGCCATCGGCGGCAGCATCACTGATACAACCCACGCAAGCGTGCGGTACATTCCGTCCACCAGCGCGCCGCGCCAGAACGGCGGCAGGAAGGCGAGAAGCTCCCGCAGCGGCTCCTGCGCCGAAAACAGCGCCCGTGAGAGCAGCTGTGACGGCACATTCGCGCCCTCGACCGTCAGCCATAAGATCGCCCCGAAGAGCGCGAGCATCACGGGGATGCCCGTCGCGCGGGAGGTAAGCAGGCGGTCGAGCCGCCGGTCACGCCGCTGCGCGGCGGTCTCGTCCCGCCGCTCGCACAGCCGCACCAGCGCCGTAGCGTGGGCGGAGAGCGCACCCACCAGCGCGTCGCGCAGGGCGTCGCCGGTCAGCTCCCCCAGCTCGGCGCGGGCGCGGACGCAGACCTCCCCGATACGCTCCGCCGCCAGGGCAGGCAGATCAGCGCCGAAGCGGGCGAAGAACAGAGCGTCGTCCTCCAGCAGCCGCAGCGCGTAGAAGCGGCTCTGCTCCCGCGCGAACGGCGCGAGCGCCGGCTCCAGCACGCGCACCGCGCGCTCGACCGCGCGGGGATATTCGACCGCCGTCTCTCTCTGCCGCGGCTTTTCGCGGACGGCGGCGGCCAGCGCCGCGCGCAGTTTATCCAGTCCCTCTCCGCAGCTCGCTGCTGTGCCGACGACCGGCGCGCCGAGCGCGTGGGAGAGCGCGGGCAGGTCGAGCACGATGCCCTTCTTCGCCGCTTCGTCCAACAGATTCACGCACACGACCGCAGGAACATCCGCCGCCTCGAGGGTTTGCAGCACGAGGTTCAGGCTGCGCTCCAGACAGGTCGCATCCGCCAAAATGAGCACGGCCTCCGCCTCGCCAGAGCAGAGATAGTCCCGCGCGATCTCCTCCTCGGCGGAGTTGGGGAACAGCGAGTACGTCCCCGGCAGATCGACGAGCGTGAAACGCTCGCCGCCGTATGTAAGATCGCCGCGCGCCGCGGCGACGGTTTTCCCCGGCCAGTTGCCCGTGTGCTGCCGCAGCCCGGTGAGGGTGTTGAACACGGTGGATTTTCCCACGTTCGGGTTTCCCGCCAGAGCAATGATATGCGCCTCGTTCGGCATGGGGCGATCCCTCCTGAAAAATCAAAGCATTTCGATCTGCACGCCGCCCGCGTCCTCGCGCCGCAGCGCGATGACCGCGCCGCGCACACCGTAGGCGACCGGGTCGCTCCACGGGGAAACGTGCAGAGCGCGGACGCACGAGCCCGGCACGAAGCCGAGGTCGAGCATCCGGCGGCGCTGTGCACCGGTGGAGCGCAGCGCCGACACTACGGCGCTCGCGCCGACCGGCAGCGCGTCAAGTGTCATCCGCATCGGGGCCACTTCCTCTCCCTTTGTCAGAGTATGCGCGAGGCCGTGCGGTGGTGCGGAGCCGAAAAAACAGCTGCCCCGAAGGGCAGCCGTCCGGCATGGTCTGTTTGATTGTCTGTCGGGGCGTTACACCTGTGGGTCCCAGGAGATGCTGTTTTCCCCGACGCGGATGTCCGTGGCAAGACAGACGCTGCGGCTCTCCGCCCCGTTCGTCACGGTGGCGGAAAGCGTAACGCCGCCGTACCGCGGAACATTCAAAAGCCGCACGGTGCAGATGCCGCCGTCCGTCGTCGTTTCAACGGAGATCAGACCGTTGTTGTCCGGCGCGCAGCTCGCCGACCACTCGTAGCCCTCGCCGCTGACGCTGGGGACGAAGCGGAATACCAACGCAATACCATCGATGTCGAGCGTCAGACCGCTGATGGTGATCGTGTCCGGCAGGGGTGCGGGCGTCGTTATTTCATTGCTCGGTGCCTTGCTGTTTTGGAGTGAACGGTATCCCGACAGCATGGTCAGCACGCCGCAAATCAGCACCAGTATGCCTACGACGTAGCGCAGAGATCTGTTCTGCTTTGCGATCCTCCGAATCTCCTCCGCAAAGGCTTCTCTCTCGGCAGCATCCCCCGCGAAAGCCGTTGCGGGTACCTCGCCGCACAAAGCAGCCGGCTCGCGGCCGCACAGCTCGTCCGTGCTCACGCCCAGCTCGTCGGCGAGCGCCGCGAGCTTATAGAGGTCGGGGAGAGACTCCCCCGTCTCCCACTTGCTCACCGCCTGCCGCGAGATGCTCAGCCTTGTCGCCAGCTCCTCCTGCGTCATACCGCGCGCCTTGCGCGCACGGATCAGATTTTCCTGAAAGCTCACCGCCGCTCTCCTTTCTGTTTTCTGTCCTCATCGTAGCGCATTCTGCGGTGGCAGGCAAGAAAATCTCTCGGGATTTGCGCAACAGACGGTTGCATCAGCCGTTTTTCGCGGCCCTTTCGGCGCGTTTGAGCTTGTAGAGCTCCTCGGCGGCGAGCCGCGTCTTGGCGACCACATCGCCCTTCCCCTGCGGGAAGCAGTAGTAGAGCACGTCGCGGTCGCCGATGCAGATCATGTCGCCCAGCTCATACCAGAAGTAGTCAGCGTAGAGACTGTAGCTGGTCTCGGGCTTCTGCGTGAAGTCCAATTTTCCGCCGCAGCCCGTGAGGCGGAAGCCGTTCGCATCGTGGCGCAGGCGGCCCTCGCCGACGCGGCAGATCTGCCGGAAGTTGACCATCACGCAGATGCTCACCGGAGCGTCGAGCAGATAGCTGCCCTGCTCCAGCTCCTCGCGCACGCACGCGCGTTCCCACGCATACCAGTCGGGAACATGGGTGAATTTCGCCTCGGCGTTCTCACATTCGAGCGCGCCCAGCTCCGTCAGGCGGTAGCGCACACCGCAGTCGCGGCAGATAAGCTCCGTGCCGCGGCCCTCCGTTTCGCCCTCGGTGCCGCAGTGCGGGCATTTGTAGAGCACGCGGTTGAGACCGTCGGCGCGGAACGGCTCGTTCACGACGACGCCATTTTCCTGCTGCCAGCGGAAGTTATCAAAGGAAAATTCATCCGCGAGCAGCGCGTTGATCTCGTCCGCGCTCTTTTCCGCGGCCTCCTCGGGCGAGAGCAGATAGCGCAGTTCCGCGGAGACATTGACCCTGCGGTTCTGCAGTCCGTTGTAGAGCGGGTCGCGCGCGAACGCGCCGCAGGTACGCAGCAGCACGACCGGCACGCCGAGCGCCTTGACGCACTTGCCGAGGCTCTCCGGCAGCGGCGTGGCCGTGCCGTCGAAGCTGTAGCTCGCCTCGGGATAGAGGAGGATGGAGCTTTTGAGCTTCTTCACCGCATAGAGCATATCGCGCACGAGTGCGGTGTCCGGCTGAAACTTCCGCGTGGGAATGCAGCCAAGCGCGCGCATCAGTCCCGCCTTGCCCACAAAGCCGTCCGACGTGCAGACGATGTTGAAGGGGCGCGGATAGAGCACCGCCGCAGCGATCTTCAGGTCCAAAAAGCAGGAGTGATTCATCAGAACGAGACAGGGCTCGTCGGGGCCGAGCCGCTCCATGCCCACGCGGTCACAGCGAAAATGCGTCGCGCGCAGGTCGGGCGCGGACAGCGCGCGCAGGAGCGCGCGGAACAGCATGGACGGACGGCGCGGCAGCGTGTGCTTTTCTCTCGGCTGCGCGAGCGCCTGCTCGTAGGGCATATCCACGACCTTGATCTTCATGGCGGACCTCCTGCAAGGGGATTTATGTTTCCTCAACAGGATACCATGAACAAGGCCGCAATGCAATCCAAAATCAGGCGCGGGCGAGAACGTGGCTGCGGTCGAGCACCGCGTAGACCGCGACGCCGGCGGCAATGCCGAACACGCCCTGCACAAGGTTGCCGGGGATGGACGCCGCCGCGGCCAAGCCCTTGCCGAGCCACAGGCTCGCATAGCCGAAGTAGCCGAGGACCATGATGATCTCCGCCGCCGCGCCGCCGATGAGCTGCGCCGCCAGCTTGCCGCTGCGCTCCCGCATGGCCTCAAAAATATACGCCGCGGCGACCGCCATCGTGAACTTGATGACGAGCGTGCCGGGGGCATAGTGCGGATAGCTCAGCAGGTCGGCGAGCATCGAGCCGAGGCCCGCCGCCGCGCCGCCGTACCACGGCCCCAGCACCCACGCCGAGAGCAGCACGGCGCAGTCGCCGAGGTTGACGTAGCCCTGCATGGGCGAGGGCACCTGGATGACCATCGTCATCACGGTGCAGAGGGCGGCGAACAGCGCCGCGAGGACCAGCTTACGCAATTTCATATCCGTCATGAAAATCATCTCCAAAAAAGTCTTGCATTTCTGCTTGGTCTGTATTTTAATCAGAATTGGACTTAATAAAAGCATCAAATCAATATATTTTCATAGAATCAGATTGGAGATGCCCATGCTCACCTACGATCTTGACCGGCGCGGAAAGCTCGCGCGCTACGATTATCTTTACCGCTGCATCCGTGAGGACATTCTCGCGGGCCGCCTGACGGCGGGCGAAAAGCTGCCGAGCAAGCGCTCACTTGCAAGCCATCTGCAAACGGCGGTCATCACAGTGCAGAATGCCTATGCCCAGCTCGAGGCAGAGGGCTATCTCTACACGCGCGAGAAGCGCGGCTACTACGTCGCCGACGTGGAGCGGCACCCCGCCGCGCCCGGGCGCGCCCCGGCCCGAAGCGCGCCGCAGCCGCAGCGCTCGTGGCTGCTCGATCTCAGCTCCGGCGGCAGCGGGACGGAGGACTTTCCCTTTTCCGTGTGGGCAAAGCTCATGCGCCGCGTGCTGAGCGAGGAGGGCGAGGCGCTGCTGCGCGCCACGCCGCCGAACGGCGCGGACGCGCTGCGCAGGGCCATCGCGCAGCATCTCTACCGCTTCCGCGGCATCTCCGCCGCGCCGGAGCAGATCGTCGTCGGCGCGGGAACGGAGTACCTCTATAACCTCATCGTCCAGCTGCTCGGACGCGAGGCCGTCTACGGCGTGGAGGACCCCGGCTACTCCAAGGCCGCGCGCATCTACGCGCTCGGCGGCGCAAGGACTGCGCCCGTGCTTGTGGATGAGGGCGGCGTAAGCCTGAGATCCCTGGAAATGAGCGGCGCACAGATCCTGCACACCTCGCCGAACCACCAATTCCCCACCGGAGCGGTGACGCCCATCGGCCGCCGGCAAAGCCTGCTGCGCTGGGCGGAGGCGCGGGAGGGCCGCTATATCATCGAGGACGATTACGACAGCGAGTTCCGCTTCACGCTGCGCCCCATCCCCACGCTGCAAAGCATCGACCGCGCGGGGCGCGTGATCTACGTCAACACCTTCTCGCGCACGCTCGCGCCCTCGCTGCGCATCAGCTATATGGTGCTGCCCAAGAGCCTGACCGAGCGCTACCGCGCGCAGCTCGGCTTCTACTCCTCCACCGTGCCGGCGATGGAGCAGTATACGCTCGCGCGTTTTTTGGACGAGGGGTATTTTGAAGCGCACATCAACCGGATGCGCAAGTCCTACCGCGCGCAGCGCGACGCGGTCATCGACACCATTCTGCAAAGCCCGCTCGGCGAGCACTGCCGGGTGTCCGGTGAGGACGCGGGGCTGCACTTCCTTCTGACGATCGACACGAAATGCACCGACCATGTGCTGCGTGCCGACGCCGAGGGGCGCGGCGTGCGGCTCTCCTTCCTCTCGGATTTTGCCCTGCGTCCCGGCTCCGCGCCGCAGCACACGCTGGTCATCCATTACCCCGGCATCGACCTTGGACGGCTTCGCTCGGCGCTGTCCATTCTGGAGGCGCTGCTGTATTTCCGCGACTGGAAATACAAGGGCAGAAAATGAACTCCGTGTAAACATTTCTATAATTCGCTAAAATATTTATATAAATCTATTGACAAAAGTTTTCGCTGTGCTATGATACGGTACAGCAAAGAAAAACCCGGTAAGGAGGCGCATGATGAAAAAGAATCTATATAGCCTGACGCTCTCGGACGAGGTGGTGCGGGAGGTCGACGCGCTGGCGCACCGGCTGGGCACGAACCGCTCGGCGCTGGTGAACCGCATCCTGTCCGAGTACGTCTCCGTCCCCACGCCGGAGCGCAGGATCAACGATATTTTCGAGGCCATCGAGGCGCTCGTTTCCCCCTCGCGCGAGCTGGTGCCGTTTTTCGCACCGAACTCGCAGTCCATGTCGCTCAAATCGAGCCTCGCCTACAAGTACCGTCCGACGGTCAAGTATGAGGTCGATCTCGGCGGCGGCGAGGATACGCTGGGCACGCTCAACGTCGTGTTCCGCACGCAGTCGGCGGAGCTGATCGCCGCGCTGACGGACTTCTTCCGTCTGTGGGCGCGTATCGAGAACGCCTGTCTCGCGCCGGCGCTCGGCGGCACGATCACCTGTTCGCTCTACGACGGGCGCTTCGTCCGTCCGCTCGCCATGCCGCGCGGACACGCCCGCTCGGCGGAGGACATCGCCGGCGCCATCAGCGCCTATGTGCAGCTCTTCGACCGCCTGCTCAAGGGCTATCTGAGCGGCGATCTGAGCGCCAAGGACGTGGAGCTGGCCTACCGCGGCGACCTGCGGGGCCGCGGGCTTCTGATTTAATCGATTCGCAGTTTTGTCAATAGAGGTGAATTTATATGAACGCTGAAAAATATACCCAGAAAACGCTGGACGCCGTCAAGACCGCGCAGAGCATGGCGCAGGAAAACGGCAACCAATATCTGACCCCCGAGCATCTGCTCTATGCCCTTGTCGATCAGGACGGCGGACTCATCGCGTCGCTCTTCGGCAAGATGGGCGTGGACTGCGACGGCCTGCTCTCCGAGCTGGACACGCTGATCCGGCGTCTGCCGAAGGTCTCCGGCGGCAGCGGCGAGGTGTACGCCTCACCGGAGACCGGCAAAATTCTGAACCTTGCCGAAAAGACCGCCGAGAAGCTGCACGACGATTATATCTCCGTCGAGCACCTGATGCTCGCCATCTTCTCCGAGGGAACGAGCGACGTCAAGCAGCTGCTCCAGAGCCACGGCATCACGCGCAGTCGCTTTACCGACGAGCTGAGCAAGGTCAAAACCGCTCCCGTGACCTCGGACAATCCCGAGGAGACCTACGACGCGCTCAAGAAATACGGCACCGACCTTGTCGAGCGCGCCCGCAGCAAGGAGCTTGACCCCGTCATCGGCCGCGACGCGGAGATCCGCAACGTCATCCGCATCCTGTCGCGTAAAACCAAGAACAACCCTGTGCTCATCGGCGAGCCGGGCGTCGGCAAGACCGCCATCGCCGAGGGCCTTGCCCAGCGTATCGTGCGCGGCGACGTGCCCGAGGGGCTGAAGGACCGCACCATCTTCTCGCTCGACATGGGCGCGCTCATCGCGGGCGCGAAGTATCGCGGCGAGTTCGAGGAACGTCTGAAGGCCGTTCTGAACGAGGTCAAGAAGTCTGAGGGGAAGATCATCCTCTTCATCGACGAGCTGCACACCATCGTCGGCGCGGGCAAGACCGAGGGCAGCATGGACGCCGGCAACCTGCTCAAGCCGATGCTCGCCC
>ENA-ORTI01002328-ORTI01002328.1-human-gut-metagenome-genome-assembly--contig:-NODE-2328-length-17035-cov-2.810895_pt1 | contig 17035 bp, 15 predicted proteins | sample MGYA00242071_ERZ509191 | MGnify/ENA primary metagenome ERZ509191 (study PRJEB26280, sample SAMEA2338832) | human gut metagenome | biome: human gut; feature: human-associated habitat; material: faeces...
CGCTGCAACATGCAGGATTTCTGCATGTTGCAGCGCGTTTCCAAGTAGTTTACAACCCAGTGAGGTGCAAAGCACAATCGGTTAATCACGATCTGCCGGTTCTGCCTCCCATTTTAGAATTGTGCCAGTCGTAGCGTCAATTTCAAAGTCATATTCCGTGCCGCTTTTCCGCACCTCGCCTTCATAGAGAAGCCTGCCGTTCACTGTATCCATATCAAGATCCACAATGATAGCACCAGGCATTTTTTTCTCAAGAATCGCTTTCACCTGCTTGATCCCAATCACTTTTCCGGCAGGCTGTGTGCCGCTGCCGCTGTGATGGCTTTGCTCTTCTTCCCAAGAGAGGATCGCACCGGTGTAAGCGTCGATATCAAACTCGTACTCCACTTTACCCTTTTGGGCCTCCCCTTCATAGGCGACACGCCCGTCATCGCGCTCCAGCTCAATCTTCGTTATCGTTGCGCCAGGCACCTTTTGCAGCACAATTTCTTTGGCCTTTGCAACGCCGATATAGGAGGAGGCACCGTTTTGCTGGGTGGGTTTCTCCTGTGCCTTTGCCTGTGTCTGCTCTGTGGTGACCGGGTTGCGGCCAGTATGATGCACCCATCCGCCGTTTTCATCCCAATCATCCTTTTCGCTTTTGAGCGATATGCGGGCGCCATCCTTTGCATTGAGCACAAGATCATATTCATATCCACCTTGATAAAGCTCAATCTGATAGACATAAATGCCCTTTTCGAGTTCCAAATCAATATCCGTCACAGCGGCTCCGGGCACCTCTTTCAGCGCCAGTTCCCGTGCTTTTTCCACGCTGAGAATCGCCCCGTCCTGCTGTGTGCTGCCGGCCGTTGCCCCAGCAGCGCCCTCTGCGGGTGTGCTGGTCAACGGAATGACGATTGGCGCGCCAATTTTGATTTCACGCTCCAAGATCAATCCGCTTTCCGGGTGGATATCATAACTGCCGCGGCACTTGGAGGATTGGAATGCAACCTCATAAACTTGAAACCCATCCTCCTCGACCAGCTGAGTTTTGGTCATTTTAGCACCATCCACCTTAGCGCTTGAAAGCTCATCAGACACGATCTTTTCTACATCCTGCTGCGTAAGCTTCACGGATTTTGATCCATCAGAAGCATCCGCCTGACTTTTCCATTCGGCAAGCTCCTTTGTTTTTTTGCCAATCTCAATTTCATATTTTTCCTTCCGCTCCGCGCTGTGGAATTTGAATTCATAACGATCGTCCTCCGTCTCCTGTGCGACGAGCTGCGCGTCGGCGGGCAGGTATTTTAGCGCCGTTTCCTTCGCGGTATTTTTCGCATGTGCGGAAACGCCCAGCACGGAAGCAGTCCCTATCGCAATTACCAATACGGCCGCACCGGCTACTGCCAAAATCTTTCTATTCTTCTTCATAAAAATACCTCCTGATTGCTCTCAAATTTTTGGGAATGGGGCATTTGATTAGGCGGCGGCGTCCCGCCATTCCTTATCATGGCTTCATAATAACCGACAAAAATGAGAGGAAGATTAAAAAACGGGCGCTTGAAAAAAGTTTTTCAATTCCACACCTAGTATTTTTTATTACGAAGCAAAGCGAGTAACAAAGCAAAGCCTGCCCAAACAACACAGGCCCAAGAGGTATCATCTGTTCACGGGAACAGTTTGTTTCCGGCTATTTTTTATGCTACAATAGATTCAAACAGATCGTTTGAATCATTCAAAAAATGTCTGTCGGCGCAAAACGCCTCCTGCCGCAAAGCGGCAACGCCATTTTTCGCAGAGGGCTAGGCTTTATGCGTATGCTACGATAGATTCAAACAGATCGTAAAGTTTCAAGCTTTGAAACAAAGCTTCAAAGCCTGAAACTTAGATGCATTGGTATATTGATCGGAAGGAGAAACCATATGAGGCTTTTATATGTAGAAGATGAACCAGCCCTCTTGCAGGTGACCGCCAAACGCCTCAAGGCAGAGGGCTATGGGGTGGACACTTGTGCGAATGGCACAGAAGCGCTTGATTATATTGCGCTGACTGATTATGACGCGGTCATCCTCGACATCATGTTACCAGGACGGGACGGCCTTTCCATCCTGCGGGAAATGCGCGCCCAGGGCAACCACACGCCTGTTCTTTTGCTTACGGCACGCGATACGGTAGCTGACCGTGTTGCCGGGCTGGATACCGGTGCAGACGATTACCTGGTAAAGCCTTTTTCCTTTGAGGAGCTTTCGGCGCGGATCCGCGTGCTGCTGCGGCGCACTGCGCAGGAACCGGTTTCAAATCTGCTTCAGCTGGCCGATCTGACGATGGATCTCAACACCCGCCGGGTCGCCCGCGGCGATAGGGAAATTACGCTTTCACAAAAGGAATACGCGGTGCTCGAATATCTGCTGCGCAACCAAGGGGCTGTGCTCACGCGTGACCAGATCGAGCAGCACGTATGGAGCTACGATTTTGAGGGCGGCAGCAATGTGGTGGATGTTTATATCCGTTATGTACGCAAAAAGATTGATACAGGTTATGGGCAAAAACTGATCCATACCGTTCGCGGGGTGGGATATGTGCTAAAAGCAGAATAAGCGCGAAAGGCGGGTTCCAGCCATGAAACAGCTCTCCATTAAACTGCGAGTCACGCTCTTTTATACGGCGATCCTCGCAGTGATTCTCTCGCTGATGCTCGGCTTTGTTTTCCTTGCGCTTGACCTTCGGATTGTCTACTCTACCCGGGCGGATTTGGAAAGCGCAGTGGAAAACGCATTTGACGATATCGATTTCAAGGGCGGGCAGCTTGAAATCGACAGCGGAATTGATCTCTACCACGATGGGATCACGCTTGTGCTCTATGGCCCTGCCGGCACGCTCCTGCTGGGCGGTACGCCAGCAGGATTCCCGGCGGAAACGCCCTTAATTGCAGATACCCATCAAGGCGTGGAAGGCGGCGGCCGCAAGTGGCAGGTATTTGATATGTATGTCGGCTACGGTGAAACCGGCGTATGGGTGCGGGGAATTTACTCCCTCAGCGCAAACGATTCCGCGCTGAATTATGTGACGGTTGCTTCCACGGTGAGCTTCCCGCTCGTATTGCTACTCTCCGCGGCGGGCGGCTACCTGATCACCAAGCGGGCTTTTCGCCCCGTGGAGCGCATTACCCAGGCGGCAAACCGCATTTCCGGCAGCGGCGACCTCTCCGCACGCCTACCGGATGAGGGATCGGATGAAATTGCCCGATTGGCACAGGCCTTCAACGCGATGCTGGATCGGCTGGAAGCCGCTTTTGAGCGGGAAAAGCAGTTTACCTCCGACGCTTCTCATGAGCTGCGCACACCAATCTCCGTGATCCTCTCCCAGGCGGATTTCGCTCTAGCCAATCCCGGCGATCCACAGGAAACCCTACGGGCGCTTCAGGCGATTCAATCACAGGGTAAAAAAATGTCCGCCCTTGTTGCGCAGCTGCTGGAACTGACGCGGGCGGATAATCAAACGCTCCGCCTGGAGAAGGAACCAATTGATCTTGCAACGCTCTGCGAAACAGTGGCTGAAGAGTTGGCCGAACGGGCAGACAAACGCGGCATCTCGATCGAATGCTTGTTGCAGCCGGAAGTGATGCTGGAGGGCGACCAGACGCTGCTGACCCGGATGATGATGAACCTCGTATCAAATGCCATTTCTTACGGCAAGGAGTATGGCCATATATGGATTCGTCTGATCCAGAAGGATACCGGTATCCGATTGTCCATCGAGGATGACGGCATTGGCATCGCGCCAGAGCACATCAATCGGATTTTCGACCGTTTCTACCGTGTCGACTCTTCCCGCAGCGGTGCGCAGGGAGGCAGCGCCGGGCTGGGCCTTGCAATGGTGCGCTGGATCGTGCAAGCGCACGACGGCACGATCCAGGTGGAAAGCGAGCCGGGCAAGGGCAGCGCTTTCTTGGTGATATTTCCAACATAAACACAACGCCATCAGATGGGGACGCCGCAGAAAAGCAGGCGTCCCCTTTTTGCTTTCGATCCTTCCTCCGGTCAGCCGCCAAGCAAGAAATCAAGCACATCCCAGCCCGCGCTGCCTCCGCTCTGATAAAGCTCGGTATAGCCGCACTCTGTGCAGGTGATTGTAATGAACTTTTTATTCTGCACATCAAATATTTTCGCAAAATTGCCGCCCGTCGCCTGAAATTGATCGTGTTCATACTGTGTGTTGCCGCATTTGGGGCAAACATACTGCTTCTGCTCCATCATATTTCCAACCTTTCTATTGATCTGCTTTATCATATATCTTTTCGCCGGTTATGCAAGATTCAGCCGCCGGCTCAGCAGCCAACGCGTGGTAAGGTAATAAATCACATCCAAAAAAATCATCAACCCTGCGCCTATGCCGAGCATGCTGTAGATAAACAGAGCGGGGGATTGCTCGGCCAAAGATTGAAAACCTCGGAAAAAGCTCATATCTGCAAAGTGAAACGCCAGCGCCGCCGTAATCATACCGAACATCATCACAAACTGCAAAAGTGTGTTGAGGATCAGGTATGCCGCCGCGCTCGCAAGCAACCGGTTCTGCGGCCACTGCCCCCCGATTGCCATGCAGAGATAGAAATGCAGGTAGGTATTGGAAAACGCCAACACCATAAAAAGCGCTAGAAGAAGCGCGGCCAGCCATATGCTCATGCCGGTTTCGCTCCGAAAGCTTGCCAGAATAGCGGGCGCGTTCGCAATCTCCGGGAGATTCCATACAAATAGAACGCCTCCCAGAATTACAACAACGATACCCATAAGCGACCAAACTAGGCTTACCAGCAGCTTCGAGAAAATCTGCTGCCCCGGCGTGGCCGGAAGCGTAAACATGAGATAGCCTTCATCACCAAGCAGGTTTTTATAAAACCGCTGAACGGCCACAATGACGATGACGGCCAACATGGCAAGCAGGGCAAATGCCGCCAGAACGGCAAAGAGGGCAAAAAGCACCGCCACCAGCGGGTGCGAATCATTTCGCCCCGTGAGCAATTTCACCACCAGAAAGATAACCTGGAACCCGCCCATCAGGGCAAGCACTGCCGCCAACAGCGGCAACAGGAGCTTCGCCGTCGCTTTGAATTCATGCTTGATCAGTTTCCCCAGCATCTGAATACCTCCCTGAATATTGTATCAATGCTTTTATCCCGTTCTTCACGAATCGCATCTACGCTGCCTGCAAGCACGATATGTCCTCCTCCGATCATCACAACATCGTCGAACACTGCTTCGATATCGTGAATCAGGTGGGTGGATAAAATCATCGTTGCATCCTCGTTATAATTGCGAATGATCGTATTGAGAATATAGTCGCGTGCAGCCGGATCCACTCCGCCGATCGGCTCGTCGAGCAGATAGAGCTCCGCCTTGCGGCTCATCACCAATGCAAGCTGCAATTTCTCCCGCGTGCCCTTGCTTAGAGCGTTTAACTTATCATTTGGCTGAATTTGCAAATCCTTCAGCATTTCCGCCGCTTTATCAAGCTGAAAATCCGCATAGAAATCCCCGAAAAATTCTAGTGCCTCGCGCACACGCATCCCAGCAGGCAGGCAGCTACGCTCCGGCAGGAAGGAAACGCGCTTTTTTGTCTCCGTCCCCGGTTCCAGACCACAGACGCGGATGCTTCCCCGCGTGGCAGTGAGCAACCCGGCTGCAAGCTTTAACAGCGTCGTTTTTCCACTGCCGTTCGGCCCCAGGAGGCCGACGATCCGTCCCTTTGGAAAATCGTAGGTAAAATCGACAAGCGCCGCCTTTTGCCCATAGAGCTTCGTCAGCCCTTGGCAGGATAAAATCGCATCCATTATGCATTCTCCTTTGTTTGTTTTAAGAGCGAGAGAGCTTCCGCCTGGGTAAATCCGAGCTTCTGCATAGCTGCCCAGAACTGGGCGATTTGCTCTTGCGCCTTTTGCTGCCTCAATGCCTGAATCATTGTTTCATCCTCCGTAATGGTACGCCCAGCTGTCCGCTGCGTGTTGATGAGGCCACGTGCCTCCAGCTCCTGCATAGCCCGCTGCATCGTGTTGGGGTTGACTGCCGCCTCGGCGGCGAGCTCCCGAACGCTTGGCAGCTTCCCGCCGGCCCGGTATTCCCCTGCGACGATCGCAAGTTCCAACTGCTCAACCAGCTGGAGATAAATCGGCCGGTCGGCAGTGATGATCCATGTCATCTGTGCGCCTCCTTGTATTATTGTATTAATATGATAATACAATAATACAGTTTGCACCCGATGTCAAGGGAGTTCACAAAATAGTTACAATAACGTGTGTAAGCCATTCCCTTCACAAAAAGATAGCGCGCCGCAAAGCTCCCTTGCAGCGCGCTTCCTTTTTTATTTTTGCCGCTTTAACCGCCTAGTTTAGGGCAGAAACCTTTTTGCCAGACTGCGGCGGCACAGATACCTCAATAAACGAACGGGCAACGCCGTTCACCGTTTCAGATTGTGGCTGCAATTCCGCCCCATCAACTACAAAATGAGCAGGTTGCCGGGCAGATTGCCCTGCAAACGTGCATTTCCAGCACAGCGGACGGTTTGAATGGTTGTAGAACGCCGCCTCGTGATGGGAAAGAAGCTCAAAATCCATGCTATAATCCCCTAGCCGCAGCCCTCTTATGGATAGCCCTGGAACTTCCTCCGGCAGACAGGGACAAGTAACAATCCTTCCCGCCGGCAAGTCGGCGGAAAAGCCGGCCAACCCTTCAACAGCATGAGAAAACATGGTAAAAGAAAGCTCCGGATAATCCTCATTGCGGCCCTGGCTCTCATGAACATGCGGTAACAAAAGCCTACCGCCAATATATTTCATCCAGCGCCACGCGCGCTCTGCCTGCTGGTAAGGGAAGAAAACCTGCGGCAAATAAGTATAGCTCTCGATATTCACCGCCGCAGTCTGAGGATCAGCGGCTCTTTGGTCGATCTCTTCCAGCAGCAGGTTATTGCGCTCCCCTGGTTCGGTTAACAGCTTCATCGGCAGAAAGAAGCAAGTTTCCGCGCCGGTGATTCCTTTGGCCGATCTCTCCCAACGCCAATATTTCCGGCCTTTTTGATCGATCCCGAACACATAGCCGTTGCCCTCCGGCGGAAGGCTCCACACATCATTGAAATAGGATCTCAGCTCCGCAGCGCGCCGGAGGTAACCACCCGCCGACTCCCGCTCCCCTAGGGCTTCCAACAGTTTGCCGAATGCTGCCAGCGCCTGATAAAGCGCCGCAATGCTGTCGCCCGCTTCTGCAAGCGACCGCCCGGATTCATTGTAGCTGGCTGATCCACGCCAAATATTGCCGCGCCCCTCTGGAATTCCATTTTTTATGGAGAACACCATTCCGTCGTGTCGCTGGGTAAATTCTCCAAGAATTCGTTCGGTAAATGTGCGCATTTGGCGATCCAGATAGCGGCTGTCTCCGGAGAGGAAATAAAGCTTGCATATGGTTTCGACCAGCTCATACTGGGCGGTAAGCTCCCGCACGAACCTACGGTGATTGGGAGTGTCCATATAATAAAGGCTGCCATCAAAATTCAGCGCCCAGGGAGCATACCAGCCGGTATCCGCACAAGCGCCTTCCACAAAGCAGCGCATCATCTGATAATTCTCTTCATGATACCCCAAATACTCAGCTCCGGCCGCCTGATGGACAAAATCCCGGATGTAAAAGGCTGTGCGGTCATGATACCCCGCCCAATAAGATGGGAGATAGTCTTTCGGCTGCGCCCACTGCCTGTTGGGCCGCCTGATCACACGGCTACGGTTGGAAAAACGCCCCGACGGCCCATACCACTTTCCACCGTCTCCGCGGTTCACAGGCCCGGATTGCCCGGTCATCACAAAAGAAGCGGCCTTTTGCTGCGCCCAGGCCATCCATTGCGTTAAATCGGAATTGCTGCTTATCAACTCCATATCTTCTCGCCTTCCTTTCTTTCCCGCACGGCAGAAAAACAGGCTTTCGGGATGCGTTTATATTTCCGCCTCCGCGCGCTCCTTTAAATCTGCAATGATCTCCGCCTGCTTTTTCTCCGTCATATCATAAAACAGAATCGGAATCACTGCTGCAAGGCAGCTGATAACCGTGGTGATAATCATGATGTTGAAAATAGGTGTGCGAACCGCCTCCTGGAACAAAACCGTATAATCCTTCTCAAGCCCATAATGCTCATAAAACCAGGGAAGGATCAGGTTAAAGAGCATCGTAGCCGCCGTTACCAGCATGCCGCTGAACTGGGTGATGAAGCCCTCCAGCCGCTTGCCGGTTTTCCACTGCTGATAGTCAAATACATCCGCAGTCATTGCGGACACCATAACGCCGTCGCCGCCGATCGCCGCCGTTGAAAGATAGAGGCATGCAAGAAACAAAAATGGGCTTTTCGTTGTGACGAGCATCAGCCCCGCAAACCCCGCACGCAGGAGATTGAACCAAATCAGGGACGAGCGCTTTCCGATCTTTTTGGCCAGCAGCGGCGCGAGCAGCATGCCTGGCACAGAGGCTGTGCCAATCACAGCATTCATCACTCCCAGCACGGCATCGCTGCGGACCACATAGATACAATACCATGCTAAAATTCCGCCGATGCCGCCCTTTAGGCCGCCGAGGACATTATAAAGTGTCATCAGCCAAAAATATTTATTGCTTTTGATTTCAGAGATTCCATCCACAAAGCGGACTTTCGCCACATAGTTTCTGGGGACAACAATTTTTTCTTCCGTGCCCTTGAACGTCCACAGGCTCAAAATGATACCAAACACAGAAAAAATCGGGAACAGCGTGCGATAGGCAGTAAAGCCTGTCATTCCTCCCGCAAATAAGCCCGCTAAAATCGGAAAGAAAAGATTCACGATAGATGGACCAAGGCTATAGATAAACTGGCTGACGGATAACAGCCCCGTGCGCTCCTCCCCATTGGGTGTGAGCACCTGTGCCAGGCTCGTAAACGCAAGCGCATACAGGGATTGAAAAATCATCAACAGTGCATAGATCAGGCTGAGCATCGTACATTTCAGCGGATAGGAGAGCGAATTCGGAATGAACGCCATTAAGATCAGCAAAGCGGCTGTTGGAACTCCGGTTATCAGCAAATAAGGGCGGAATTTGCCGTATTTTGTATTGGTATTGTCAACGAGCATGCTGATAAACGGCGTTTTCACCAGATTTAAGATACTCATAACAATGGACATAATAGCAAGATCCATCGGTGCAATTTGATAGGCCGAGCCCAAAAGCAGACAGTTTGCCGTAAGCGCAACATAGCCAAACAGCGAATTGATCGTATTCACGCCGATGCCGCCCACAGAATAGGCGACAAATTCTTGATAAGGAATGTATTTCCCCTCTGGCGGTTTGTCCCAATACGTTTTGACCTCTTCAACGGCCGATCTCAAATTCCACTTTTTCATAATTATTCCCCCAGCTTGATTTAATTGAGGCAACCATCCCACGCCGCATGGCGAATACATGACATGGATGCATCGCCTCCCAACAGATTGCCGATTCCCGGGTTATGCGCTCTCCCCTCCATGCAAAATCCGATTCACAAAGCAACTATTGTATGTTATGATAATACTATCACGAATCAGCGGAGAGGAATATAGGCAATATACTATGAAATATGAGGAATATCCAACCAAACACCCAGCGCCGGAATCCCAGACATTGGGCCGAAAACCGCTCCCAAGCAACGTTATTTTGGGTGAAACCGCATATAGCCCGGGCGACCATGCCGTTACCCTCTGGCCCTTTTATGATCCGGTTTTTCCCGTGAATGTGATGGCCATTGGGGAAACAAAATGCCGCCCGGATTACCATGTGATCCGCCCTCGCTCCCGGATCATGGCCATTGAATATATTGCGCAAGGGGCAGGTATTTTGAAAATCAACGGCCAAACATACCGCCCGGAACAGAACTGCACGATTCTTTTAACGAAGCACAGCGCGCATTCCTACGAGGCCGACGCACAAAACCCATGGCAAAAGCATTGGATTGTTTTTGACGGGCCATTTATGCAAAACATGATCGATTCCTATCTTCCCAAAAACAGCTATTGCTTTACGAACTGCAACCTGCTCCCTTATTTTCATGAAATCAGCCGGTGTGTACAGGCGCAGAAAAGGGATTATCCACGCCTGATCGAGAGCCTGACGGTGATCCTGCTCCAAATGGTTCTTCAAATGAATCGCGTGGTCATGCAGCGCGAAGCCTCTCTTCCGGAAAAAATCCGAGCGGCCATCGACGCTCAGATCGAAGGGAAGCTGTCACTGGAAACGATCTGCGCGGAATTCAGCTATTCCAAAAATCATATTATTACGCTATTCCGTAATGAATATGGCATCACGCCCTACCGCTACTTTGAGAAGAAGAAAATCGAGGTTGCCAAGCTCTACCTATGCAATACCAGTTTTACAATTGACGAGGTCGCCCAGCACCTCTCCTATGCCGACCGGAATTATTTTTCCAACTGTTTCAAAAAGCACACGGGCTATGCGCCGGCGGAATATCGGAGAAAGCATGGATTTTCATAGGCATAATGCACAATGTGACAGTTCATAAAAGCATTGAAAAGGCCAGGGGGCTGCTGCAAAACAATTTGCAGCAGCCCCTCCATTTATATTCTGTTCAACCAGCACTCACACGGAAAACAGCTGCTGCGCAAAGCGCACGCTCGCCATGGCGTCCTTCCCGTAAAAATCCGCGCCAATTTCGTCCGCATATTCCTGCGTGAGCACCGCGCCGCCTACCATAACCCGGCAATCGAGGCCGCGCTCCCGGAGCAGCCGGATCGTGCGCTCCATTGCGGGCACGGTGGTGGTCATCAACGCCGAAAGGCCGACCAGCTTGGCCCCAGTCTGGCGCACGGCTTCGACAACGCGCTCGGGCGGCACATCGCGGCCAAGGTCGATGACCTCGAAGCCGTAGTTCTCGAGGATGACGCGGACGATGTTCTTGCCGATGTCGTGGACATCGCCCTTGACGGTCGCGAGGACGATGCGGCCCTTGCTGGCCCCGGCCCCGCCCCGCTTGGCGATGGCAGTCTTTATCTCTTCAAAGGCGGCCTGTGCGGCGCTGGCGGCCTGTAACAGCTGGGGCAGGAAGAGCTTGCCTTTCTCGTACTTTTCACCCACGACATCCAGCGCCGGGATGAGGGCCTCGTCTACCAGCGTCAGGGGCTCGTTTTCGTCCAGCAGGGGGTGGGTGCGGGCGGCGGCTTCACCCTTGAGGCCCTTTTCCACCGCCTGCATCAGCGCAGCAAAAGGGCCGCTGTGAGCTGCATCCGCCTCCGCCGGGGTGTTTGACGTCTGAGACGCCTGGGCCGTCTGGGCCTGCTTCAACGCGGCGCTGGCAGGGACTTTATCGGCATAGCGGGCGATGTAGGCCATGCTCTGCTTATCGCGGTTGGTGAGGACGTTGTAGGAGTAGACCGCCGCCATCATCTCTTCGCTGGAAGGATTCATGATGGCGAGGTCGAGGCCCGCGTACATGGCCATGGTGAGGAAGGTGGTGTTCAGATAGGGGCGGCAGGGCAGGCCGAAGCTGATGTTGGACACACCGAGGATGGTGCGGACGCCCAGCTCCTTCTTGCAGCGGGCCAGCGCCTCCACGGTGGCCAGAACGTCCTGCTGCTGGGCGCTGGCGGTGAGGGTCAGGCAGTCGATATAAATATCTTCCCGGGGGATGCCGTGGGCCAGCGCCGCGTCCACCACCCGCTTTGCGATCTCAAACCGGGCGTCGGCGCTGGGCTGGATGCCCCGCTCGTCGATGGCAAGGCCGACGACGGCCGCGCCGTACTTTTTGCAGAGGGGCAGGACACGCTCCAGCACTTCGGTCTCGCCGTTCACCGAGTTGACGATGGGCTTGCCGTTGTAGACCCGCAGGCCCCGCTCGAGGGCGTCTGCGTGGGAGGAATCCAGCTGCAAAGGCAGGCTGACGACACTTTGTAAAGCCTTCACCACCTGCTCCATGACGGCGGGCTCGTCCACGCCGGGCGCGCCCACGTTGACGTCCAGCACCTGCGCTCCGGCCTCAGACTGGCTGACGGCCTGCTCGAGGATGTAGTTCATGTCGCCCTCGCGCAATGCCTGCTGGAACCGCTTTTTGCCGGTGGGGTTGATGCGCTCGCCCACCACGGTGATGCCGTCCACGGTGACGAAGTCCATCGGCGAGCAGAGCACCGAGGGCATGGCGTGGGCGGGGCGGCCCGGCTTGCAGTCGGCGAAGACGCCGTTCAGCAGCTTGATGAAATCGGGGGTGGTGCCGCAGCAGCCGCCCACCGCAAAGAGCTTCAAATCGCGGTAGGGCTTCATCTCCATGGCAAAGAGCTGGGGCGTGATGTCGTAGCCGCTGCCGTCGGCGCGGGGCAGGCCCGCATTCGGCTTGACAAAGACCGGGAAATCGCCGGGCAGAGCCTCGGCCAGCCGCTTCGCCATGGGGAAAATTTCTTTCGGGCCGAGGGAGCAGTTGATGCCCACGGCGTTGGCCCCGAGGCCCCGGGCCGTGACGGCAAAGCTCTCGACGGTGCAGCCGGTGAAGGTGCGCCCGCCTGCCTCAAAACTCATGCTGGCGAGGATGGGCAGGTCACAGTTCTCTTTCGCGGCCAGCAGGGCAGCTTTCAGCTCGTACAGGTCGGTGAAGGTCTCAAAGAAGACGAGATCGGCCCCGGCGGCGACACCTGCCCGGACGATGCGGCCATACTCGGCCACGGCGTCTTCAAAGGCCAGCGTGCCGTTGGGCTCCAGCAGTTCGCCCAGCGGGCCGACGTCCAGCGCGGCCAGTGCGCCGTAGGGAGCGCAGGCCCGCTTGCAGTTGGCGATGCCCGCCGCAATGATCTCTTCCAGCGTGTATTCGCTGCCCGCCAGCTTATGGGCCGACGCGCCGAAGGTGTTGGCATTGATGATGCGGCTGCCTGCGGCGGCGTACCGGCTGTGGATGCTCTCGATGAGCTGTGGGTCGGTGATGTTCAGTTCCTCAGGCCGTGCGCCCAGTTTCAGGCCCGCCGCCTGCAGCATGGTACCCATGCCGCCGTCGAGGAGGATGGTATTCGGCTGGATAAACAGTTCATTCGCTTGCACAGGTCTTGCCCCTCTTTCTATATTCGCACCGCGTGTTCAGCACGCAGTGTCCGCACCCGGCAAGGCGTCCTTTCACCGGATGGTCGCTCAGGCCCAGCAGAGCGGTCACGCTCTTGCGGGGCGTCATCAGGTCATTTTTGGTCACGCAGAGCCCGGCACGGCGGGCGGTGTCCAGTGCCGCTGCCACCAGCGGCTGCACCCCGATGGGCCAGTCGCCGTAGCCCGGCGAGAAACGGCCCGTGAGGTACTTGTCCTGCTCTGCGGCCCACTGCCGCAGCTCGGCCTCGGCGGCGTCCGCAGCCTGTTCGACCAGCACAGAGCCGATGGCGTCCGACGCCACACCGGCGGCGATGTCGCCCACACCGGCCCGGCGTATCTGTCCGTCCACACCGGGGCCGACTGTCACGGCCAGAAGCACGGCCTCACTGCACCCTTCCAGATGCCGGAAGATGTCCTCCCCCTTCAAAATACCGGCCTGCGTGAGGCTCTCCACGTCGGCCTCGAGCCAGACGGCCCGGGGCGTGGCGGCGGCGAGAAGGGGCGCAGCGCACTTTTCCAGAAGGGTGAGGGTAGCGCTGTCAGCCTCGCCCCGCGCGCCGAAATACCGCGCGGCCTGCCGGATGTCGATGGACTCCGGCTTTGCTAAATTCAGGGGTCTGCTGGGGCCGATGGGCATTTTCCGCCGCCTCCTTCTTTTGAATAAAGTATGATAAGTATACCGCACCGGTAGGCTAAAATCAACACAAAAGCCCCTCCCTCAGCATTTTTGCCGGGGGAGGGGCCTATTATATGATCTTTCCTTGCAGCCCCTTGATAGGGGCGGTGGCACGGCGTCAGCCGTGACGGAGAGGTTTATCAGCGGATGTCCCTGACCAACACCGCCTGTTACTTCAAAAACTTGTGGACAGCGCGGGCGACGATGCCGCCCAGGATGCCGGAGACAAGGAACTCGGCCACGCCCTGCACGCCGACCAGCAGGACGACGAACATCAGGGGGTTGGCTGCGCCCTTGACGGACACGAGGTTCTGGACGTAATCGCAGCCGTAGAAGGCCAGCACGATGTAGCCCATGAAGAACAGGGTGTTCAGGGCGGGTGCGGTCATGGCGCTGAGGATGTAGCTCCAGGTGCGGGACTTATCCAGCTTTTGCAGGCCCTTGAAGATCAGGCCGCAGCACAGACCCATGAGCACACGCATACCCACGCACAGGATAAAGGTGTTCAGCGGGCTGACCTGAAACAGTGCACCGGTCATGGCAGATGCGCCGGTGATGGCATCGTAGAAGCTCACAGCGCCGAACACGCCGCCCAGCAGGGCACCCACGGCGGGGCCCATGGTGATGGCGCCCACGGCGATGGGCAGGGTGAGGAAGCTCATGTACAGCGGGCCCACGGGCACACTGCCCAGACCGACAAGCTTCATCACCAGTTCAATGGCCACCAGCAGGGCCACACGAGTCAGAGTCTTGGTATTGGTATTCTTCATAATTCAGTTTTCCTCCTGCTGCCGTTCCGCCCTTTTTTGTCGGATACGGCGCAAATCTGCCCGCTCTGTGCGGGTTTTAGGTGAATATTCAAATCTTTGGAAGCGCGTGGTTGTCAGGGCGTGTTCCAGAGAAAAATGCGTTAAAATCTGTCACCGGGGAAGCGCACCCCGGCGCTGCGGCGCGCCACCGTGAGTACCCGGCTCACCGCGATGCTGGTATCCAGCATGCGGGCGCACAGCTCCTGGTCTCCGGCGGTCATGGCGCGGTAAAAGGCCTCGAACTCTGCCGCCTGCCGGGGACGATCTCCGTTCAGGTTATAGTGCTCTTCCTTACCCTCGTTGGGATGGAAGGTCACGCCGCCGCAGTAGTTCGGGGTGGATTTTTGCAGAATATAGCCCTTTGTGCCCTGAATGATGCAGCGGGCAGGGGCTGCGCAGTCCTTGGCGGCAAGGCTTACCGCCTTGAAGCCGCTGTAATCCATCATCAGCACACCGCTGGTGTCGATATTGCGCTCCATGTTGGCGGCATACACCGCCTTATTCGGCTCACCAAACAGACCTACGATGTAGCTGACGTTGTACACGCCCAAGTCCATCAGTGCGCCGCCCGCGCACAGCGGGTCGAACACCGGCGGGGTCTGCCCGGCACAAAAGGCGTCGTACCGGCTGGAATACTGGCTGAAGCTGCACTGTACCATGCGCACTGTACCCACCCGGGGCAGCAGCTCCCGGAGCTTTGCGTAGTTGGGCTGGTACTGGGTGGTCATAGCCTCAAAGAGGAACAGCCGCTTGCGCTGTGCCAGCGCAGCCAGCTCCTCGGTCTCGGCGGCGGTCACCGCCATGGGCTTTTCCACAATGACGTGCTTACCCGCCTCCAGCGCCACCCGGGCGTAGCGGGCGTGCTGTAAGTTGGGCACGGCGATGTAGACCGCGTCCACCCATTGCAGCAGTTCAAAGTAATTGGTGGTGTGCTGCGGGATCTGATATTGTGCACACAGCTCTGCGGCCTTTGCCGCCGAGCGCGGGGTGCTGCACACCGCCTGCACAGTAAACGGCGTGTGCTCCACAAGCCATGGCAAAAATTCCTGCACGATCTTACCCGTGCCAAGAATGCCCAGTTTCATAATGCTCTCCCTTATCCTCTTGTTCCCTCAGCCTACCAGCGCCTCTGGCTCGCGGCGGGTGCGGCGGTTGGGGTGCGGGTGCTTTGCCCGGAGGCGTCCCTGCTGACCGTAATGCCTGCCGCCGCCATGGCTGCGGCCGTGCTCCTGCGGGGCGTTCAGCTGGTACAGCAGTGCCAGCCCCTTCATCAGCAACTCCGGGTCATAGGTCAGGGGGTGGCGGCACAGCGGGGTGACGTACTTTGCCAGACCGCCGGTGACCACCAGTGTAGCCGGGCTGCCCAATTCCTCTTCAATGCGCTGCACCATGCCGTCAATGAGCACGGCGGTGCCCAGCACCGAGCCGGACAGCATACAGCTTTCGGTATTGGTGCCGATGGCTTTTTTCGGGGAGCCCAGATGCACCTGCGGCAGCTGGGCACAGCGCTCACCCAGTGCGCGCAGCCCGGTGGAAAGGCCGGGGCAGATCACGCCGCCCCGGAATACCCGGTCTTTGTCCACCACATTAAAGGTAGTGGCAGTGCCGAGGTCTACCGTGACGACCGGCAGCGGAAAGTTTGCCGCCGCATAGGCGGCATCCACCAGCCGGTCCTTGCCCACGGCGCGGGGCTCGTCCAGCTCTACGCCCTGTGCCGCCGTCATGGCGCGCCCGTCCGGCACAAAAAGCTGCAGGGACAGCCCGCCCGGCTCAGATGTGGCGGCGGCCACCGCCAGCTCCGTACGTCCGCTGCCCGTCAGGTCGCCCAGCAGGTAGGCATCATAGGGCTGCTTGCAGGCGGAGTAGATCGTCACGTCCCGGTAGTCGTAGACCTCCAGATACTTGTCCACCAAATTGGCGTTTGCATAGCCCACCACCAGCTGCGTGGAGCCGCCGAACACCTCGGCCAGCTCCACCTCGGCCACCTCGGTAGACAGGCCCATCACCTCGTAGGCGATGCTCCAGCCGCCGCTGCCGTCCTGCTCCAGCACCGAAAGATGCACGTTCTGGCCCTTGCTTTCGGCAGTGTACAGCACTGCGGCCTCCTCGGCGCCGTCGCCGTCCAGGTCCGCAAAGATTACCGGGTCCGGCTCGGCGCCGCCCCGGGGATATTTCAGCTGAAGGGTCTCGCCCAGATAGGCATTCAGCGCTGTTTGCACGGCGCTCTGCCGTTCGGACGGACGCGGCGCGCGCAGAAGCTCTTCCACATTTTTGCCGCCCAGGACAATGCCGTCGCAGCTGCACAGCAGCACACAGCACAACAGCGCTGCACACAGGCGCATCCGGTTTCGCAACACAAGACCCTCCCTCCGCGGCAGATCTCCGTTTTTCAGTACAGCATGACGCCGCGCAGCGGCCTCAGAAAAACCGCACCTGCTGCGGTTTTGCATGGTTCA
>ENA-ORTI01002340-ORTI01002340.1-human-gut-metagenome-genome-assembly--contig:-NODE-2340-length-16981-cov-2.984462_pt1 | contig 16981 bp, 15 predicted proteins | sample MGYA00242071_ERZ509191 | MGnify/ENA primary metagenome ERZ509191 (study PRJEB26280, sample SAMEA2338832) | human gut metagenome | biome: human gut; feature: human-associated habitat; material: faeces...
ACTATTACACATTCACCTTTTTTTACTCTATCAACTGTTTTTGCTATAAATTTTGTACTTGATTTTACAGGTTGATTTGAATTCAAAATAGCTTTTCTTTTCCTTATTTGCTCTGTCAGTTTTACAATACATGTCAGTGTGCCCTTTAGGAAGTCCATCTACAATTGTTTTTTTCATAAAATTCAATGCTTTTACTAAATTGGATTTTCCAGATGCATTCGCTCCATAAACAGCTGCAAATTTTAACAATTTAATTTTATCATTATCGTATATGTGCTCTCTCTTACTTCTAACTTTTCCAGCTATCATAGAAAATTCTTCTGATTGCCCTGATTCATTTTCAAAAAACGAAAGAAAATTCTTTACATTAAATCTAATTAACATTTTAGCACCTCCTATATTCATAGTTTACGTGATTTCCTCACTTACGTCAATATTTGACAATGTTTATTCGCATATTTTACATGTATTCTATGTGTTTTTTTCACATTTATTCATATTATTTTTTACATCTGATACAAATAAACAAACACCGGCATGGTAATTATAGATAACAACGTAGTCATAACATTAATCGCACTTGCATATTTCGAATCATTCCCATACACCTGACACATCTGTGTAACAGTCGATGCGCATGGTGTGATCGCTGCGAGGTATGTGATGAGAATTATCTTATCTCCTTGTGGATGCCATCCTCTCATTCCTAAGAGATTAATGACTACTAATGCAATCAATGGTTGAATGATTAGTCTTAGTACTGTTACCAGATAGACTCTCTTGTTTGTAAAGATATCTTTTAGGTTTACTTCAGCGATCAGCATTCCTGTGACGATCATGCTTAATGGTCCGATCATGCCTCCTACAGATGAGAGCGTATTGTTGATGATCTCCGGGAATCTTATTTTTGTGAAGAATAGGATGACTCCTAGGAATACGGAGATCATATTGATGTTTAACAGGATCTTCTTTAGGTTGATCCCTTTTTCCCTGCTGATCATGTTTTTGCCCTGGCTCCAGATGAAGAATAACTGGACGCTCATGAATACACAGCCATATACGACCCATTTACCGCCTAATATATAGGTAACTAATGGGACGATCAGGTTTCCGGAGTTTGAGTAGTAGGCGGATGTGAATTCTACAGAGTCTAGGTGGAACATTTTTTGCATGATGTAGGTTACGAAGAGTAGTAAAAACTGCAGGATAATGGATGCTATGCAGGCTGTGATCAGTCCTTTGGTTACGTTTGGGCTGTAGTCTACCTGAAATGCGTTGATGATGACTGCTGGGATGATCAGGTATAGGATGATCTTTGAGAGGACTTTGCTGTCTTCTCCTTTTAATAGTTTTGTTTTTACGATGATGTAGCCCATTAGGATCATTAGGAATAGCTGGGCAATCTGTTTAAATAGTAATATGCTCATTTGCATGGGTTGTGTTCCTTCTTTCTTATGTCTTATCTTTTTGTTTTGTTTTTTATTATATCATTATGAGCCCGTTTCGATTGTATCTTTTTTGGTTCGTTATTTTCTTTTGTTGATAATTTATTTAAAAAGAGTTAGAATTGTATCTGCTAAAAAGAGAGTTGTGTGACTGGGCACAGGAGATAGAAGGGAGTTTTATATGAAGAATTCTTCATCTAAGCAGTCCGGTAAGATGGATATGCTTCATGGAAGTTTGTTAGATAAAATTTTATTATTTGCCATGCCGCTTGCTGCTTGTAGTATCTTACAGCAGCTTTTTAATTCAGTTGGTACTGCGGTTGTCGGGCGTTTTGCGAGTAGTGAGGCTTTGGCTGCAGTTGGGAGTAATAGTTCTGTTATTTCTTTGATGGTTACTTTGTTTTCTGGAATTTCACTTGGTTCAAATGTTGTGATTGCAAACTATATTGGACAGTGTGATAAGAAACGTGTTCCTCGTGTGGTACATACAGCGGTTACGCTCGCTTTGTTAAGTGGTGTGTTTTTGCTTGTGCTTGGACAGTTTGTGGCGCATCCGATCCTTGTACTGATGGGTGCTCCGAAGAATATCATTCATCTGGCAACTTTATATCTGAGAATTTATTTTTTTGGAATGCCTTTTTTTATGTTGTATGATTTTGGGGCTTCGATCCTTCGTAGTATCGGGGATACGCGTCGTCCGATGTATGCTTTGATCGTGTCTGGTGTTGTGAATGTTATTTTGAACTTGTTATTTGTTGTAGTATTTCGTATGGGTGTTGCTGGAGCTGGATGGGCTACTTTTATTGCCCAGGGTATTTCTGCTATTTTAGCACTTACATTTCTGGCAATGCGCCTGAAAAAGATAAACTGTGAGGGAACTTTTCAGTGGCTGGACCTTGTACTGTTAGCCCAGATCGCTGCCATTGCCATTCCAAGCATTATGCAGCAAAGCGTTTTATCCATTGGAAATATGTTTGTCCAGGAGATCGTAAACCGCTATGGTTCCGCGGTGATCGCAGGTTATTCCGGTGCTATCAAGTTAAATACTTTTGCTATCAATTCATTTATGGCTCTTGGAAGCTGTCTTTCCAGCTATACGGCCCAGAACCTGGGAGCAGGAAAGAAAGAACGGCTGCCTTTGGGATTTCGTACCGGTATCCGTTTATCAGTAATTGCTTCCCTTCCTTTTATAGTCCTTTATTTCTTTGCCAGCAGACAGATGATGGGGCTGTTTTTAAATGACTCCAGTATCGATGCCATCAATGCAGGACAGAAATTTTTACATATTGTAAGTCCTATGTATTTTATGATATCTATTAAGTTAATGACAGACGGCATTATCCGCGGGGCAGGGGCCATGCATTATTTTGTAATGGCTACAGTACCGGATCTGATCCTGCGTATCCTGGTAGCATTGCTTTTGACACAGTATTTTGGAAGTACAGGCATCTGGATGGCATGGCCTTTTGGATGGATCGCAGCAACGGTCCTGACGATCATTTTCTACAGACGCATTATCACAGGCAAGTATGTGATACGCCTGTAGCAGCTTTGCCATATAGTACCCGGTTGTAACAGGATTGGACAGATCCGTTCAGATTGATTCTTGAAAGTGGTTACAAACTGTGTTAAAATTTTTAATAGTATGCAAAAAAGTATGCGAGAAATGATATCCCAGATAAGTGGCGATACAGGAAGAGAAGGATAGACGCCGGTGGCAGAAGAGACAAGAAATTCAGAGAATACAACTGCAGAGAGTACAACCACAAAAGAAGAAACCGTAAAAAAAGAAAATATCATCTGGAAACTATGTAAATATATGATAAAAGGCACAGGCTATCTGTGTCTTTTTCTTGTTCCCTGTTTATCTTATTATCTATTTGAGTATGTAACGGGAAATCTGGAAAATATTTCCATTTTTATGGCGGCTTTGAATATATGCTGGGCTTATGTATTGTACCTTGTACTTACCGGTATTACAGGAACCACAAGGATATCTGTGCCGGTCGTGTCCATTGCTCTGCTGATCCTTTCTTTTGCGGAAACCTTTGTAGTAGATTTTCGTGACCGGCCGATCATGATCTGGGATGTGCTGGCAGTTCGCACTGCCATGACTGTGTCGGGAAATTATGAATTTGATGTTACAAAGCAGATGATACAGGCAGCCAAAGCTGTGATCGGAGCCAATATGATCCTCTGGTTCTTCCCGGTCCACGTAAAAGGCCTCAAAAAACGGCTGGTCTTTGGCGGCACCTGTATAGGAACAGCAGCAGCTTTTGTATTTGGCTTCTTTCACAGTGTAGTTCCTGCCCATCAGATGGGGATCAATATGTGGGCGGTCAACGACACCTATGACTCCTGCGGTTATATTTTATCTACGGCTATGTCCCTTCAGTATGTGGTGAAAAAACCTCCTGTAGAATACAGCCATGGAAAACTGGAAGCCATTTATAAAGAATTAACGGAGAAAGAAGAGCAGGAAAAGGAAACAAAGGCCGAAGGCACACAGAAAACGGGAGCCGGGGAAGAGACGGTGCAGCCTGTAAATCTGATCTGTATTATGAATGAAAGCCTTTCTGACCTGCGGGTGGTTGGAGATTTTTCCACAAACCAGGAATATTTTCCTTTTATCAACAGCCTGACAGAAAATACAGTAAAGGGCAGTCTTTGTATGCCTGTGTTTGGTTCTATGACCAGCAATTCTGAATTCGAGTTTTTAACGGGGGATTCTGTTGCTATGCTTCCGTCTAACTCCATTGCTTATCAGTTTAATGTAAAACCAGATGCATGGACTATGGTAAGTACAGTGAAGGATCAGGGATACCGTACAGTAGCCATGCATCCATATCCGGGAGAAAACTGGAACAGAAATACCTGTTATACCAATATGGGATTTGATGAGTTTTTAGATGGTGATTATTATGAGGGCAGCGAACAGCTGCGTTACTATACCAGTGACCAGGCAGATTTTGAAAAGCTGATCCAGGTAGTAGAAGAGAAAAAGGATCCACAGGAAAAACTGTTCTTATTTAATGTTACCATGCAAAATCACGGTGGTTATGAGGGAACGTTTGATGAGTTTGACCAGACAGTATGGCTGACGGGAGATATGGAAGGGAAGTATCCAAAAGCAGATCAGTATCTGTCTCTAGTAAAGCGTTCCGATGATGCATTTGCCTATTTACTGGATTATTTCAGTCACAGCGATGAACCGACTATGATTGTTATGTTCGGTGATCACCAGCCAAGTGTGGAAGATGAGTTCTTTGATGAAGTATACGGCACGCCAAGTTATGAGGTGCCGGTAAAAGACAGGTTGATGTGGTATGAGACTCCATTTATTATCTGGACCAATTATGAACAGCCGTCTGAAGATATGGGAAAGCTGGGGGCAGTGTATCTGTCTTCTTATGTATTAAAACTGGCAGGTCTTGATATGACACCCTATAACCGTTTTCTGTTAGAATTGTCTGAGACTTATCCGGTCCTTCATTTCCTGGGATTTTATGATAATGAGGGAAATTATCAGTCCTGGGCAGAAACAGAGAATGAGGAAAATCCTCATAGAAAACAGGTTTTAGACTACGAGGCCATGGCTTATAACCACAGCATAGACAGCCGCAAATACGAGCCTTTGTTTACATTAGGAGAAGAAAATAACGCAGCTGAAGAATGAGATAGATGAGATACGTATGGGATCCAGGCTGTTCATGACAATTTTTACATTGACAGTGAGATCATGTTCCAAAAACCGGATCTTATGGACAACCTGTGGCTTGGAAGCAACCGCTTTGGACTGGTGTTCATTGAAAATGTAAGACCAGGTGAATATGATGCGATCCTTATGGATATCCAGATGCCTCATATGAACGGTTATGAAGCTACAAAAGCGATCCGCAGGAGTAAAATCTGCTGGGACGTACCATACCGATCATTGCAATGATTGCCAATGCTTTCTCCGATGATGTGCAGAACAGTCTTGCAGCCGGTATGAATGCCCATGTGTCAAAGCCTATTTGGACCAGATGAGGATGAATAGAAAAATAGCACCGGGCAAGCCGCCTTCGCATAATATGTTAGTAAGAACATGCGGGGTGGCTTTTTTTGAAGACTTTTCCGAAACCACTATCCCACGGAGAAGAAAAGCTGTACCTGAAACGCTGCAAAGAAGGCGACCAGACCGCCAGAAATATGCTGATCGAACATAACATGCGCCTGGTGGCTCATGTGGTAAAAAAATATCAATGTCAGGACTATGATACAGAAGATCTCCTTTCTGCGGGAACCATCGGACTGATCAAGGCAATCAATAATTTCAATCCGGAGCTGGAAGTAAAATTTTCAACTTATGCGGTACCGATGATCATTGGAGAAATCCGGCGGTTCATCCGGGACAATAATTCGATCCGTGTTAGCAGGTCACTTCGTGATACGGCATATAAAGCCATTTACGCGAAAGAAAATTATGTCAAAGTAAACCAGAAAGAACCTACTGTTCAGGAAATTGCAGAGGAAATCGGGATCGCAAAGGAAGAGATCGTCTATGCGCTGGATGCGATCCAGATGCCGGTCAGCTTAAATGAGCCGGTATATAATGACAATGGAGATGCTATGTATGTGATGGACCAGATCAGTGACAAAAGGAACAAAGAAGACAGATGGGTGGAGAAGCTGTCCCTTCAGGCGGCAATGGACCGACTCGGAAAAAGGGAGAAGTATATTATCAGACTTCGTTTTTTTGAAGGTAAAACGCAGATGGAGGTAGCAGAAGAAATCGGAATCTCACAGGCACAGGTAAGCCGCCTGGAAAAGAATGCACTCAGGGCTATGCGACAATATCTGCGAAGTGAATAGAAAAATAGAGATTTCCAGTTGAAATTTGTCAAGGTTCATACTATTATAATCATAGAACAGAAGAACAGGAGAACAGCAATGTATAAAGCGTGTATTTTTGACTTGGATGGAACTTTGACAAATACGCTGGATTCGCTGACTTATTCAACGAATAAGACGTTAGAAGAAATGGGACTTAAGACGATTACCAAAGATCAGTGCCGAAGCTTCGTTGGGGATGGAGCCAGATGCCTTATGGAACGTGCACTTCGTGCGTCCGGAGACACAGAGCTTAAGAGGATTGAAGAAGGTATGGAAGTGTACAGCAGAATCTTTGGAGAAAATTGTATGTACCATGTACGTCCTTATGATGGCGTTGTTCAGATGTTAGATTCACTGAAGAAGAAGGGAATAAAGATTGCAGTATTTTCCAACAAACCACATTTGCAGGCGATCGATGTAGTGGAAAGTACATTTGGAAAAGGATATTTTGACCATATTCAGGGGCAGTCGGGTGAATTTCCGAAGAAACCGGATCCGGAAGGACTTCTGTGGATACTTGATAAATTAGGGGTATCGCCGGAAGAAGGAATATACATAGGAGACTCGGATGTAGATATGAAGACAGGGAAAGCTGCCGGTATGTTTACAGTCGGAGCAGAATGGGGATTCCGGACCAAAGAACTTCTTGTGGAGACAGGAGCAGATGCAACAATTGCACATGCTGAAGAATTGCTTAACTATTTATAGTTCAGATGAGAAAATTTTTCTGTGAGAAAGATAAGGGAGGGTTGCCTGTATGTATGAGTATGATGAAGAATGTCTGCAGACATTCCTGAATATGCAGTCACAGCTTTTTGATGAGCCGGTTGCAGAGACACTGGAAGAGGCAGAAGCGTTTTTGGAAGACTGTATGGCGGTTGTTGTAGATTCTATCAAGGATGTGAGAGATTATCTGGATGAAAGCGGAGCGGACATCAGTGGTATGAGTGATGAAGAGCTGGAAGAGGCTTCAGAAGTATTCGCACTTCCGAACGGACAGTATCTGATCGTGGAAGGTTAATAAAAGGAAAAGAGCTGCGGCATCAGTTGGTTGCCGCAGCTTTTTTGAGCGCATCACGGATGGTGTTGAGAAGAAGCTGAGAAGTATAGGGACTGTCACTTGAAAGTGTAAGATGATCAAGGGACTGGGATTTACAGATCTGGTCAGCCAGATTCTCAAGAGATGGCTGAAGAAGAGGATACATGGCAGTTACCGTCTCACTTAGATTGGAAATGCGGATGGAATTGATAGAGGTGTCAGAGACAGAAACTTCCAGTTCCAGATCTTCATTTCCGAGTGTAAAAGAAGAGGTATAAACGCCGGGAGTATATTTTTTGTCGGATACAGAGGAATGCCGGTTTCCGGAGAACATAAAGAATAAAAGGCAGAGGATGAGAATACCTAAAGTGGCAAAAATAACAGTATAGATAATTTCTTTCATGTGAAGTACGATGATTTTTGTTTTGGAATTCATAAAGAACCTCCTTAGGCAGTATGGAATTTCGGCAGGTTATGCCGCTTAATAAACTATATGAAAAGAAAAAATAGTTTATGCATGAGAAATGCGTGACAAAAGAGAAAGGATTTAGTAGAATCAGGAAAGAGAAAAAGCAGAGGTGAATAGAATGTTTATAATTGCAGGACTTGGAAACCCGGATGAAAAGTATCAGGGGACAAGACATAATGTTGGATTTGATGTGGTGGACCGCCTGGCGGAGAAATACCAGATAGCAATCGATACTAAAAAACACCGTGCCCTCATCGGAAAAGGAGTGATCGAGGGACAGAAAGTGCTTCTTGTGAAGCCGCAGACTTATATGAACCTGAGTGGAGAGAGTATCCGTAGTCTGGTGGAATATTACAAGATCGATCCCGAAGAAGAACTTCTTGTAATTTATGATGATATCAGTCTGGAAGTCGGACAACTCAGGATCCGCAGAAAAGGAAGTGCCGGTGGACATAACGGAATCAAAAATATCATTGCCAATTTAGGAAGTAGTGTATTTCCACGGATCAAGGTAGGTGTGGGAGAAAAACCGAAAGGATATGATCTTGCTGATTATGTTCTTGGAAAATTTTCCAAAGAGGACCGTGTACTTATGGAAGAAGGATATGATCTTGCCTGTGAAGCTTCTGCTCTGATCATGCAGGGAGCAATCGATCAGGCAATGAACGAATATAACCAGAAAAAGAAAGAATAAGAGGAGGCAAAAAGCGATGCATGCACTTACGGCTCCTTTATCTGAACTGGCAGAGATTGAAGAAATCTGTGAAGAGCGTGGACGGGAACCGGGCATGCTGCTTCTTTCCGGGTGTGTGACATCACAGAAAACGCATTTGATGTATGCGCTTGGAAAAGATTATGGGCATACATTGATCGTTCTTTCCAGTGAAGATAAAGCAAAAAAATTATACGAAGAATATCGTTTTTTAAATGAAAATACCAGCTATTATCCGGCAAAGGATCTCCTTTTTTATCAGGCAGATATCCACGGAAAACAGCTGGTCAAACAGCGGATGGAAACCTTGCAGATGATGATGGAGGCAAAAAGCCAGGTTACGGTCATTACAACGATTGACGGATTCATGGATGAACTGCCATCGGAAGCAGAAATAAAAGGAGACATTCTGACCATTTCCAATGGGGAGGCGCTGGAATTTGAATCGCTGAAGGAGAAGATCATAAAACTTGGATATGACAGGGAAGCCCAGGTGGATGGTCCGGGGCAGTTTGCAGTTCGTGGTGGAATCATTGATATTTACCCACTTACCGAGGAATTGCCGATCCGTATTGAATTCTGGGGAGATGAAGTGGATTCAATACGGACTTTTGACGTGGACAGCCAGAGATCTGTAGAGAATCTGGAACAGATCGTTATTTATCCGGCAGATGACAGACTGGGAAGTGACCGGAAAGTTTCTTTTATCAACTACTTTGATCCGAAGGACACACTGGTGTTCCTGGATGAACCAGCAAGGCTTCTGGAAAAAGGGCGTCTGGCAGAAAATGAAGTGGAAAAAGCGAGAGAGAACCGTGCAGAAGAAATGGAAAGGACCGGGGAAATGGAAGAAGCTCCGGAATTTTTTACGACTGATGAAATTATAAAATTTCTGAACAAATTCTGTATGATCGGGATGTGTGCTCTGGAAATGAAATGTAAGCCATTTTTTGTGAAAAAGCGGTTTGGGATCCAGGCAAAAAGCGTTAACCCGTATAACAGCAGCTTTGAGATGCTGACACAGGATCTCAAAAGACTGAAAAGGAACGGATACCGGGCGGTTCTGATTTCTGGGTCCAGAACAAGGGCAAAACGTCTGGCAGAGGATCTACGTGATTATGATCTGAGCAGTTTTTACAGTGAGGATCAGGAACGAGAAGTGAATCCAGGGGAGATCATGGTATGCTACGGGCATATAGAAGTCGGATACGAGTACCCGATGATTAAATTTATTGTCATATCTGAGTCAGATATTTTTGGAAAGACAAAGAAGAAAAAGAAACGAAAAAGTTATGATGGACAGAAAATAAGCAGCTTTTCGGATCTGAAACCGGGAGACTATGTAGTGCATGAGAATCATGGACTTGGAATCTACCGGGGAATTGAAAAGATAGAAGTTGATAAGGTGACAAAGGATTATATGAAGATTTCGTATGCTGATGGTGGAAATCTTTATATTCTTGCGACACAGCTTGACCAGATCCAGAAGTATGCCAGTGCAGATGCTAAAAAGCCGAAACTTAACAAACTTGGAGGACAGGAATGGCATCGCACGAAGAGCAAGGTAAAGACAGCAGTCTGGCAGATTGCCAAAGATCTGGTGGAACTCTATGCAGTACGGCAGTCCAAAGAAGGATTTGTCTATGAAAAGGACACGGTCTGGCAGAAAGAATTTGAAGAAATGTTTCCGTTTGAGGAAACGGAGGATCAACAGCTTGCAATCGAGGCAACAAAACGGGATATGGAAAGCCCAAAGATCATGGACCGTCTGATCTGTGGGGATGTGGGATTTGGAAAGACAGAGATTGCAATCCGGGCAGCATTCAAGGCAGTGCAGGAGAACAAGCAGGTTGTCTATCTGGTCCCTACTACGATTCTTGCACAGCAGCATTACAACACTTTTGTGCAACGGATGAAAGAATTTCCGGTAAGGGTGGATCTGTTATGCCGTTTCCGCACACCTGCACAACAGAAAAAAACGATCGAAGATTTGAAAAAGGGACAGGTTGATATCATCATCGGAACCCACCGGGTATTGAGTAAGGATGTGGCATTTAAAGATCTGGGACTTCTGATCATTGATGAGGAACAGCGTTTTGGAGTACAGCATAAAGAAAAGATCAAAAAGCTGAAGGAAAATATTGATGTTCTGACACTTACGGCAACACCGATTCCCCGAACGCTTCATATGAGTCTGATCGGAATCCGTGACATGAGTGTGCTGGAAGAAGCACCAGTTGACCGGATGCCGATCCAGACCTATGTGATGGAGGAGAATGATGAGATGGTCCGGGAGGCAATCGAAAGAGAAATTTCCCGCCAGGGACAGGTGTACTATGTCTATAACCGTGTCCAGGATATAGCTGAAATGGCAGCGAAGATCCAGAAACTTGTGCCGGATGCAAATGTGGCATATGCACACGGGCAGATGCGGGAACACAAGTTAGAAGATATTATGTACGATTTCATCAATGGAGAAATTGATGTTCTGGTATCGACGACGATCATCGAGACCGGTCTTGACATTTCCAATGCCAATACCATGATCATCCATGATGCAGATCGGATGGGGCTCTCCCAGCTTTATCAGCTACGTGGAAGAGTTGGAAGATCGAACCGTATGGCATATGCATTTCTTTTGTACAGAAGAGACAAAATGCTCCGGGAGGTTGCAGAAAAACGTCTTTCGGCAATTCGTGAGTTTACAGATCTTGGCTCTGGTGTAAAAATCGCCATGCGGGATCTGGAAATCCGTGGGGCAGGAAACCTGCTTGGGGAGGAACAGCATGGACATATGGATGCAGTGGGATACGATCTTTACTGTAAGATGTTAAGTGAGGCAGTCCGTCACCTGAAGGGAGAAATCCCGGAAGAAACCTATGCGACAACCGTGGATCTGAATATTGATGCTTATATTCCGGCATCTTATATTCCGAATGAGTATCAGAAACTGGATATCTATAAACGGATCGCAGCAATTGAGACAGAAGAAGAACAGGAAGATATGCTAGAAGAACTGATTGACCGTTTCGGCGATCCGCCACGCAAGGTGCAGCAGCTTCTGATGATCGCGCAGCTGAAGGCGAAAGCACATGCGGCTTATGTAATTTCGGTAGAGCAAAAAGGCGATGAATACAAATTTACCATGTATGAGAAGGCAAGGGTAAATGTAGCAAAGATTCCGGAACTGCTGGCAAAATATAAGGGAGAACTGACATTTAAGACAGATGCAGAAAATCCATATTTTATTTATTGTAAACTTCGGAAAAATAAAAAAGAAAAAGCAGAGCAGATTCTTGAAAATGCAGGAAAAATTGTCGAAGATATACAGGGACTTGTCGAAGAATAATGTGTATTTTTTATGAAAAAGATTGCCAGTAAGGTAAAAAAAAGATATACTATACGAGTGCATATTGAAGAAGTGTGTACAATGGAGAGAAGATCAAGGAGGAAATTTTATAAATGAAAAAAAGAGTGGTTGCCTGTATACTGGCAGTTGCCTGCATTGCATCTTTAAACGGATGTGGAAGCAAGTTTAACGGACAGGATACAGTGGTAGAAGTCGGAGATGAGAAAGTGACTGCAGATGTGGCGAACTTTTTTGCAAGATATCAGCAGGCGCAGTTTGAAACAACATATAGCAGTTATCTGGGAGATGATTTTTGGGGAAAAGAAGTTACAGACGGAAAGACTTACGAAGAGAATTATAAGGATTCAATCATGGATTCTCTGGAAGAAATGTATATTCTGGATGAGCACAAGGATGATTATAAAGTTTCGCTAAGTGATGATGAGGAAAAAAGCATCGAGGATGCTGCGAAGAAATTTACTGACAGCAATGACAGTGCTGCAAAAGATGCAGTATCGGGCGATGAAAAGACGGTAAAGAAAGTACTGGAACTTCTGACACTTCAGAAGAAGATGGAAACTGCCATGACTGCGGATGTAGATACGAATGTATCCGATGAGGAAGCAGCACAGAAGAAATTGCAGTATGTGCTGTTCTCTACAAAGACAAAGGGCAGTGATGGAAAATCGACAGATATGTCAGATGACGAAAAAGCAGAAGTGAAAAAGAAAGCAGAAGATTTCCAGAAAGATGCGGCTTCGGCAGAAGATTTTTCTGTATTTGCAACAGCAGTAGGTGCATCAGCCACCGATCTGACATTTGACTCGGATACGACATCGCCAAACGAAGATCTGATCAAAGCTGCTGATAAGTTAAAAGAAGGTGAAGTAACAGACGTGATCGAAGCAGACAATGGCTATTATGTTGCAAAAGTAGTCAGCCTTCTTGACCGTGATGCAACGGATACCAAGAAAGAGTCCATTGTATCACAGAGAAAGAGTGACCAGTATCAGTCAATTTGTAAGAAATGGAAAAAGAAAACGGATATTAAAGTACATAAAAAAGTATGGAATACGATCAGTTTTGCTGATCAGGGCGTAACGGTTAAGAGCACGACCGAAGATACAGATACATCTTCAGACTCTTCATCAAAATAAGCGTCTGACTTAACAACAGGAAAGTACGACAGGAGGAGAGATTAGGATGGAATCAATAGGTATAGTATTGAAGGATATCATGGGAAACAGTGCGGTATTTATAGCAGGAAAAGAAGCTGTGATTGTTTCGGCGGTATCAATTGTTATATCGGTTTTCATTGGAATTTTAGGTTTGAAGCTGATCCGTGTCTGGAATGCAGTGATTGGATTTGTTGCAGGGGCATTGCTTGGATTTGCCGTGACATATCTTATGGGACTGGAAGTTGTTCCGGTACTGATCGCAGCCGGTGTTGCGGGTTTGGTTTTTGCAATACTGAACAGTGTATTTAAGAAATTCGGAGCTTTCTGGGTATGCTTTCTGGGAATGGCTGGCACAGTACTTGCGATTACAAATGCGGGAAACTGGATCATGCTGGCAGTCTGCGGAGCAGTCGGACTGATTTTCGCAATCCTTGCGATGATCTGGTTTGAACCGTTTGTGATTATTGCGACGGCATTAGCAGGCGGTTTTGGAGCAGGAATGATGATCTATGATCTGGCAGGTCTGAAAAATGTGATTTTCATGTGGATCATTTCGATTGGGATTACATTTATCGGAATCGTGATCCAGTTTATCATGAAGTCAAGTGAGATCAACAAGAAGCAGGTTCGAAGAGCAAATGCGATCAAGAAAGAAACATCAAAAGAAGAAGAAATAGAGATGGCAAGAACCATGCTGATCGATCTGGATGATGATGATGACGAGGATGAAGAATAGATAAGATGGATGAGAGGATGTATCAGAATGTGATACATCCTCTTTTGTATCTGATCAGGAATGGCTGGAAGAAACCGGTATTTCTTGCAGCGTTATAAAAAAAGAGGTATAATAAAAATAGTATCAACGATATAAGATCTGGAGATGAAAATATGAAGATAGATATGCATTGTCATGTAAGAGAAGGATCAATTGACAGCAAAGTGCCGATTGAAGAATTTATTAAAAAGCTGCAGTCTAAAGGCATTGGCGGAATGCTGGTTACAGATCATGACACCTATAATGGATATCGGCACTGGAAGAATACGGTCAAAGGGAGAAAATACAAAGATTTTGTCGTATTGAAAGGAATAGAGTATGATACACTGGATGCGGGGCACATTCTGATCATTATGCCACAGGGAGTAAAGATGCGCCTTCTGGAGCTGAGAGGGCTTCCGCTTTCGCTGCTGATTGATTTTGTGCATCACAATGGAGGAATCTGTGGACCGGCACATCCGTGTGGGGAAAAGTATCTGAGTTTTACGAATACGAAAAGATGGCAGAAATCTCCGGAGTTGATTGAAAAATTTGATTTTATAGAGACTTTCAATGCATGTGAGCCACCACAGTCCAATGAAGGGGCGAAGTATCTTGCTGAAAAATATGGAAAACCGGGAACCGGAGGAAGTGATGCGCATAAGCTGGACTGTGTCGGCATGGGGTATACGGAATTTCCGGTACGGATTGAGACAGAGCTGGATCTGATCCGGCAGATCAGGGAAAAAGGAGAGATCCAGTCCGGTGGGGAGTATTACACGAAGACGACAAAAGACAAAATTGGAAAATTCAATAAACTTCTGATCTTTTCTTTCTGGTTTTATAACCGGGGTGGTGCACTTCTGAAAAAGCACACACGCAAAAAGAAGATCAATAAAGAACAGCCACTTGATGCAATCGATCCAATCGAGATTCCGTATCTGGACAAGATCAAGAGGAAACATTAGTGAGTGGCAAAATTTACTTTTGGCACCATCATATGAATTACCAACTCCCATGCGGTGCATAGCTCCTATGGAAGTGGTATCTGGGTGGCAGCAGGACACTTTATAAGTCGTCTTTCGAACCTAAAAATAAGCTGTCCACCACCTGCCGAGGCCGTTCACGCGGCCGCTATCCCTTTTACGGAAATACTTAGGGGATTCAGTTCGTGGAATCCTGACACTTCAGGTGATGCGAGGAATGAAAAATCAGTTATGCTGTTCCATGCATCCGTTATGGCCTTGCGCATGATATTTGCGGCACCGTTGCAGTCGGCATTGATGATCATGCCGTTAAAGCAGCGGTAGAGACTGCGGCTTATGCGCCTGCCAGAAAATACCGCATTTTCGGCATCAACGCCATAAACAGGAATGTAGTCCATTGCTGTTATGTCAGCCTGTGAGGTGTATGACTCTTCCTGCATGATTATCTTTATTCCGGCATCAGATGCTTTGTAAATAATCATCTGTTTGAGCAGCCCTGTAGGCATTGAGACAAAGTTCTGGTTGTTCTGTGAACCCATGTCGCAGTCCTGTTTCCAGCGTTTGTTTTCGCCAAGAACAAGTGTACCGGCGTGATGTTCCATGCAGTAGTTTATAATGCTGCGGCTGATTTTATGGCACTGGTCCTTAATGAAATCGGCATGATGCCTGCTTAAGGCGCTCAGGTATCTGGAGCTGGCATGCATGTGTTCATGGCCTTTTGTGATAATGCTGACAGCTTTGGCTCTCTTTTTATGAAACCACTGGCACTCTGACAGAACCGCTCCGCCCTTGTACAGCATTGATGAACCATCATTGCATACGACAGCTGCGAAGTTGCTCACACCAAAGTCTATGGCGCATATGTTGGGCATGTCTGTATTATCTGCGGCAAAATTTTCACTTTCGAGGGTAAGGCACAGGATGTATCTTCCATAATAAGGCTTAATTTTAACCTCTTTGAGGACGGAATCCGCTTCTACATTTGAAAGATAAAGGCGTTCCTTTCTACCCGGGAGTTTTAAATTAACACCATGATCTGCGGGATATAATACAGCATCCTGATTCGTAATACCAAATGTGATAATATTACGCTTCTGGTAGTGTGGCATCTGCGGTTTTCCTAAAAACTTTGACGGATCCTGCTTGTAAGCCTTTAAGGATTTCAGCCAGTTTGAGAAATCGGTTCCTGCATGTTTGACAACAGCCTGTGCCGTCTGCATTGGAAGTCCTGCAAAGAAGTCAGGGTTATGCGTAACGCGCATCAGTTTCTCAAGGTGACCGTATGAAATGACCTTTTTCACTTTAACAGAAGGATAAGTCTGTTGCAGAAGAGCTACTTCAGCAAAGACTTCTTTCTCATTGTCCGTACGAGAGTCTTTATCCCAGCCTGTGAAAATCTGTCTGATACGAAAGAGCGCAGCATTATACAACAGCTTTGCTTTTTGAGCATTGCTGTCGCAGTAATCATATATTAAGCTGTCCTGTGCTATCTGACACTGGATTACCTTATAAGACATATAGCTGCACTCCTTTTGTAAGTATTGAAAACATGGATTATCTCTGATATAATTATAGCAAACATATGTTTGTATGTAAAGGAGAATTTGATCCTTATGAAAAAGAAAACAGGGTACGAATATTATACAAACAGGCACAGCTGTTTTTTATTGCAGTATCATATAGTACTTGTAACAAAATACAGACATCCGGTTCTTACCGGCGATGTAAAAACTGCTGTCTATGAACGGATTAATTATGTAGCTGAAAGCAGAGGGTTTAATATACTTGAGTTAAATGGGGAACTGGATCACATACATCTGCTTATTGAAGCGGACCCGCAGACTTCTCCGTCAGAACTTGTCAATGTAATAAAAACTCAGACGTCCCGCAAAGCTCGTAAGCTTTATGGCGATACACTGCTTAAAAAGTATTACTGGAAACCTTATTTTTGGTCTGACAGTTATTTTATTGCAACCGTAAGTGAAAATACTTTGGATGTAGTGAAAAATTATATTAAAAATCAGGGAATAAAATAAAACACAGCCATTCACCCACGCCTATGCAAGTATTATAGACGTGGTACTCTGGCTGATATGATAGAAATATGAGGTGTAATATTCGTAGAATCTGGAAGGGTATCATTTTTTAAATATTCTTTTAAGTAAATAATCGGC
>ENA-ORTI01002349-ORTI01002349.1-human-gut-metagenome-genome-assembly--contig:-NODE-2349-length-16934-cov-5.624267_pt1 | contig 16934 bp, 15 predicted proteins | sample MGYA00242071_ERZ509191 | MGnify/ENA primary metagenome ERZ509191 (study PRJEB26280, sample SAMEA2338832) | human gut metagenome | biome: human gut; feature: human-associated habitat; material: faeces...
TCAGTTTAACAGATTTTTGGGGATTTTGCGACTGCACTTACAGGGTACTACTCCAGTTCGCGTCGCCCGCGTTGAGAGAAGTTGGACGCAAGCACGGCTTGCCGAGCGGCTCCATACGACAACTCGAACCGTGTCCAAGATTGAGCGAGGCCAGACTAACATAAGTTTGGACACAATTCGCGCGTATGCCTGCGAATTGGATTTGAGCCTTGACGACCTAATCAGGGACGCAAGTCCTGATAGAATCCCATACTGTGCGGCGCGTTACTTTGCCGGTACGAGCGACGCGCAGGCAATGAAATATATCAAGTTGTGTATGGACGCAGATTCTCTGCGCGAAGAATAAATGTAGAAATACAATGCAAAAAGGCGCAGGGCCAATGACCGCTTAAAGCGTTCATTGGCCCTGCGTCTTTGCGTCCAGCCGTTCTAATATGGTTATTGATTTCTTGCGAATGTTCACAAGCAGCTCTGCTTTACACTTCGGACAATAAAGCAGATGTCGTATCAGGATTGTGTCGTCTCTGATTTTTGTCCGAGTCTTTTCGCCACAACATGGGCAGCGGATAAACTCCCCTTTATCTGTATACAGCAAAATGGTGCAAAAAAGTCCGGTATCCATAGGATATCGGACTTTTTGGTGGGGGAAGGTGAATTCGAACCACCGAAGTCACTGACAACAGATTTACAGTCCGCCCCCTTTGGCCACTCGGGAATTCCCCCTAATTCACTTGTGTGCCGAAACGGAAGATTGTCGGGTGTTGACAGAAAAGATGCAGGAGCAAAGTCTTGTGTCGCAAGGGTTTGCGGGCTTTTGAGGCTCGATTTTCCGCTTTGCAATTCGAACCCCCAGCATCTTGTGATGACGGATGAATGATCTGTAAATGTGCGCGTGAATCTGTAAATTAAGTATACGTGAAAATACATAAAACGTCAATTCCAATAGACCAATTTTACGAGCCTTTCATTTGAAGATCCTTTGCGCTATCAATCGTCATGTTTGTTTCCTCCTGTTTTTTGTCTTGGGCGTAGCCTGCGTCAACACAATGGCATAACGTAGTCGGGAAAGCTATTCGTGAACCCGGACAAAGATTTATGCCTGAGCTTGTGAAAAACTTACTTAAATAGAAAGTGGAGACACATTAGCCAATCGCCAGTGCGCCTCCACTCATCATTTCAGTCGGATAATCTGATTATAGAGCATTACGAACTCTTTCTCCACCACCATGTTCTCATGGTAATGCCCGAAGAACCAGTACTGGAATCTGCAGCGTTCCCGAATCTCATCGAAGAAGTCTGTCAGCGCATCTCGCTGGTACAATCCTCTACTGAAGGTGTCCTGGACACTGCTGGGGCAGCAATGGGTAATGATGTAATCTACATCCCACCCTGCCTGATTCAGCGTTTTCCTTGCGGTTTCGTATTCATCCTCGCTGGGCAGTTCCTCTTTCCACCAAGACCTGTGGTTGACGCGGAACAGCGCGCCTGCGGCGTTGAGCTGCCGCAGCTTTCGCTCATAGTCCGGATTATCCGGTTCCAGAATGCCGTCCCGGATATCGTGGCTGCTGGCGCCGCCCATGGTAAATATCCGCTTTCCGCAGATGTTATAAAGCTGGCCCCGCATCAGATGCAGGACGCTGGGGCGTATGGCCTGTACCAAGCCGCCGTGCCATTGGCTGATTGGATAGTTGCGGAGCAGATCATAGTTTTCATGGTTTCCGCTGACGAACAGCGTGGTAAAGGACCTGGTCTCCAGCCAGTCCAGCCACTGCTGCTCCGCATCGCCGCCATCCCAGACACCGCCGAAGTCTCCACAAAGGATGAGGTAATCCTCTTTGGTCAGGTCACGTTGCTCATGGAATGCAGCAGGCAGGAGCCTGCTGAAATCACCGTGCGTATCACCGGTTATAAAAATGGCCATTTCTCCCTTTTCTATTCATTCTACTTCCTGTTCCAGCACCACATCCGAGTCTCGGAAGTGGATGTGGATGGTTTCCGCATCCTCCACCGTGATCTTTTGGATGACCTGCCGGACGAGCTCATTGTCAAATTCCGTGTAGCCCGCGGCGCATTCCATGATACTGTCCCACATCTGCCGGCGTCTGGCAGCCTGTTCCTCCAGATCGACCTCTGCCTGCTGCTCGTCTGCGATCTGTGCCTTGAGGGATTCCTTCTCATCCGTCAGCGCTTTCATTCTGTCATTCAGCTCGGTATCGGCCATGTTGACGAGCAGCCGGTCCAGCACATCGCTTTGCTCCCGGCTCACCGCATCCATACGCTTCTTCAGCTGCAGCAGCCGTGCACCGGCCTGAGATAACGCCTGCCTGGCTTCCTCCGCCATGGCCAGCACATCGGGGCAGACCTCCTGCCGGATGGCGGCGTACTCGTTCATGGCCGCGAGGATGGCGCTGTGCAGCTTGCCTTCATCCAGTGTCGGAGAGTGCTGGCAGTATTTTGTACCGAACTCCAGCCGGGAGACACAGCGCCACACGATGCGCTTTTTCCCATTTCTGGCCCATGTGACCCGCTTGTAGGGGGAGCCACACTCGCCGCACACCAACAATTCTGTCAGCGCGTATTTGCCGGAGTATTTCCCAAGTTCCGTTTTTCCGCTCTTTTGCAGCACCTTCCGTTTGCTGGACCGGCGCGTCATCTCCTGCTGCACCTGATTGAACAGGTCCCTTGAGACAATGGCCGGATGGCTGTTCTCCACATAGTACATCGTGCGTTCACCACGGTTCTTTTTGACCTTTTTGTTGATGCAGTCCGTCACATAGGTTTTCTGCAGCAGGGCGTCTCCAATGTACTTTTCATTGGTCAGGATATTGTGGATGATGGAGGGAGACCAGCGCTCTACACCCTGTGCGGTGGGAACACCGTCCTCCTCCAGCTCCCGCTTGATCTTTCCCAGGGTGCAGCCGTTCAGATACCTATGGTAAATGCGGCGGATGACCTCCGCTTCCTCCGGTACGATCTCCGGCTGTCCGTCCGCCCCCTTCCGGTATCCCAGCATCTTTTTGTACTGGAAGGTGACCTTTCCCGCCTCCGCGCTCTTCTGCTTTCCCCATGCGACATTCTTGCTGAGAGACTCGGATTCCGCCTGGGCGAAGCCGCTGAACAGGGTGATGAGAAATTCGCTGGATTCCGTGAGGGTGTTGATGTTTTCCTTCTCGAAGTACACCCCAATGCCGTTTGCTTTCAGGAGCCGCACCGTATCCAGACAATCCACCGTGTTTCTGGCAAAGCGGGAGAGGGACTTGGTGATGATGAGGTCGATGTGTCCCCGCTTGCAGGCGGTGATCATCTTGTTGAACTGCGTCCGTTTTTTCAGGCTGGTGCCGGAGATGCCCTCATCGGCATAGATCCCTGCCATCTCCCAGTCCGGGCTGTCCTGGATCTTCTGGGTGTAGTAGGTCTTTTGCGCCTCATAGCTGTTGAGCTGCTCTTCGCTGTCCGTCGAGACGCGGCAGTAGGCCGCTACGCGCATTTTTCCGTCATGGTCCCTGTGCAGTTCTTCCGGTTTTCTGGTTGCGGGGATCACCCGCACCCGCCGCTCTAAGGTGGCTGCTGTCGCTTCCATGGATCATTCATCCTTTCCTGTCGCTTTTTTATCCGTAAATATAAGAGTTACTTCGGCATCCTGTGAGATGGTGATATGGGAAACCGCTCGTTGGAAGCGTCTCCAATCCGCCTCTGTCAGACTATCTGACGGCTCAGATTCGGCAGACGGCTCTGGACAGCAGGCATACCGCGCTGCCGCACCCTGCAGGATCAGCGCCATCACCGCTTCCGGCGAGTCTGGCTGCTCCAGCCCTCGGTTGATGGCATTGTCCAGCCGCATGACCTCCGCAGAGGGCGTGTAGGCGGTGCAGCTGGGCTGTTCATGGTTCCGGAACTGACGGACGATCCCGTTTACCGTTGCATCCATGTCCATGACCGCGGTAGTCCCGCAGCCTTTGCATCTCAGATACAGCTTGCCGCTGTCCTGCCAGCCGCCGCCCAGCCGGGTCATCTTCCCGCCGCAGGCGCAGCGGAAGTATGGAGTCAACCGCGCAATGGCAGGCTTCTCTCCGTGGGACTGCTTCCTGGCATTCTTTTCCGCCGTCTTTTCCTGCGCCGCTTGGAAAATATCCGCTTCCACCAGTATGGGGTATCCCTCCTTACCGGTGTAACGGGGATTTTCCAAAAGGCGCTTTACCTTATGCTTGTTCCAGAGCGGCACTTCCCGGCAATACGGAATACTCTGCCGGTTCAAGGCGTCCGAGATGGCCTGATAGGAAGCCCCGGCGTTGTAGAGCGTAAAGACCATACTGACGGCCCGCTGCTCCTCCGGCACGATTTCCAACGCGCCGTTTTGGATCTGATAGCCGTATAATACCTTGCGGTTGATCATCTTGCCGCCACCTCCCATTGTTCTGTCAGCTCCAAGCCTCCGTAAAGCCGGAAGCGGATACGGTTTTGAGACTCTGCAATGATCTTCTCCACCAGACATTCGAACAGTTCTTCATCGAAGCCGTCCAGCCGTTCCGGTCCGTTGAGAAGCGTCTGCTCCACCTTGCGGAGCGCATCCATCGTTTCGTCTATCGCTTCGTTCTCTGTCAGCCTGCGCCGTTCTCCGCGAAGCTGCGCCAGTCTGGCGCTGATGGCATTCATACGGGCGGCGCAGATATCCGCGTCCAGCAAGCCATTGGCCCGCAGAGTGCTGATCTTATGGCTTTCTTCTGTTGCTTCCGCGATGGCCCGGTTGATGGCCAGCACCTGCGGATGATTCTGCCGCAGGATCGTGTCCAGCGTGTTCAGCTGCCGGAGGGCCGGGGCCAGAATGATGTCCGCGTTGCTTTTGAGCCTGTGGTACATCCGCATGAAGGCGGCATGGATCTCCGCTTCCGGGATGCGTCCTACAGGGCAGTCCGCGGCGTGGCGGTCGTGGGTTCGGCAGACCCATGTCACATATCCGTTCTGGCTGCTTCGGCGCTGAAACACCGTCCCGCAGTTCCCGCAAACGATTTTTAAGGCAAGAGGGCTTTTTCCTCTGCGCTTTTTCTCTTTCTGCGCTTTCTTTTGCAGCAGTGCCTGCACCCGCTCAAAGGTGTCCCGGTCGATGATAGCTGGATGGGAGTTCTCCGTGTAGTATTGCAGGCGTTCCCCGTGATTTCGTTTCTGCACGAAGGGAAAGCCGCAGCTGTAGGATTTCTGGCTCAGAGCGTCTCCGATGTACTTTTCATTGGTCAGCAGGTATCGAACCCCCGTTTCTCTCCAGCATTCCGCGCCGGACTGGGAGGGGATGCCCTTTGCTGTCAACTGCTCCGCGATCCATCCGGAGCTGCGCCCCTTGAGGTATGCGTCGAAGATCCAGCGCACCGTGGCGGCTTCCTCCGGGACGATCTCAAGATCTTTCTTATTTACGATTCGGTATCCGTAAGGGGCGGTGCAGGTGATAAATTCCCCACGCTCCATCCGCCGCTGATAGCTCATCTTCTGATTGGCGGAGATGGAGATGGATTCTTGCTGGGCAAGAGAACCGGAAACGCTCACCATCAGTTCGGTGGTGAGCGTTTTCGTGTCGATATTTTCTTTTTCAAACCGGACGCTGACGCCCATGGCGGATAACTCCCGTAGGGCGGACAGGCAGTCTCTGGTATTCCGGGCGAAGCGGGATACGGACTTCACCAGAATTCGGTCGATCTTGCCCTTTCGACAGTCTGCCATCATACGGTTGAAGTCCTCCCGTTTGTCCATCCGGGTACCGGTGAGTCCCTCGTCCGCATACACGTCTACCAACTCCCAGCCGTCATGCTGGGCGATCTCCTCCGTGTAGCTGCGGATCTGGGCGGCGTAGGAATGAAGCTGATCTCTGGAGTCCGAGCTGACCCTGCAGTAGGCTGCCACCCGCAGATGTTCCGCTTCCCGCGTCTGCGGCGCGATGATTTTTACCTGTGCCATGTTTTCACTTCCCTGTATCTTTTTTGTCAACACACAAGCTACCACACGATCCGCAGAATATCCAGCACTATTCCCAAACAGTCTGCGGGGAATATTTCTCTCCGGCCAGCCTTTTGGCATAGTTCAGTTCTTCCGCGCTCAGCAGGCCGATTTCCGCCAGATGTTCCAGCATCCTGACTGCCAGCCGATACTGCAATTCTTTCTTTGCGTCGATCATCTTCCCACCTCAAAATAGCTCTCCGGCTTTTTCTCCCGCAGAAACCTTGTCACTTCCCGCAGGCTGCCGGTCCTCCGCATTTCCGGCAATGCCTCACTCACAGCCTGGGCGTATCTGCGCCCACGGCAGGCCCGTTCATCCAGAATGGCGATGACGCAGGTATCGCTCTCCGTGCGGATGGCCCGTCCAAAGCCTTGGCGCAGCTTGATCTGCATCTCCGGTACAGCTACCTCACGGATGAATGCGTGAAGGGAAGAATACTTCTCCAATTCCCGTTCCTTTCGTGCGTCTGGGTAGGCGAAAGGCAGGCGTGGGATGATCAGCAGAGATACACAGTCGCCGGGGAAATCAAAGCCCTCCCATGCCGCGCCGGTGGCCAGCAGCACCGCTCCCGGCGTGTGCCGGAACTGTTCGATGATGTGGGGCGCGTTGCGGCCCAGCGTCAGCAGTGGGAATGGGAGAGATTCCTCCCACAGCCGCTCCTTCACAGCCGACATGGCTGCGTAGGATGTAAAGAGCACCAGCGCGTGACCGGTGGCTGCTTTGATGAGTCCGACGAGCTCGGCAGTCAGCTCATTAAAGTACACATCCGTATCCTCCACTCTCTGGCGGGGCGGGATTTGCGGAAGGTAGAGCAGGCAGTTGTTCCGGTAGTCAAAGGGGGATGGAGAAACGGATTCCATGACACGGTGTCCCTTCTCCAATCCTGCCTGCGTTTTGAAACGGCGGAAATCACTGCCCACCGCCATGGTGCCGGAGGTCAGAACAAACGCCTGATCCGGCTGCCACAGGATCTTTTTCATCCGCTGCGTGATGTCATCAGCCGCGGCGCACAGCATGGTGCCGCCTGTGCTGACATCTTCGGCAGTGTAAAAAATCATATCTGTCTGGGAACTGGTGAACAGCTTGACCGCGTCCAGCACCGTATTCAGCTGGCGGCTTCCCAGCGGGGAGAGCAGGCTGCCAATCTGCCGCTGGATGATGGGCAGTGTGCAGGATGGCGCGGTCAACAATCGCAAACAGGCTTCCACCGGCTCCGCTTCCTCTCTGGGCTGCGCCAGCTTGCGCAGCAGAGGGTCGGTGCTGTCCTCCAGCATTTCTGCCGCCAGTAAGTACCGTTCCTCTTTTAGCTGAAGGATAAGGTTTCGTATCTCTTTGGCCGCCAACGTCACACCCAGCATCTGCTGTGCGGTTTCCGGAAGCTTATGGGCTTCATCCACGATGATGATGCTGTGCTCCGGGAAGATGGGGCGTTTTCCCTCGCTGCGGTGGATGGCGTCTGCCACCAGCAAATTATGATTGCAGATTTGAAACAAAAATTGATCTTTGTCGCAGGTCTTGAGGAACCGCTGATATCGGCAGTCCCTCTGCTTGCAGTCGCAGACCTGCGGTACGCAGACACGCTCCCGGTCATAGCCGCTGAGATGAGAAACTCTGTCCATGTCCAGCGTTTCCCTAAGAGTCTGGAGCGCTGCCAACGCTTCCGGATTTTTCTTTCCAAGGTTTACCTGACGCAGCCGCCTGTCCAGCCGCTCGTCGCAGACATAATGGCTTTTGCCTTTGCGGATGACCGCTTTCAGTGGCTTGGTAAGAATCCCGTCTGCCATTAGGACGCAGGACAGCAGCGGCAGATACTCCATCAGCACCGCGTTTTGCAGCGCGATACTGGAAGTGGAAATGATGATGGGGCGGGCGATCTGCCCTGTCGGGAAAGCAGACGCTGCCGTGGCAGCCGCCAGATAGGCGTAGGTCTTGCCGATGCCCGTCCCGGCATCGCACAGGGCGATCCTCCCGTCCTGCATGGCGTCCAGCATCCGGTGGCTCAATTGGATCTGCTCCGGACGCTGTGCCATACCGTGGGCGGGAAGAAGGTCCTGAAAAATATGGTCGATCAGTTTATGGGCTTTCAACCTGTTGTCATTGGTATTCATCCGATAATTACCTCTTTTCCTGTCATGCTTTGTTTTCGTTTCCACCGTATTTGCAGCGCGCGCCCCGGTGGGAAAAGGGAACAATACGGACAAGGTCCGGCAAGACCTTCACGGGCGTATTTCCGGGATCTCTACTGCTTTCAATCCCGGAGCAGCCCAGCCTCTTCATGCTGGCCAGTGCATTGTGTCTCATTATCTGCCCGGACAGCGTCTCTGCGGGCGGCGCTGCCAACGCCGCCCCTGCGCAGGTATAATCGCTCGCTGCGGGAAGCTGCAAGGCTTCCCGCGGGTCGTGGCGCACACTGCGCGGCTCGCTCTTCTGTCCGGGTGGTTATCCGTATTGCTGGTATGCAATTTTCAAGGAACAGCGAGGGGCATTCAGAGCCCCTCACTGTCCTCCCGAAAATTGCGTTCGGTGAATACCCTTATTTCGAGGAATTTTCAAAAAACTTTTTGAGATCCCGCAGGATGCGGTCTCTCCGCTTGATGACCGCCCGCTGGCTGACGCCCATTCTTTGGGCGTATTCCCGTGTAGACGCGCCGTCGAAGAACAGGGCGTTGATGAGTTCCCGGTCGGTATCCTTTAGTGACAGCAGCGCCAGCAAAAGGATCTGCTTCTGTTCTGCCAGATTCCGAAGATCCTCACGCTCCAGTGCCTCAGTTTCGGCGCTGGGGGCCGTTTCTGCTCCGACATAGTCCGGCAAAAGCGCATCTTCCTCCATCTGCTCCAGAGAGAGCAGTTTTCCGGAGGACTGTTCCTCCATGATGTAGCGCTCCCTGCGGTCTGCCTGCGCATAGGCGAGGTAGACATCCTCCGGCACCTCTACGTCCATACCGTCTACAGTGATGATATTGGCGATGACTTCGCCACCTTCGTTTCGAACGCGCCGATAGTTGCGTTCTTCCTGCCATTTTTTCATGATTCATGACTCCAATCTCAGATTTTTTTGAAATGTCTGAGATTGGGTCACGGATATTTAGCGATATAGGGCTGCCAGCGTCTGCGCATTGTGTGCCTTTCCGCTTTTCAGCCGAAGAAAGGCGCAAAAAAAGAGCCTTACGCATAGCTGAAAAGCTACTTGTAAGGCTCCTAACTCAATGTTCCCATATTCGACGATGGGTGGCTGGTGCGCTTGACGAAGTCATATCAATTGGATTTTTAATTTATGCCTGAACATATCCCATAAAGGGGATGGGCGCGTGGATCAGGGGGTGAGCATCCGGTGTCAGCACTGTGATGCCGATCTGTTCGCCGCACTTGGGGCATTTGGCGATCAGGTCAGGGTGTTCCGCTCTGTGCAGCGCAAACAGCTTGTATTGAGACTGCTCCGCACCGCTGGGGATATCCGCGATACGGCCCTTGCCGCACAGCGGACAGCGCAGGGAATTGGTTTTTGACATAGCGCCTCGCTTTCTCTGTTCTCTTTTTTGAGAACAGCACATGAAAATTTTTTACAGCAGGTTATGGTTCTCCAACCGAATGCGCATGGCCTGTTTGGATACCTGAAAGATACCTGCCATATCCGTCACCAGCTGTTGGTTCGTCCGTCCGGAGCGCAGCTGATAGAAACAGCGCTTGACCTGCGGCAGCGGCAGCAGAAGGATAGAGCCCAGCAGGTTCGCCTGCACTTCCAATGTGTTGTCGCTCTCATCGCTGGAACGGAGCGCCGCGTTTTCGCCGGTTCCGCTGAACTGTTTCTTATGGAGTAGCCAGTGCCCCAGCTCATGGGCGCAGGTAAAGCGCAGCCGCCCGGTAGATGCTTCCTCTTCGCAGAGAGAACAGTCGATGAGGATGGTGCCGCCCTTGACGGGAAGAAGGTCATAGCGGTGGTTTTCCCAGTCATAGATCGCTGTGAGACCGTCGTCAAAGATGGTCTCGCCCAAAACCCGCCCATTATTCCGCAGATATTGATACTCCAGCACCAGCCCCTGTGCCTCGATGATGTCCTCAATGGGAATGGCTGCGGGGGAACCGTAATAAAGTCTGGGGTCATAGGCGGTGATCACATCGCGGGCGATCCGCTCCAGCGCCTGTTCGCGGTAATATGCTTTTTTCATGCGTCTATTTCACCGCCCTCTTTGGATTTCTTTGCGCGCTGGGTGATCCGGTCGATAAATTCCTGCCACTCCTGGTCTGTGGCGTCTGCCTCCTTCGCCGTGCGGAGCGCGGCCCGGACGATCTCCCGATCCATGATGTAGTCCGGCAGGTCTGCGGATACCCGATTATTCTGGGACTTGGCGGCAAGATCCAGCATCTGCTCGGTTTCCGCCTTGTTCAGATGCAGTTCCTGCTCCAACCGTTCCAAATATGCGCGCGTCGGCGCCGGTCTGCGGTCGTTCTCAATGTTGCTCAGATAGACCGGCGACAGATCCAGCTTTGCCGCCAGTGTGCGCAGGGACAATCCGATAGATTGCCGTTTCTCTCGAACGAAGCTGCCGAATGTCTGTTCCAAGTAATTCACCTCCTATCCGTGTGTTCTCTTCTCTGGAAACACTGTAGCCTCAGTATAGCAAACATTCGTTCGATTGGCAAGAGGTGAAAAAGATGGTGTTCCCCGCAAGGAACACCATCCTGAAATTATTTCAGCCACGCTGCCATATCCCGCATTTCCTCCAGCACTGCTGCTGGGCTGACGATGCGAATCTTACCGCTAAAGGTAAAGACCCAACTGAAGAACGGAGGGCTTGGCGCGACCTCGACTGTGGCACGGAAATGCTGTTCATCTACAGTTTCCGTCTGCACATTTTCACCGAAGCGGTCGATGACGCTGCGCATGATCTCATTATCGCACAGCAGCTCTACGGTACAGAGGTTGTCCGGGTACATCCCAAACACCTTGCGGACATACTCCGCCGGATCAAAATCCAGTGTCTGGACTGCCGTCTGTTCCAGCGGTTCGACTGCCGTCATGCGGTCCACTCGAAACTGTGCAATCTTTCCGTGCTTTTCCGACCAGCCTACGGCATAGTAGCAGTCCCGATTCCAGATCATGGCGTAGGGGCTGAACCGATACTTGTATCCGTCATGCTTGAGTATCTTTTCCTTTTTAGGCGTGTACTCAAAATACTGGAAGGTGATTTGCTGTTTCTTCTGGACGGCGTTGTGGATGGTATCCACATTGTAGTAGATGCTCTCATTCTCCGGCTTTGGAGTGCCGCCCATGTAAATGCGGCGGTTCAGCTGTTCCGCCTGCGCTGTGCTGGTGAGATGGCCCAGCTTCTTGATGAGGGCGGTGCTCTTTTTCTCCGTGATAAACCGGGAGGATTCCACCGCATCCACCAGCAGCTTCAGTTCCGGCAGTTCGAAAAGCCGCTGCCCAACAAAGTATTTGTTCTGGCTGCTTTTGACGCAGACGATATCCATACCGGCGTTCTGCAGCAGTTCGATGTCGGTGTAAACACTCTTGCGTCCGGCCTGAATGCCGTGCTGCTGCCAGAATGCGAGAATGTCCGTGACCGAGACCGGATGCTGCTCGTCTGTCTGCTGATATAGATATTGCCGGAGAAGCAGCAGTGCTTGCTGTGATTCGTTCTTCATGTGGTGGCTCCTTTGACTTTTTAGCTAATGATTGTTAAGATTTGCGATTGTTCCATCGCTGAGCGGCAATTTTGAATGCCTGTCTCAAGAAAACGAGGGCGGCGGCTGAAAAGTCGCCGCCCTCTTGGGTCGCTTTGGATTTTTTGCTTACTCCGCCAGCGCGCGATAGATGAACGTGACGATCTGCGTGCGGGTGCAGTCGGCGCTGGGGCTGAACGTCGCGGCGGTGGTGCCGCTGGTGACGTTCTCCTTCACGGCCCACAGCACCGCGTCGGCGTAATAAGCGTCAGCGGAAAGTGACGGCCTGGGCACGGGTGCAGACACCGTTAGGAGTAAAGTGCGCGGCGTCCGTGCCGCTGGTAACGCCCTTATCCACGGCCCAGATCACGGCGTCCTCATAGTACGCGCCGGAGGGCACATCCACGAAGGGATTGCCGGACTTGGCAGCCTTGAAGGTGGCTTCCACCTCCACATTGCTGGCGGGCATGGTGAAGGTGAACTTGCCGTTCTTCTCGGTGAGCTTGAGATCCTTGTTGTTGCCGTCCAGAACGGTGAGGGTATCGAGCACATAGCCCTTGTTGGGAGCAACCGTCAGGGTGACAGCAGTGCCCTTAGAGGCAGTCTTGTGGCTCGCGGTCACGTCGCCGTTCTTGGCGCTCTTCACGGTGATGGGATAGGTGCTGACGCCACCGCCACCACCACCGCCGGTGGAGGTGTTCTTCTCAAAGACGGCCTTGATCTCCACGTCGGCTGCGGGCATGGTGAACTTGTTGTCCTTGATGGTCACGCCGCCCTTGACGACCTGCCACTCCTTGAAGTGGTAGCCGCTCTTGGCCGTGGCGCTCAGGGTAATCTTGGTTCCGGCGACAGCATTTGTGGGAGAGGCGGAAGCCGTGCCATTGCCGTCCGTTTTCACGGTGACGGTGTGCTCGGTGGGCACAGAGGTTCCCTCGGTGGCATCGAAGGTGTAGGTCAGGATCACGCTGTCCGCGTGGGCATCGCCGGTCAGGGCGGGGCTGACCGTGGCCGTCTTGCCCTCGATGGTGTTATAGGTGGAATTAGCGGAGAATACGCCATTACCAGCGGTCTCCAGCGTGATCTTCACGGTGTAGACCGTGCCGGGCTGGAACTTGTCACCGATGGCGAGATTAGTTCCGTCCGCAGCCATCCACTCGGTAGCGGCCACATAGTAGGCGGTATCCGTGGTGCTTGTCTCCATTGCTGCTGCGTCCTTGACGGGTTTGGCGACGGTCAGGTGCTCCACCATGATGCTGGTCAGCATGGGGATCACGGTGTTCTCGCTGCGCTTTGCGTGGCAGTCAACGCACTCCTCGTGCTGCTTGCCATCTGCATTGGGGGTTGCCGCAGTGTCTACCACCCGCTGCCAGTTGTGGTTGGCGGTTTCGGTGTAGTTTGTGGTTTCGCCGGACTTCTTGCACTTGGAGCAGGTACGGCTATGGGTGGTATCATCAACCTTCGTCCATGCGGAGAAGTCGTGGGCTTCCACCTTGAAATCGTCGCCTGCTGTGCAGGTCTTGATATGCGTACTGGGGTCCATGTATACCCAAGGCTGCGCGTCGGTATGACTGCGGATACGAGCTTTTTTTGTTTCAGCGTCTCTCGATAGAATAGATGTGGGGCAAACTGCGAGTGTTTGGAAAAATGAAAGGGGATTCAGCCATAGCTCCGCGTCAGATCAATGGAGTCCATATCATCCGGCAGGAAGGGCACCCCTTCGCCGCTGCGCGAACGCTGGAAATGCATCTCCTCGCCGGAGGGGGAGATGAGGATCGGGAAACTGCCGCTGAGGGAGCTGCCGACGCCGGCGGAGAGATCCAGCCGCAGGCAGTCATCCTCCATGCGCCACACGCCGGAAAAGACCCGTGTCAGCTCTGTATTGTCTTCAAAGCGGTGGTAGAGCTCGGCGATCCCGGCATAGTCAGGGTCGCAGTCGCCGTAGTGCAGGCTCATTAGCCAGTCATCGCAGACCCAGGTGGTGTCTGCCAGACCCATATCCGTAGGCGGCAGCCACCAGTCGTCGCCCGCCGGCTCCCAATCCTCGGGATAGTCAAGACCTGTGATAGCGTCAAAGATCCCAAAATCCATCAGCATGGGGGCGTAGTTCACACCGGTGGGCACGACGGGGCAGCCGGACTCATCGGTCAACGGATACCATTTCACCTCCAGGCCGTCGTTGGTCACAAGGTTGACCTCCGTGTCCGGCTCATCTGGCCATTCCTCATAATTTACGAATACCAGCACAGGCTGCGCGTATTCTTCCCGATAGAGGACCTCGTCCGCCACCGGCCACACTCCGTTGCCCTGTGACTCCCATGTCACATGATTCACAGCGAGACTGGTGCTCTCGTCCCGGGGGACGATGCAGTAGAGCTTGCCGCTCTCTCCGCCGAGTACGCGCTCCGCCGGGATCTCCAGCAGGAACGGCAGCTCGGAAACAAGATCGCCGCTGTTTTCGAGCAGCCACTCCGTCATCGACGATCTGTCGTTTGGCTCGCGCTGACCGAGGTAGGCCACTGCGCCGGCCAGCTGGTCATTCTCTGCCATACACGCCCGCAGCAGGACAAGTCCCGCCTCCACTTTCTCTGGATCGTCTGGATCGTCCTTTGGTTCAGACACATTGCCCTTGCCGCCGGAAAGCGCCCCTGTCACGCTGCTGTCGCCTTCTGTCTCGGGCGGCTCGGTCTCTCCGCCGCAGGCAGTCAGGCTCAGCGCCAGCACCAGACAGAGAAGCGCCGAAAGGGCTCGGCGCAGGATACACTGCTTCATCGTCCGCCTCCTTCTTAAAACGATCCGCTGCGGCCACTGCCGCCTCCACCGCTGCAGCTGCTGGTACTACCGCCGCTGTCAGAGTCATCGCGTATCTTGCGCCGTGTTTCGGTGGTGTGGGTGTAGCGGTCGTACTGCTTTGTCAGCGTCAGGCCACCCGCGGTGACATACTCGTTGGCCTCTACCTTCTTATGGACGGTCTGCATCTTCCACTTGAGCATGATGCAGATGAAGCCGGAGATCATGCAGGAGGCCGCCACAACAATGAGGTACATCGGAAGGGGATTCTTCCGCACGGGATCTCCCTCTTCCGCGAGAGTCAGATACTCATCGCAGGTATCCAGATAATGGGAAGCACCGCCATACCAGTCGTTATCTCCGAAGTAGCCGAGGAAGGCATCCTCCAGCTGCTCCTGACCGTACTTATTGAACGCATACTCCGCGTTTTTGCCGTAGACGAACATGGCGTAGTCGCGGTCGTCCATGCTCAGCAGGATGATAATGCCGTCCCGGTTCTCGCCCATGCCCAGCTCATTGGCGTGATAGAGCTGATAGGTGGTTTTATAGACGTCGTTTCCGCCGCCGTACTCTGTGAAGTCATCCACAAAAGCAACATAGACACCGCAGCCGTGGCGCTGGGAAATGTCCGAAGCCCGTGCTTCCAGTTCCGCCCACTCCTCGAAGGAAAGCTGGTCGCTGAGATCGAAGATATAGTTCATATCGGCGCCGGTCTGCTCCGGCGCCTGCGCCTCGGCATCACCGCCGGTGACGTCCGGCGAGGCGCCTGCCTGGAGGTAGTTCTCCACGCTCTCCGCCATGGCGTTTACCGCCTGCGAGAGCGCCGTGGCGCTCATGGTCATGTCCTCGCCATTCCATGCGCGCTGAACCATGTAGGGCGACACCGCGTCGCGTACAACGTCGGACAGTTCCTGTGCGCTGCCTCGCGCCGCATCAAGAAGGGTGTACACGCACCAATCCGTCTCCGAAAGCGTGTAAGCGCCGTCCTCCGTGCCGCGCAGCAGCAGCGTCAGCGAGACGCCGTCCCTTTTCTCGCCGCAGCCGTAGCCGGAATTCTCATAGACATACACCGCGATATCCGAGACACTGCTGTCCTCCACGCCCTCGTCGGTAAATACATCCACCCGCAGGTCAATGCCGAGCGCTTCCGTAAGCTGCGGGAGCGTCTGCTCCCCCTGATAGGTCAGTTCCACGGAGCCGAGCTCCTCGGTCTCATCGTAGATCGCACCGTACTCCACCGCTGCCATGGCGGGGACGCACAAAGCCAGCGCCAGCAAAAGCGTGGTCAGCAAAGCTGTCATTCTTTTTTTCATGTCCGTCCCCCCTTGTTACAGCATCAGCAGCGTGGCTCCGATGGAGCCGACGATTGAAAGGAGCGCCGCAATGCCGGCAAACATGCCCCAGAATTTTCCCCAGCTGACCGGCAGGTCGCCGACCAGCTTTCCGGTCTGCCCGTTCATGGCAAAGAGGAAGTCCTTTCCCTGCCACTTGGTATTGAGCATCCACACGGGCATGAGGGCGTAATGTACCTTGCCCCGCGCCAGATCCGTGCTGCCGGTCAGATGGGTGCAGGTATCGTAGCCCTTCACGCTGCCGCGCAGCGCGGCTTCCAGCGTGCCCTCGCAGCGCTGATCCGCACGCTCGCGGCTCTCCTCCACGCTCACATCGTACTTGTCGGCAAGAAAGCCGGGAAGGTAGGCTGTGGAAAAGCTTTTCAAGCCCTTATAATCGTAGGGTTCGATGGAATCCATGTGATCGTCCGGCATTTTGCTGGAGGCATCCACCGGCACCTTCTCAAAGGTGACGGAGCCGGCGCGGTAGATGTCGAAGTGCTCCGTTTTCGTGATCTCGTAATCGCCGGAGGTATAGCTGTGGGAGCGGGTGGCCTCGTAGCGGGCGTCGCCCATCGCCTTGCCGTCAAACATCCAGAAGGGGACGTAAACGCCGCGGATCTCCTGCACGTGGTTTTCGTTGGTAAAGGTCTTAGGCAGAAGAATCTTCCCCTTGTAGTGCTCTCTGAGCGCCTTGATGGCATCTTCCCTGCTGAGCTTGAAGGGGATAATGAAATCCGGTTTCAGCTGACCGGAAAACTGCCCCGGCACCACCGTGGGGTTGCCGCAATAGGGGCAGGATGTTGCCGCCGTGCTCTCATCGCAGATGAGCTCCGCGCCGCAGCTGGGGCAGCTGTACGCTTTCATGTGCGCGCCCTCCTCACCCCAGTCGTCGCTGAAGCCGGAGGTATCCCAATCGCCGCCGTCGGCGGACGCTTCTTTCTTCTTCGAGGCCTTTTCTTCAGCCGCCTGCTGCGCTGCCGCGGCCCTCTCTTCTTTCTCCGCGTAGAGCGCCTCGATCTCCGCAACGTCGTAACTCGCGCCGCAGTATTCGCACTCCAGCTTACCGGAAGCGCCTACGAAGTGCAGCGGGCCGGTGCAGCCGGGGCATTGATAGTTGGTTACCTGTGCTGGCATAGATGGTTCCACCTCTTTCTTTTTCTCACAAG
>ENA-ORTI01002351-ORTI01002351.1-human-gut-metagenome-genome-assembly--contig:-NODE-2351-length-16908-cov-3.149232_pt1 | contig 16908 bp, 14 predicted proteins | sample MGYA00242071_ERZ509191 | MGnify/ENA primary metagenome ERZ509191 (study PRJEB26280, sample SAMEA2338832) | human gut metagenome | biome: human gut; feature: human-associated habitat; material: faeces...
CTGGAGAGCAGAGGTTATGAGGTAACTTATCTGGATGTAGATGAAAACGGTGTTGTTAAATTAGACGAATTAAAGAAAGCGATCCGTCCGGATACTATTCTTATTTCTATTATGTTTGCAAACAATGAGATCGGAACCATTGAGCCAATTAAGGAGATCGGTGAGATCGCAAAAGAACACGGCATTTTATTCCACACAGACGCTGTACAGGCTTATGCCCATGTGCCGATCAATGTAGATGAGTGCCACATTGATATGTTAAGCTCCAGCGGCCACAAGTTAAACGGACCAAAGGGAATTGGTTTCCTGTATATCCGTACCGGTGTAAAGATCCGTTCCTTTATCCATGGCGGAGCTCAGGAGCGTAAGCGCCGTGCAGGTACTGAAAATGTTCCTGGCATCGTAGGTTACGGAAAAGCAGCTGAGATCGCTATGGCAAACATGGATGAGCGTATTGCAAAAGAAACTCAGTTAAGAGATTATCTGATCAAACGTGTAACAGAAGAGGTTTCATTTACCAGAGTTAACGGTTCCAGAACCAATCGTCTGCCAAACAACGTAAACTTTGCATTCCAGTTTATCGAAGGCGAGTCTTTACTGATCAAGTTAGACATGGCAGGTATCTGCGGTTCCAGCGGTTCTGCATGTACTTCCGGATCCTTAGACCCATCTCATGTACTGTTAGCCATCGGTCTGCCTCATGAGATCGCACATGGTTCCCTGCGTCTGACCTTAAGCGAAGAGAACACCATGGAAGAAATGGATTATGTAGTGGAGCAGATCAAGGAGATCGTTTCTTACTTAAGAGGTATGTCTCCTTTATACGAAGATTATATGAGACGCACAAAAGAAAAATAAGTATAGGTAAATAACCAACCATCAGGAGGAATTTTTTCATGTATTCAGAAAAAGTAATGGACCATTTTCAGCATCCAAGAAATGTGGGAGAAATAGAAGACGCCAGCGGCGTAGGAACTGTAGGAAACCCAAAATGTGGTGACATCATGCGTATCTACTTAGATATCGATGACAACCAGATCATCCGTGACGTAAAGTTTAAGACTTTCGGCTGCGGCGCTGCAGTTGCAACCAGCAGTATGGCTACTGAATTAGTAAAAGGAAAGACTGTTCAGGAAGCAATGGAAGTTACCAACAAGGCAGTTATGGAAGCATTAGACGGACTTCCACCAGTAAAGGTACACTGCTCCCTGTTAGCAGAAGAAGCCATCCACGCAGCTTTATGGGACTATGCTCAGAAAAACGGTATTAAGATCGAAGGATTAGAGCAGCCTAAGGAGAACATCGGCGAAGAGGAAGAAGAGGAAGAGTATTGAGTAGAAAAGTAGTAGTAGGCATGTCAGGAGGAGTTGACTCCTCCGTGGCAGCCTGGCTGTTAAAAGAACAGGGTTACGACGTCATCGGCGTGACCATGCAGATATGGCAGGATGAGGATACCCTGGTTCAGGAAGCAGAGGGGGGCTGCTGCGGCTTAAGCGCTGTAGATGATGCCCGCCGTGTTGCTATGGACTTGGGTATCCCTTATTATGTCATGAATTTTAAAAATGAGTTCCGCACCCAGGTCATGGATTATTTTGCTGCGGAATATATGGCAGGACGTACCCCAAATCCATGTATCGCCTGCAACCGTTATGTAAAATGGGAGTCTCTGCTTCGCCGCAGTCTTTCCATTGGAGCAGATTACATTGCTACCGGACATTATGCGAGGATCGAACAGCTTCCAAACGGCAGATATGCCATTAAAAAGTCAGTAACTGCAGCAAAGGACCAGACTTATGCCCTTTATAACCTGACCCAGGAGCAGCTTTCACATACCTTAATGCCAGTAGGAAACTATCACAAAGACGAGATCCGCGATATGGCGCAAAAACTGGGACTTCCGGTAGCTTCCAAGCCGGACAGCCAGGAAATCTGCTTTATCCCGGACCATGACTATGCATCCTTTATTGAAGAATACACAGGAAAGACCATGGAACCAGGCAATTTCGTAGATTTAGATGGAAATGTGCTGGGACGCCATAAAGGTATCTCCCATTACACCGTAGGCCAGCGAAAAGGTTTAAACCTTGCTATGGGATATCCGGTCTTTGTAGTAGCTATCCGTCCGGAGACAAATGAAGTTGTACTGGGAAATGGCCAGGATGTATTTACAGATGTAGTCCGCTGCAACAAGTTAAACTGGATGGCATTAGAAGGTGTTGGAGAGGAAGAGATTTCTGTCAATGCCAAGATCCGCTACAGTCACAAAGGCGCACCATGTAAGATCCGCCGGATCGGAGAAGACATGGTAGAATGCCGCTTTGAAGAGCCGGTACGTGCTGCAACACCTGGACAGGCAGTTGTATTCTACCAGGATGATTATGTAGCAGGCGGAGGCACGATCTTATGAGAAAAAGAAGAGAAAAAGTCAGTGTAAAGGCAGCTGCCATTATCCTTGGAGCAGCGCTTTTGACAGCAGGCTGTTCCGGGTATCAGTCCAGCGAAGAACTGAGGAAAAATGCGGAAAACGTTCAAGCTGAAATTGTGCCTGGTGAGGAAAACGAAACTGAAAATGGTTCTGACGAAGCAATCGGCGAAAAAGCAGAAAAAGAAAACACGGAAGCATCTGTTAAACAGGGCAGCAACCCCACTGCCCATATCGTCCAAAGCGAAACAGAACGCACCACAGCCCCGGCGCCGGAATTTAAAGCAGTTTCCGATACGGTCTATGTAAAGACCAACGGCGGAAGTGTCCGTGTTCGTTCTTCCTGCGACACTTCAACCAGTGATAACGTTGTAGCAAATGTTGGAAATGCAACAGAACTTACCCGTACAGGTACCAGCGAAAAATGGGACAGAGTGGAATATGAAGGAAAGACCGTCTATATTTCTTCTGACTTTGTGACCACAGAAGTTCCAAAGGAGCCGGAGACAAGCGCAGCTTCTTCTAATGCAGCTGCAGATGGACAGGTAACATTAAATTCTTCCTGGAAATACGCGGATTTTGCCAAAATAAAATCCGGAGCAGCAGTCCTTTACCGCAGTACAGCTTCTGAAAAGAAGAATAAGGTGATCGCAGTGAACGCAGGTCATGGCACAAAAGGGGGAACTTCTGTAAAGACCCAGTGTCATCCGGATGGAACAGCCAAAGTTACAGGGGGTACTACAGGTGCAGGTGCTACTTCTGCAGTAGCTGTTTCCACAGGAATGACATTTTCTGACGGAACAGCAGAGAGCAAGGTAACACTGGCTATGGCAAAAGTACTGAAAGACAAGCTTTTGTCAGCGGGCTATGATGTACTGATGATCCGTGACGGGGAAGATGTGCAGTTAGACAACATTGCAAGAAGTGTGATTGCCAATAACGCAGCAGACTGTCATATTGCTCTTCACTGGGACTCTACAACCAGCAACAAAGGTGCATTTTACATGAGCGTTCCAGATGTGGCTTCCTATAAGAACATGGAACCGGTCAAGTCCCACTGGCAGCAGCACAACGCACTGGGAGCAAGCCTGGTAGAAGGCCTTAAGAGCGCAGGTGTGAAGATCTTTTCCGGCGGTTCTATGGCAATGGATCTGACACAGACTTCTTATTCTACCGTACCTTCTGTTGATATTGAGCTGGGAGACAAGGCGTCTGATCATTCACAGAGCACCTTAAACCAGTTAGGAGATGGCCTGGTAGCAGGTGTAAAAGCTTATTTCGGACAGTAGTATGTAACTTCCCGCATCCTGTGCGGGAATGGTGTAGTTGCTTTGCATGGGGAATGTAAAGTTAACGCTATATAGCAGAAAGGAGTTACGTTATGAGAAAGGTAAAACGTTTTGCAGCAATCGTCCTTACAGTAGCACTTTTAAGTCCTACGACTGCCTATGCAGGCAATGTGGAAGATGCCAAAGCTCTTTATGAGCAGGTAACAGAAAAGCAGAAATCCGTTACGGATATGAATGCTTATTATGATTATCAGATCCATCTTTCCGGCAGTGCCTTAGAAGGCGTGGAAGATCTCAGCAATATGCGTCTGGAAATGAATGTGCGGATGAACCATTTAACAGACATGGGAAATCTGCAGTACAGCAGTTACAGCCGTGCCACAGTACCTGGACAGGAACCGATGATCAGTACCATGTATTATAAAGATGGTACCTGCTACATGGAAACTGCCGGAACGAAGATCAAATATCCTATGGATCTGACACAGATGGCGGAACAGATCAGCAGTCAGACAATGATGCTGGCTTCAGGACAGGCGCAGGAAGATCTGATGACAGATTTCCGCCTGTGGACAGAGGGAGAAGACCAGGTAATTGGTTTTGTGATCCAGGGAAGCAAGATGACCGATTATATGGATCAGTTATTCGGCAGTCTGGGAATGGGAAGTGCCCTGCTTTCTGAAAGCGGCATCACCATGAAATTTTCAGATATCCCATGTGAATATGTAGTAGATCCAAACGGTGACTGCATTAAAATGCGTATGAAGATGAACATGGAAATGGGAGTAGAAGGAAAGAATATTGCCATTGACATGGACGGGGATGTAGGAATTGCAGATCCAGGCAGTCCTGTAGAGATCAATTTCCCGAATTTAAGTGAATATAAGGATATGTCAGAGGCTTTTGCAAGATAAACAGGCCTGGTGATTGCGTCCTTTCGGGGAATGTGGTACAATCATACCCAATGAAGCAGATGTTTTTCTGAAAATTGCAGGAAAACATTAAAGTAGCAAAGGAGATTAAAACTGGAATGAGTGAGACACCGAATACAATTACGGCCATTAAGAAGGAACTTCTTATGCGCCTTGGACATGATGCAGATATTTTCGCCCTGATCTCTCTGTGTACAAGAGAGCCATACGTAGTATGTGATGAGGAGACCTTTGATGATGAGGTATTCTTATTCCTGGACGAAGAAGAAGCAAAAAAAGAAGCTGCAAAACTGGCAGAGGAGAAAGTACCTGTTACAGTTGCCAAGATCAATGGAAAAGATATGCTGGTATTCTTTACCGGTCTGTATACACTGGGTGTAAATGCCCTGGTGGTAACTGACAAGGGAGAGAAGGCTTCCATGCAGATAAGCGACATTGTAAAGCGCAAATCCCCGGAAGATATGCCACAGGGAACTGTATGGGTAGAAAATCCGGCCTTACATCTGACAGCTGCTTATCTGGCACAGGAAATGCGCCGTCCGGCTGCATCTGCAGATAAGGAAAGAATGGCTGAATTAAACGAAGAGCTGACTGCTGACTTTAAGAAGGGAACCTTTATTTTTGCCCTGCAGAAAGAAGAAAAGGGTATTCCGTTAGTAAAGTTAAAAGACGGACAGCTGTATCAGCCTGCATTTACTGATATTTTAGAGTTCCAGAAATTTAACCGTGAGAACAAGATGCGCCCGGTTGTAGTAGAAGCTGCCAAAGTACCAACTGTACTGGCAAATGAAGCACAGGGCATTATCTTAAATGTAATGGGTGTAAACCTGCCTTTAACTGTTTCCAGACCAAAGGTACAGGCTGCAGAACCTAAGCGTACCATTCCGGTTCCGGTAGAAGAGATCAACAAAGCACTTGAAAAATAAATTCAGGTTTTTGTTTCATTGATGAATGTTCAGCCAAAAAGGGACTGCCGTATATTCTTGTATGCGGCAGTCCTTTATGACTATAGGAGTTTTACTGTTTCAGGAGGTGTTTTATGGGCGGACAGGAGCCGGTTAAAACAGAAAAATATTTCAGCACAGGTCTGCTGGCCCACGTAGATGCAGGAAAGACCACACTTTCAGAGGCACTTTTATATCTTACCGGTGCCATACGGAAAATGGGAAGAGTGGACGACCGGGATGCATTTCTTGATACCTATGAATTAGAGAGAGAACGCGGTATTACCATTTTTTCAAAACAGGCCATATTTGACCTTGGGGATACCCATGTAACCCTGCTTGATACACCGGGACATGTAGATTTTTCCGCGGAAATGGAGCGTACCATTCAGGTTCTGGATGCAGCGATCCTGGTAGTAAGCGGTGCAGACGGAGTACAGGGACATACAAGAACGGTATGGAGATTGTTAAAACGTCATCACATTCCTGTATTTTTATTTGTAAACAAAATGGATCAGTCCGGCTGTGATGCGGCTGCTCTTATGAAGGACCTGAAAGCAGGTTTAGATGAAAACTGTGTGGATTTTGGCGGCTGGTCCGGTGAAAAAGGAGAATGGGATCCTGAAAAAGAGGATACAGATACCTTTTATCAGGAGCTGGCAGTCTGTGACGAGGCAGTGATGGAAGCCTATTTTGAAAATGGTTCCATAGGATCAGATGAGATCGGCCGTTTAGTCCGTGAACGAAAGGTATTTCCCTGCTATTTTGGTTCTGCCTTAAAATTAAAGGGTGTGGAAGAACTGTTAGCAGGCTTTCAGCGCTATGGGATGGCAAAAGGGGAAAGGAAAACGGAAAAAGACAGTCCTTTTGGAGCAAAAGTATTTAAGATATCCAGAGACAGTCAGGGCAACCGCCTGACCCATTTAAAAGTCACCTCCGGTGTGCTGAAGGTGAAAGATGCCTGGGGGGAAGAAGAAAAGGTCAACCAGATCCGTATTTATTCCGGGGCCAAATTTGAAAGTGTAAAAGAGGCTCCTGCAGGCTGTATCTGTGCAGTGACCGGCCCTATCCATACCCATCCGGGACAGGGAATTGGCAGTGAACCGGCGTCAGAACTGCCTATGCTGGAACCGGTTCTTACCTACCGCATCCTGCTGCCGTTTGACAGTGATGTACATAAATGTCTGCAGCAGTTTAAGCAGTTAGAAGAGGAAGAACCGGAACTTCATGTTCTCTGGAACGAAGAACTGGGAGAGATCCAGGTACAGCTTATGGGAGATGTACAGATCGAGATCTTAAAGCATATGCTGGAAGAGCGGTACGGTCTGTTGGTAGGCTTTGATACAGGAAATATTGTATACAAAGAGACCATTTTAAATACAGTAGAGGGCGTAGGGCATTTTGAGCCGCTGCGTCATTATGCAGAGGTGCATCTGCTGTTGGAACCGGGAGAGGCCGGAAGCGGGCTGCAGTTTGATACGGTGTGCAGTGAGGATGTATTGGAACGGAACTGGCAGAGGCTGATCCTGACCCATCTGGAAGAGAAGATCCACAGAGGTGTGCTTACAGGAGCGGAGATCACAGATATGAAGGTGACTTTGCTGACAGGGCGTGCCCATATGAAGCATACAGAGGGCGGAGATTTCCGTCAGGCTACTTACCGGGCGCTGCGCCAGGGACTGATGCAGGCGGAAAGCCAGCTGCTGGAACCGTATTATGGATTTACGCTGGAACTTCCCTCTGAAAATCTGGGACGGGCCATGGCGGATATGGACCGGATGTTTGGAACCTTTGAGCCGCCTGTGACTACGGAGGACGGTGTTCTGTTAACAGGAAAGGCGCCTGTTGCCTGTCTGCGTGATTACCAGAGAGAGGTGATCGCCTATACAAAGGGCAGAGGTCACTTAAGTCTCTGGTTTAAGGATTATGAACCATGTCACAATGCAGAAGAGGTGATCGAGGCAGCCGGTTATGATCCGGAGGCAGATCTGGAAAATACAGCCGACTCCGTTTTCTGCTCCCACGGAGCCGGATATCTGGTGCCATGGTACCAGGTGAAGGAATATATGCATGTGGAAAGTCCGCTGGAGAAGCTGGGGCGGCGAGCAAATGGGGAGAATGATACTGACGGGGGCATGCAGGGAGATATGGGCCGGTTTGCTGGTGATGCAGGTATTGGTTCAGGTGCGAATGGCTCTTCCTCTGGTGCTGGAGGCGGCAGATCGGTGTCTGGCAGTGCTGTTTCAACGTCTGGTTCGTCCACATCTGCATCAGCAGCTGGAAAACGACAGGGAGGTTCCGGTCTTGGCACCTCCTGGAGTGATGACAAAGAACTGGAAGAGATTTTCAACCGCCGTTTCGGCGCAGGAAAATGGCGCAGCAGACCGGATACACAGAGTAGTTCCACTGCCCCGAGGACCAGAAATTATTCTGCAAACATACCCTTAAAGGCGAATGAAACAAAGAAGCCGGAAGAGGAAGAATATCTCCTGGTAGACGGCTACAACATTATTTTTGCCTGGGAAGAGCTGCGGGAACTTTCCAAAGTAACCATTGACGGAGCCAGACAGAAACTGATGGATATTTTATGCAATTATCAGGGATATAAAAAATGTACCCTGATCCTGGTATTTGACGCCTATAAAGTGACAGGAAATACCGGCGAAGCCATCGATTACCACAATATCCATGTAGTGTATACAAAAGAAGCGGAAACTGCCGACCAATACATTGAAAAACTGGCCCATAAGATCGGCCGCCAGTACAATGTAACCGTAGCTACTTCTGACGGACTGGAGCAGCTGATCATCTATGGACAGGGCTGTCATCTGATGTCAGCCAGAGACTTAAAAGAAGAGGTTGCCTGGGCCAATGAACAGATAAGAGAAGAAAAGGCAAAACTGGAAAAATCTGGGAAAAATTATCTGTTCCACGGCGCAGATGAAGAACTGGCGGCATACTTAGAAGACGTCCGTCTTGGCAGGAGAGAATAGAAATGCTTTACACATATCCACATTATTATAGAAAGTTTCAGTGTATTGCCTCAGAATGTGAGGATACCTGCTGCGCAGGCTGGGAGATCATGATCGATGACAAGGCGCTGGAAAAATATAAAAAGGCAAAAGGTCCTGTTGGAAACAGGCTGAAAAATTCCATTAACTGGAAAGAAGGCTCTTTTTTGCAGTATCATCACCGCTGTGCCTTTTTAAATGATGAAAATTTATGCGACCTGTATACAGAAATGGGACCGGACAGCTTATGCCGCACCTGCCGCATGTATCCCCGCCATGTAGAGGAATTTGAAGGCAGCAGGGAGTATTCTCTCTGTCTTTCCTGTATGGAGGCAGCGAAGATCATTCTTGGCTGTGAGGAAAAGGTGCAGTTCCTTACAAAAGAAGATGAAAAAGAGGAAACTTATGAGGATTTCGACTTTTTCTTATATACCAAGCTGATGGATGCCAGGGACCTGATCTTTAAGATCTTACAGGACAGAAGCCTGGATATGCGGCTTCGCATGGCAGAGGTTCTGGCATTAGCCCATGATCTGCAAAGAAGAGTGCGGGACAATGTGCTTTACCAGACAGATGCTTTATTTGAAAAATATAATAGTTCCAGAAGAGATGGTTATTTCAAAGAAAAACTGGCGGGAATTACAGGATACAGCCGTTATGAAGTAATAAAAGCGATCATGGATCTTTTAGAAAAAATGGAACCGCTAAATCACCAGTGGCCGGAGTACAGAGATGAATTAAAAGTCTGTCTTTTAGGTGATGGGGAAGCAGCTTACGAAGAGATGAGAAAAGCCTTTTTCCAAAGCCCGGAAGCAGAAAAAATGAACCTCTGGACAGAACAGCTGATGGTGTACTTTGTATACACCTACTTCTGCGGTGGCGTATACAATGAAAATCCCTATGGAAAAATGAAAGCCGCCATCGTATCCACCATTATGATCCAGGATATGATGATGGTCCACTGGAAAAAACATGGTACACTGACTTTAAAAGAGGCAGCAGATGTAGCCCACCGTTATTCCCGTGAGATCGAGCATTCCGATGAGAATAAGGGACTGTTGGAAGAGACGTTGACCCGCGAAGAAGAGTTTCGTTTGAGGGCACTGCTTGCGGCTTTATGAAAATAGGTATATAATGAGTGAAGGGAAAAACAAGCGGCTGCGAAGCAGACATTTGTTGCCAAGCATATCGAGGAGGCGCCTGTGACGCGTCCGCTGATTTTTCACGAGCCATTAACGAATGAACCGTCTGCGTCAGCAGATAGTAGAGCGCGATAGTGCGTGTTCATGAGTGAACAAATGAGATAGAAAATTAAAGGAGAAGATACAAATGAGTGAATGTTCCCATAACTGTGGTACCTGCGGCGAAAACTGCAGCAGCCATACCCAGGATAAAAAAAGCTTTCTGGAAGCGCTGGCACCGGAAAGTTCTGTAAAAAAAGTAATTGGTGTTGTCAGCGGTAAAGGTGGTGTAGGTAAATCACTTGTTACCTCCATGATGGCAGTAAGCATGAGCCGCAAGGGCAAACATGCAGCAATTTTAGATGCGGATATTACCGGTCCGTCTATTCCTATGGCATTTGGCGTTGCCCATGAAAAAGCAGGTGTTTCCGAAGACGGAAAACTGATGATCCCTGCAAGATCCTTAGAGGGTGTAGATATCATGTCTGCCAACCTTCTGTTAGACCATGATACCGATCCTGTCATCTGGAGAGGTCCTGTGATCGCAGGCGCTGTAAAGCAGTTTTGGACTGAGACACTGTGGAAAGATGTAGATTACATGTTCGTAGATATGCCTCCGGGCACTGGCGATGTTCCGTTGACTGTATTCCAGTCACTTCCTGTAGATGGTATCATTATCGTTACCTCTCCTCAGGAACTGGTAGGAATGATCGTAGCCAAGGCAGTAAATATGGCAAAGAAGATGAATGTGCCGATACTTGGTATTGTAGAAAATATGAGCTATCTGGAATGTCCTGACTGCGGAAAGCACATTAATGTATTTGGTGAGAGCCATACAGAGCAGGTTGCAGAAGAATACGGCTTAAAGCTGTTAGCCCAGATCCCGATCGATCCAAAGATCGCCCAGATGGTAGATGGCGGTCAGGTAGAATATATTGAGATGCCATGGTTTGAGGAAGCTGTAAAGGCAGTGGAGAACCTGTAAACACAGGCGGAAAGTGGTGACACGATGAATATCAATCTTAATCCTAACAGTGAGCTGAACCAGTCCATTGTCAATGTGCCGGATGTGGTCCAGGTCCCGGATGTATGGATCAATGAAGCAAGACAGTTTAGGATGGCAATGATGATGTATGCCTGTGCCATCCGTGAAGTAAAGACAAAATTAGAAGTACTCAATGATGAATTATCCATTAAAAACCAGAGAAACCCCATTGAAATGATCAAATCCCGTGTAAAGAAGCCTATGAGTATCTTAGAGAAGCTTCAGCGCCGGGGGCTGCCGGTATCGGTGGAGTCTATGGTGAAAAATCTGGATGATGTGGCAGGTATCCGCATTATCTGTTCTTTTGTAGATGATATTTATGAAGTAGCGGAAATGCTGGTGCGCCAGGATGATGTAACTGTTATTGCGATTAAGGATTATATTAAAAATCCAAAGCCAAACGGCTACCGCAGTTACCATATGATCATTGAGATCCCGGTATTCTTCTCAGACAGTAAGAAGCCCATCCGCGTAGAGGTACAGATCCGTACCATCGCTATGGACTTCTGGGCAAGTCTGGATCATCAGTTAAAGTATAAAAAATCCTTTGTGGACTTAAATGGTGAGATCAGCGGTGAATTAAAACAGTGCGCTGATGTGATCGCCCAGACGGACAACAAGATGTTAGAGATCCGAAAGAGGATCGAAGCCCAGGGTGTGACTGTATCAAGGGATTAATACTCATAAAAAGACAGGGTTTGCGTAATGCAAAACCCTGTCTTTTTATACAGGGCCATGGCCGGGAGATTTTCTGAGGAAACCTGAAGCTTTATGGTCTTAAAGCCTTTTTTTGCCAGCTGGGGAAGGAGGACAGATAAAAAGGCAGTGCCTAAATGTTTATTTCTAAGTTCCGGGAGAACTTCAAGGCTGTATAAATAGACAGAGTTTCCCTGGGGTTCAAGAAAACAGGTGACTTCCGGTGCGGTCAGATTTTCTGCAGTATTCTGTGTTAGAAGGCTGCGGCTGCCAACAGCCTGCCAGGCTGTGCTGCTAGTATTTTCCAAAATCCGGCAGTAAAGCATATCTGCTGTTTTTTCATTTGCCATTGTTTCAAATCCCGTTAATTCCCGCTCCATCATATATTCATCCCAGGCATGCTCTGCCCCAATATGTTCCAGGACATTTTTCCACAGTTTATTTTCAGTACCACAGGAAAAATACACAGAGCCTTCTCCTGGAATTTGGTCTTCTTCACAGGCAGCAGCCAGGATAGAAGAAAAAATTCCCTTTTTACGAAGATCCGGGTGCACAAAAGGCACACATTCAAAGCTGTCATCTCCTGTCTGGTATACAGCCATACAGCCGGACAGGTACGTTTTAGAGACCGGGCATGATTTAGAAATCAGGTCCGGATCAGAAGCTGCAAACCACCAGCCGTCAGCATCCAGTATATCTGTAAGCGCTGGCGTGATACCCCAGGATCCGGTATTATCTGTAGAGGCTGCCATGGATGCACACAAAAGCTGTTCTATATATAATTGGTCTGATGAATTTAAGTTATCTTTAAAGAAAATGTCCATGAAATAAGCTCCCAATATAGTTTTTATAATGTTTTTATTGTAATCCAATGGTTTTCAGGGCGCAACCACTGTTAAATGCCCGGATTGTATTTTTTGTGTATTTCCGGCATTATCTCTTGAATATGAAAAAACGCAGTGGGAGAATAATCCAGTAAAATTTAACGGACGCAAAAGAAAAAATATTGTCATCCGCTAAAACATCAGGAGGAAAACAAAGATGAAATACGTAAGACAGATCGGTATTATCCTGGGTATCACTCTGGCTGGAGAATTTTTAAACCAGATCCTGCCCCTTCCTGTTCCGGCAGGTGTATACGGTCTTTTTCTTATGCTGGCAGCCCTTATGTCAGGTGTTGTGAAAATGGAAAGCGTAGAAGGAACCGGCAATTTTCTTATGGATACCATGTCCATGATGTTTGTACCGGCAACTGTAGGCATTCTGGAGTGTGCAGATGAGCTGAAAGCCGTTCTTATTCCATTTCTGATCATTATCGCAGTTTCTACTGTTGTAGTAATGATCGTTACCGGAAAAGTGGCACAGTTTATGATGGAATCAGCAGAGAAGAAAAAGGAGAAATGATCAAATGAGTACATTAAGAGAGATCCTGGGAAATTCCCAGTACTGGGGACTTACCTTAAGTATAGCGGCTTATCTGTTTGCCTGCTGGCTGAAACAGAAGACAAAGCTTGCCTTTTTAAATCCGATCCTGGTATCTGTTATCGTGATCATTGCATTTTTACTGGGAGTAGGAATTGATTATGATACATATAATAAAGGAGCATCTTATTTAAGCTGGCTCCTTACACCGGCAACTGTATGTCTGGCGATCCCGCTGTATAAACAGCTTCATCTGTTAAAGAAGCATGGTGCAGCTGTTGCAGTAAGCATTACTTCCGGCGTTGCCACCAGTGCAGTGAGTATTTTCCTCATGTGCCGTGTTCTGGGACTGTCCCATACCCATTATGTAACACTGCTTCCAAAGTCCATTACAACAGCCATTGGAATGGGCGTCAGTGAAGAAGCAGGCGGTATTGTGACACTGACTGTTATCAGTATCATCATCACCGGTGTTTTAGGAAATATGGTTGGCGAGACCGTACTTAAACTTGCAAAGATCGACCACCCGGTAGCAAAGGGACTGGCATTTGGTACCAGCGCCCATGCAGTAGGTACAGCAAAAGCACTGGAATTAGGAGAAGTAGAAGGTGCCATGAGCAGCCTTTCTATTGCAGTGGTAGGTCTGCTCACTGTGATCGCAGTGCCGATCGCGTCTAAGTTTATATAAGCGCAGAGAAATCTTCAAATGCGTCACTGGCGCATTCTTGATATGCATGGCAAAACAAGCGGCTGCGTTAGCGCGGAAATCTCAGTCTATATAAAGATATTTCACCTGCCCCGGCACTGCCGGGGCACATCTGTATTTGCAAATAAAAGAAAGGGGTTACGTTTATGAAGAAAAGAAGTGAAGCAGAAATTTCTACCACCTGGAAGTTAGAGGACATGGTCCCGGATAATGAGACCTGGGAAAAACAGTTAAAAGAAGCGTCTGGTGAGCTTGAAAAATACGGGGAATTTAAGGGCAAGCTGGCAGAGTCAGCAGAAAACTTATACCAGTGCCTGAAATTTGATGATGAGTTCAGCTTAAAAGCAGAGCGCCTGTACGTATATGCCAGAATGCGTTCCGACGAAGATACAGCAAATGACCTGTATCAGGACATGTTTTCCAGAGCACAGCTTTTAAATATCCGTGCATCTGAAAATTCATCTTATATGGTTCCGGAGATCTTATCCATTCCGGAAGAAATCTTAAAAGAATACAGAAGCAGCCATCCGGGCCTGAAACATTTTGACCGCCTGTTAGATCAGCTGTTAGAGCGCAAGAGCCACACACTTTCTAAAGAAATGGAACAGTTACTGGCTCAGTCCTACGAGGCAACCCAGGGCGGAAGCCAGGTATTTACCATGTTCAATAATGCAGATGCCCGCTTCCCGGCTGTTCATGACGCAGAGGGAAAGGAAATTCCTCTTACCCACGGAAATTATATTGCTCTCCTGGAAAATCAGAACAGAGACATCCGAAAAGAGGCTTTTGAAAACCTGTATAGTGTATACAAGCAGTTTTCCAATACCTTATCTGCAGCTTTTGGTGCCAATGTAAAACAGGCTGTATTCTATGCAAAGGCCAGAAATTATACTTCCAGCCGTCAGGCAAGCCTTTCTGGGAATGAAGTTCCTGAGTCTGTATATGACAATCTGGTGGCATCTGTGAGAAAAAGTCTCCCACTGCTCCACAGATATGTTTCTCTGAGGAAAAAACTCCTGGGCGTAGAAGAACTTCACATGTATGACTTGTATGTGCCTATGGTGGCAGAAGCAGACCGTCATTATACCTTTGAAGAAGCCAAAGATATTGTAAAAACAGGTCTTGCACCTATGGGCGAAGAGTATGTTGCTAAGGTTAAAGAAGGCTTTGAAACAGGCTGGGTTGATGTATATGAGAATAAAGGAAAGAGAACGGGAGCATTCTCATGGGGAGCATATGGAACTCACCCTTATGTATTCCTTAATTTCTCAGGAACATTAGATGATGTGTTTACAATTATTCACGAGATGGGTCACGCAATGCACACATATTATTCTAATTCCAACCAGCCATATATATATGCCGGTTACAAGATATTCGTTGCAGAAGTTGCCTCAACCTGTAACGAAGCACTTCTTATGAATTATCTGTTGGAAAGCTGTAAGAATGATAAAGATAATAAGAGAAGAAAGTATCTTCTTAACCATTATTTTGAGCAGTTTAAGGGTACATTGTTCAGACAGACGATGTTTGCTGAATTCGAGATGACAGCCCATAAAATGGTCGAAGAAGGCAATGTCCTTACTGCTGATAACCTGTGTGATGTATACAGAAAGCTTAATGAAAAGTATTTTGGAAGTGAGTGTGTTATTGATGATGAGATAGCATACGAGTGGGCGAGAATACCACATTTTTATACTCCATTTTATGTATACCAGTATGCAACAGGATATTCTGCTGCTATTGCGATAGCGGCTGGAATATTAAAGGGAGATAAAGCTGTTAAAGAGGGCTATAAAAAGTTCCTTTCAGGCGGCAGCAGTCTTCACCCTATTGACCTGCTTAAGCTATGCCGAATAGATATGGAAAAACGTGAAGTTGTACAGTCTGCATTAAATGTATTTAATGGACTGCTTGATGAGTGGGATTAAGCTGTTAATGCGTTTTGTCATATAACCTATGTTTTGTTATATAACACTAAAATAGTAAATAGTAAAAGAACCCTGCCGGTATAGCGGGGTTCTTTTTTAGAGGTGTAAAATATGATAAACAATAATTTAAGTAGTTGTCTGTTAAATAAGGCTCTTGTAAAGCTCTGTTATCTCTTCAACACTTGTTTCTCTTGGATTACCAGGTCTGCATGCATCATCATAAGCTGACTGTGCAAGGAATGGAATATCTTCTTCCTTGACAATATCCTTTAAGTTAGCTGGGATACCTACGTCCTGTGATAACTTTCTTACAGCATCTACAGCAGCTTTTCTGTATTCTTCCTGTGTCATATCATCTGTGCCTTTGACACCCATAGCTTTGGCAATGTCACGATATTTCTCACCGGTTGCTGGAGCATTGTATTCCATAACTGTTGGAAGGATAATAGCGTTAGCAACACCGTGTGGTGTATCATAGAGGGCACCAAGTGGGTGAGCCATGGAATGGACAATACCAAGACCTACATTAGAGAAGCCCATACCTGCTATATACTGTCCAAGTGCCATACCTTCACGTCCCTCAGGTGTGTTCTCAACAGCACCTCTAAGGCTCTTAGAAATGATTTCAATAGCTTTAAGATGGAACATATCAGATAATTCCCAGGCACCAGCAGTTATGTAACCTTCAATAGCGTGTGTTAAAGCATCCATACCAGTTGCGGCTGTAAGCCCCTTAGGCATACTAGACATCATATCAGGGTCAACAACAGCTACGACAGGGATATCGTGTGGGTCAACGCATACCATTTTACGGTTCTTGCTTGTATCTGTGATAACGTAGTTGATAGTAACTTCTGCGGCTGTACCAGCAGTAGTTGGAACTGCAATAATAGGAACGGCAGGTTTCTTAGTAGGAGCAACACCTTCAAGGCTTATAACATCACTGAATTCAGGGTTGTTAATAATAATACCAATAGCCTTGGCTGTATCCATTGAAGAACCACCGCCGATTGCGATAAGATAATCTGTACCAGCATCTTTAAATGCCTGTACACCTGTCTTAACATTCTCTACTGTTGGATTAGGCTTGATGTCTGAATAAACCTCATAAGCCAGTCCGTTCTCGTCTAATACATCAAGAACTTTCTTAGTTACACCAAATTTGATAAGGTCAGGGTCAGAGCATACAAATGCTTTCTTAAATCCCCTTGAAATAGCCTCTGTAGCTATCTCCTTGATAGCTCCCTTTCCGTGGTAAGATGTACCGTTAAGAATAAATCTCTGTGCCATAATAATATTTACCTCCATTCACGTTGAATTTATGTTTAT
>ENA-ORTI01002357-ORTI01002357.1-human-gut-metagenome-genome-assembly--contig:-NODE-2357-length-16879-cov-3.614539_pt1 | contig 16879 bp, 8 predicted proteins | sample MGYA00242071_ERZ509191 | MGnify/ENA primary metagenome ERZ509191 (study PRJEB26280, sample SAMEA2338832) | human gut metagenome | biome: human gut; feature: human-associated habitat; material: faeces...
TTTATTGCTTATTATCCGCACCCAAAAAGTTGCATTTATAAGTTGAACTCAAGTGATTATAATGCCAAGTTATCGTATAACTTGTCTCCTGTTACCACGATGAATTTTCTGGCCTACGGTGCCCGGGATGATTTTCATTTACCCATCGAGGAAAACGGAGAAAATGTGTCAGTGTTGCGTTGGGACAATCAGGCCTATCAGCTCTCGTTTGCCACGCAGAAGGGAAGATTGGGAAATTCGACAGCAGTGTTTTATTCAGCTCATACCAATCGGGCTTATATGGGAGAGATAAAAGAGGATACGGACGGATATATACATAGCGGTATCAAGTCGCTCAACGTGACGACGGATTTTAGCTATTCGCTGGAGAATCTTTATCATGCGCGCTGGGGAGTGAAATATGCGTATGAAGTCTACGATTTGGTGTCGCAAGGTGAGGAGATGCGGGTACGGCATGAACCGGTGAATCAAGTGTCGGTTTATTATGACAACCTGTTGCGTATTTCTCCAGAATTCTCAGTACAGGTGGGTGTGCATGGAGTAGCCTATTGCCCACAGCACCACCGGTCGTACTATAGTATTCAGCCACGTCTGTCGGTAAAATACTTCCCGTCGGAAAGAAATCTGCTTTATCTGAACTTTTCGAAGATGGAGCAATTTTATCATTTCCTTCGTTTCGACAGCTTCTCTTTGCCCACAGATTTCAGAATGCCCAGCATTGACGGTTTCAAGCCTCGCTCTTCCGAGCATTATGAGATGGGTTGGAAACATTTTATGGATTCGGGACAGTGTGAAGTCTCTGTGTACTATAAAACAAGACGGAATGTGCTGGCTTTGCGCCCGGACACGTGGGTTGAAGATGAGAGCTGGCAGAAATACTTGATGGTAGGAAATGGAGACAGTTATGGGGTAAAGGGATATTTGTATCAGCGTTGGAAGCGTTGGAGCCTGCAACTGTCGTATGCTTACTCCCGAAGCCGAGAGTGGTTTGGTGAATTGCCGGAAAAAGGGAAGGTGCCCTCTTTGTACGATGTACCTCATCAGTTGGGAGGAGCTTTGTCGTATCAGCTGACGACTCGTTCTTCTTTCTCTGTTGGAGGGATGTTGCGTTCCGGAAAAGTCCGGTTCTTGAATGAAGATTATGAGCCTTTGTCGGTGGAAGATTTTCGTGAAAAGCGTGAGCCGCTGAACTACCGGGTAGATGTGGGCTATTCTTACCGGAAATCATTCGGTGAGAAATTGCTGTTGCTTCGTCTGGGCGTGTATAATGTCGTGGGAAACCCTTCCGAAGAGGATATTTTGAGTTTTTATTCCGTGCACTGGAGAGGAAATTGTTTGCCGTACGGAAGCATCAGCTTCAAATTTTAAGGAAGAGCTGCTGCGGTATTCTTTGTTTTTTGTGCGCATATTCAAACGAGATTGCTTATTTTTGCAGCATCTATTGATGAGACAATGAGTATAAAAGAGCTTCAAGAGGTATATGCCAAGCATCCTAATGTGGCAGGCTTGGCTTCTTTACGTAAAAATAAGGATATAAAGACTGTTTATTTGGAAGGCATGCACGGTTCGTGTGCTTCCTTATTTGCTTCGGCATCGGTCAAGACGATGCCGGGAATTCATGTGTTTATACTGAATGATTTGGAGGAAGCCGGGTATTTTTACCATGACCTGGTACAGGTGGACGGAGAGGCTGATATTCTGTTTTTCCCGTCTTCTTACCGTCGTGCCATCAAATACGGACAGAAAGATGCAGCCAATGAAATTCTTCGCACGGAAGTGCTGAGTAGACTGGAGCAGAAGAAGCCGGTCACGGTAGTTACTTATCCGGAAGCTTTGGCAGAGAAAGTGGTTTCACGGAAACGACTCTCGGATGCGATGCTGACCTTGAAAGTGGGACAGCAGGAAGATACGGTCAAACTGATGGAGACGCTTTCCAAGTATGGGTTTGAGCATGTGGACTATGTCTATGAGCCGGGACAGTTTGCCTTGCGCGGCAGCATTCTTGACGTGTATTCTTTTGCATCGGAATATCCGTACCGAATTGACTTTTTCGGAGATGAGATTGATAGTTTGCGTACGTTTGAAGTAGAGACTCAGTTGTCAAAAGAAAAGAAAGATTCTATCTGTATTGTACCTGAACTTTCGGGAACGGAAGGAGCAGATATCTGTTTTCTGGATTTCGTGGATAAAGACGCTACGTTGTGGGTAAAAGATTTGCTTTGGGTACGTGAACGTATTCAGGCCGTACACGATGAGGCGGTTTCTCCTCAGGCATTGAAAGCGTATGAAGGTGAGCAGACGGAACTGGTGAATTTATCTAAAAAGCTGATTGATGGAGCCGAATTTACGGTGCGTGCCCTTGATTTCTTCCGGGTAGATTTCGGACATAAGCCCTTAGGAACTCCGCAGGCACGCTTGTCGTTCGAGACCTCCGTACAACCAATTTTCCATAAGAATTTTGATTTGGTTGCAAGTTCTTTCACCGATTTCCTGCAACGGAAATATCGTCTGTATATTTGTTCAGACAGCATGAAGCAGACGGAACGTCTGAAAGATATATTCAAGGAAAGAGGCGATGACATTACCTTTGAACCAGTAGACCGTACATTGCATGAAGGGTTTGTGGACCATGCGTTGCGGGTTTGTGTGTTCACGGACCATCAGATATTCGACCGTTTCCATAAATACAACCTTCGTAGTGACAAGGCGCGTAGTGGAAAAGTGGCATTGTCGCTCAAGGAACTGAACATGTTTGAACCGGGCGATTATGTGGTACATATCGACCACGGTATCGGACGCTTTGCAGGACTGGTTCGTATTCCGAACGGAAACACTACGCAAGAAGTTATCAAACTGGTATACCAGAATGAGGATGTGGTGTTTGTATCCATTCATTCATTACATAAAATCTCCAAGTACAAAGGAAAAGAAGGAGAACAGCCCCGTATCAGTAAGCTGGGCACAGGAGCCTGGGAAAAAATCAAGGAACGGACGAAGACTAAAATCAAGGATATTGCCCGTGATTTGATTAAACTTTATTCTCAGCGTAAACAGGAGAAAGGGTTTAAATATAGTCCGGACAGCTTTTTGCAGCACGAACTGGAGGCCAGTTTCTTGTATGAAGATACTCCGGATCAGTTAAAGGCTACTCAGGAAGTAAAGGCGGACATGGAGAGTGATAAGCCGATGGACCGTCTTGTCTGTGGCGACGTGGGTTTTGGTAAGACAGAGGTCGCTATCCGTGCCGCATTTAAGGCAGTGACTGACAACAAGCAGGTGGCGGTGCTGGTGCCGACTACGGTACTGGCTTATCAGCACTTCCAGACTTTCAAGAAACGTTTGGAGGATATGCCTTGTAAGGTGGAATACCTGAGCCGGGCACGTACGGCAAAGGATACAAGCCGTATTCTGAAAGAGCTGGCCGACGGTAAAATCAATATCCTTATCGGTACGCATAAGATTATTGGCAAAAGTGTTAAATTCAAGGATTTGGGTCTGCTTATCATTGACGAGGAGCAGAAGTTTGGCGTAAGCGTGAAGGAAAAGCTTCGCCAGTTGAAGGTCAATGTAGATACGCTGACACTGACGGCAACTCCTATTCCGCGTACCCTTCAGTTCTCTTTGATGGGGGCCAGAGACTTGTCTGTCATCCAGACGCCTCCTCCCAACCGTTACCCTATTCAGACAGAAGTGCATACATTCAATGAAGAAATTATATCCGAAGCCATCAATTTTGAAATGAGCCGCAACGGGCAGGTTTTCTTTGTGAACAACCGTATTCAGAATCTGGTGGAGCTGAAGGCGATGATTCTGCGGAATATACCGGATTGCCGAGTATGTATCGGGCACGGACAGATGCAGCCGGAAGAACTGGAGAAGATTATCTTTGACTTTGTCAATTATGATTATGATGTATTGTTGGCCACGACGATTATTGAGAGTGGAATTGACATACCCAATGCCAATACCATTATTATCAATCAGGCGCAGAATTTTGGATTGAGCGACTTGCATCAGATGCGCGGACGAGTGGGACGAGGCAACAAGAAAGCATTCTGTTATTTGCTGGCACCACCTTTGTCGTCGCTTACACCGGAAGCCAGACGTCGCTTGCAGGCCATTGAGAATTTCAGCGATTTGGGTAGTGGCATTCACATTGCCATGCAGGATTTGGACATCCGTGGAGCTGGAAATATGTTGGGTGCAGAACAGAGTGGTTTTATTGCAGACTTGGGATATGAAACTTATCAGAAGATTCTGAATGAAGCGGTTACAGAACTGAAGAATGAGGAATTTGCCGATTTGTATGCCGAGGAAATCAAAGCGGGTGAAGAAAAAATCAGTGGAGAGGAGTTTGTGGATGAATGTACGGTGGAAAGTGACCTGGAGTTGCTCTTCCCGAATGAGTACATTCCAAGCAGTAGTGAGCGAATGTTGCTGTATCGTGAACTGGATAAACTTGAACTGGATAAGGATGTGGAAACCTTTAAGGCCAAGCTGGTTGACCGCTTCGGGAAAATACCGCCAGAAGGGGAAGAGTTGTTGCGTATTGTCCCGTTGAGACGTCTGGCTAAGCGTTTGGGCGTGGAAAAAGTGGTATTGAAGGCAGAACGGATGACGCTCTACTTCGTCAGCAACTTGGATAGTCCGTATTATCAGAGTATGGCTTTCGGCAAGTTTATTGATTACATGGCCAAGAATCCTCGTTATTGCAATCTGAGAGAGCAGAACGGACGGCGCAGCATGGTGGTATCGAAAGTGACAGATGTGAAGAGTGCGGTAAGCATCTTGCAGGAAATTGTCAGTATAGAAGCAAAGTAGCCGTTTTCTCAAAGTAGTGACAAGAGGATTTCATTTCTGTTTCATGGAAAGTATTTTCATGATTTTCCAAGCTACATAAGAGGGGATTAAGTGGAGTAATGGTGTAACTTCGCGCCTAAAATTTGGAAAATATATGAAGAAAAGAGGATGGATTGTGCTGTTCCTGGCTTTTCCTTTGTGGGTGCAGGGACAAAGTGCACGTGAGGAGATTGGAAAGAATCCGGCATTGGCTGCAGGAAAATATTATGCTTATCAGGCTCCGGAGGAGAAGTTGACTCCGGCTCCTGCTGGATATGAACCTTTTTATGTATCCATGTTTGCCCGGCATGGCTCCCGGTATCTTACAAAAGAGAAGAAATATGCCGCGCCGTTGTCACTCCTTCTTGAGGCAGATGAGGAGGGAGTGTTGACCCCAGATGGAAAGCGTGTGCTGAAGGTGGTGGCTTCTCTGGCCCAGGAGGCAGAGGGACGTTATGGAGAGTTGACTCCGAAGGGAGCACAGCAGCATCGGGAATTGATAGACCGGATGTTCCACCGTTACCCTGAGGTGTTCAGTGACGGTACGCATGTGGATGCACGCTCCACATACAAGACCCGTGCTTTTCTTTCCATGGCTGCCGGATGCGTGGAATTGAAAGGTTTGAACCCTAAACTAAATGTTACGACACAGACCAGTGAAGCGGATGCTTATTATATAAAGTATAAGAATCCTTTGTATGAAGCACAGCATTTGGAGAATGTGGATTCTGTGTATCGTGCTGCCGATAGTATTTATGTACATCCGGAACGATTGATGAAACAGATTTTCCGTGACTCTGTTTACGTGGAAAAGCATGTGGATGCCGCAAAACTGATGATGGACTTGTTCGAACTTCATGGCATCAGTCAAAGTAGTTACAAGCAACCGGATCTTTCTTTTTTATTTACTTCCGAAGAACAATATGATTTGTGGCAGCGGAATAATTTTGAATGGTATTACGAAAAAGGGCCTTCTCCGTTGAGCGATGCGTGCATGTATAAGCTGGAAAGAAATCTGCTGAATAATTTCATAGAAACAGCCGATACGGTAATTGCTTCCCGGAAAAATGCAGTGACATTACGTTACGGGCATGACACGAATCTGGCTCCATTGGCCACGCTGATGGGAATGAACGCACTGCAAAAGGAAACTGCCGATTGGAATAAAATAGCGGATACATATCGCACTTATCGCCTGATTCCGATGTGTGGTAATGTTCAGCTTATTTTCTATCGAAAACGAGGCAGTCAGGATATTTTGGTGAAATTGCTGCTGAATGAGCGTGAAGTCGCACTCCCTTTGCAGACAGATGTCTCACCTTATTATCATTGGAACGATGTAAGGGAATACTGGAAGCGGGTTGTAAGAGGAATTTCTCTTCCAGAAAGTAAGGATAAATAATCGTATTTGTAATATGTTTGTAAAAAGAGGTATTTGCGGGCTGGACCTGAAAGTACCTCTTTTTTATTGTAAAAGATATTGGGTGTAAATGTAACACAATAGAAATCTCTATGCAATACCTATGAAAATCATACGGGATACTTTTGCGGCAAATAAGGAAAGCAAATGAAATCTAAGATTGTATTGGTATTGTTATCACTGATGTCGGCTGGAGTTCAAGCTGGTGTGATAAAAGGTAAAATTAAGGATGCACAGACTGGAGAGGAGATTATAGGTGCATCGGTGATTGTAAAGGAAGACCCAGGAAAAGGAACGGTAACCGGATTGGACGGAAGTTTTAATCTGTCGGTGAACAGAGACAAATATACGCTGGTCTGTTCTTATGTGGGCTATAAAAAATATGAAGTCAGCATAGCAGCAGATAAGAAAGAAATTGTGATACCTTTGAAGAGTGACGACGTTGCTCTGGATGAAGTGGTGGTGGTAGCTTCTAATCCGGGAAGAACGGAAGCTGGTGCAAGAGGTATCGAACGTCAGGCTATGAACGTGGTGAATGTGATGAGTGCGAAGGCGATAGAGCTTTCTCCGGATATTACGGTAGCCAACGTGATTCAGCGAATGTCTGGTGTGACAATTGAACGTAACAGTAGCGGTGAAGGACAGTATGCGATTCTTCGTGGTATGGATAAGCGCTACAACTATACCTTGGTAAACGGAGTAAAAATTCCGAGTCCGGACAATAAGAACCGTTTTGTACCGCTGGATATTTTCCCGTCAGAAATGTTGGACCGTCTGGAAGTGACCAAATCTTTGACTGCCAACATGGAGGGTGACGGAATCGGTGGAGCTGTTAATCTGATTATGAAGGATGCGCCTTCTGAACGTCAGTTTACAGCGAATCTGTCAACCGGTTACAATGCAATGTATTTTGACCGCGATTTCCAGTCGTTCAATCATGGAGCGATTGTGAAGAAATCTCCTTACGAGCAGATGGGCATGCCGGAAGACAGCCGTGTGACAATGGATAACTTTACGACAGATAATCTGCGGATGAAATGGAACAAACCATTGCCCGATTTGACTGCCGGATTATCTTACGGTGACCGCTTCTTTAACAATAAATTGGGTGTGATGCTGGCAGGTAGTTACCTGAATACGTATAGAGGAAAAGAAAGCCAGCTGTATTATCAGCCGGGAACAACCCACAATGGTATCGAATACCGAAATTATTCTTCGCAACAGACTCGTATCGGAGCTCATGCTAAACTGGATTATCATATCAATGCCAATCATAAACTGACCTGGTACAATGGATATATGGATATGAGAGAAGCAGAAGTACGTGACGGGCATGACGATAAGGAAGGAGCCGTACGTATGAAGTGGAATCATCAGTATATTATCAATTCCACGCTGAAAGGTGAGCATGCCTTTCTGGAAGGCGGTGTGCTTCGTTTGAATTGGTCGGCTGTACTTTCAAAGGCATACAGTGAAACACCGGATAATGCGGAAATCTTTTTTCTGGGTAACCATGTACAGACTTCTGGAGCAGCAATCCGCCGTTGGGAACATAACTCCGATAAGGACAAGGCAGGATACCTTGATTTGATGTATAAGCTGAAGCTGGATGGAGGTTCTGTATTCGACTTCTCGGTAGGAGGTATGTACCGTGATAAGAAACGTGACAGCTTTTTCAATGAATATACTTTTAATTCTGCTACGGGAGTGAAAGATCCGCAGTATCAGGGAGAGGACTGGAATAACTACGATGAAATCTTGTTTACCCCGCTTAAATACGGTAACATCAGTGACCCGTTAAACTATGATGCCACTGAAAAGATTGGTGCAGGATATGGAATGGTGAAATACACATACCAGAAATGGGAATTTATTGCCGGAGTTCGTGTGGAACATACCAATCAAGGTTACACTTTGAAGTTCCCTACAGAAAATACAGATCCTGAAGGATACCAGAAATATACGGATGTATTGCCGAGCTTCCATGCAAAATATGGAGTACATAAAAATGCGAACCTGCGTTTCTCGTATGCCCGTTCCATCAATCGTCCCAGCTTCTTTGAGATTGTTCCTTACAGCATTATCAATGAAGATTATAAAGAAAAAGGAAATCCGGATTTGAAGCATACGGTAGCCGATAACCTCGATTTGCGTTATGAATTCTTCCCGAAATCATCCGAGCAGTTCATGGTGGGTATGTTTTACAAGAAACTGAAGAATCCGATTGAATACGGATTGCTGAATGAAGGACAGGATACCTATTATAAGCCGATGAATTTTGGTAATGCCACCAACTTGGGAGTAGAAGTGGATGTAATGAAATATTTTAACTGGTTTGGAATAAAAGCTAATTATACTTACACGCATTCTTCCATTACGACCGAAAAGCGAATTATGGATGGAAATGATGTGAAGGCATGCACTCAGACACGTCCGTTGTTTGGTCAGGCTGCCCATGTAGCTAACCTGTCATTGCTGTTTAAAAGCACCAAATATGGCTGGGAAGGACAGATTGCCGGAAGTTATACAGGAAAGCGCTTGAGCGATATTTCTAACTGGTATGATGATGATATTTGGGAAGATGGCTATATGCAGTTGGATGCTTCTGTAGAGAAAAGCTTTAAGAACGGTATCAGCCTTTTTGCCAAGGCATCTAACTTGCTGGATACTCCTTTGCTTCGCTTTATTCAAAGTGGCCCTCGTACGGAGAATGTCAATTCCGAACGTAATAATGGCAATGTGATAGAACGTAAGGAATGGCACGGACAGTCATTTATGCTGGGAATCAGATACAAACTATAATAAAGAGATAAAGAACTATATTGACTAACATTTCTAAATTATTACAAAATGAAACTGAAGAATTATTTGTTGGCCGGAACGGCTCTGATAGCATTGTCTTTTATGGCTGCTTGTACAGAAGAAGACCCGATTGCAAATGGGGATGGAACTGAGACTCCCGGAAACGATGATGATGGAAATAACGATGAAAATACCGATGGTGGAAATGGAGAGACAACTGGCGACATCATTGTCTGGCCTGCAGATACTACAGTAAATCTGACTAACCATTACACAGTACCCGAAGGTAAAAGCCTTGTAATCAAAGAAGGTGTGAAAATTATTGTAAGTACAGCGGGAGTAGGAGCTAATCATGTTCCGGTAGAATTTACCGTAAACGGAAACTTGTATTGTGAAGGTACTGCTGAAAAGCCTATCTTGTTCTCTGTTCCGGAAGATGAACGTACAGAAGAAAATATTTTTGCAGGTCTTTGGGGAGGTATTGTGGCTTCATCCACTTGTGAGGAAATGTTGATTGACCATACAATCATTGAGTATACAGGTGGTCAGGTTGTAGAAGGTTCTCCTGCTGCTGCAACTGAAGTATATACCGCTGGAGATGATGCATATCCGCAGATTACAACCAATAACATCAATGGACATTATGTCATTACCAACTCTGTATTGCGCAACGGATGGTCAGATGGTATTTATCTGATGGGTGGAAATGCCATCATTGCTAACAATGTGTTTGCTGCAAACGGATATGATGGTGCAGAAGCTGTAAACGTAAAAGCAGGATGTGTGGTCGATGTAGCTGGAAACGTAATGTTTAGCCCGAACACCAACGGCTTGAAACTCTCCAGCTCAGGTCAGAGTGAAACACGTGATATGGCAAAAATCCAGGCATACAACAATACCATTATTAATGCAGGATGGCGTCGTGACGGTGAAAAAGGTGGTGGCGTGTATGTAGAAAAGAATGCATTGGCTAATGTGTTCAATAACCTGATGGTGAACTGTAAGTTCAGAGCCATGACTCCTAGCTTCGACATTCCGAATGATCCGGAAGAAGGATACAATGATAAGTCGGTTATTGACTATAACTACTATGCTTCAGGTACACAGAAAAGTGACGTAGTGTTTGCTGATGAGTCAGGTGTGGCTTACTCTTGGGAAGGATATGCTTATGCGCATGAAGATTATAATGAAGGAGTGGTAGATGCACACAGTATAATTACGAAGACACAGGAGGCATGCGCTACTAATGATCCGAAATTCGTAAACTATCCGATTAATGAAGTTGGTTTGACTGATTATGTATATCAGGATGCATGGGACTTCCATGTACAGGCTGGTTCACCGGTACTGACTGGTGCTTACAATGGTAATGATGAAGCTATGCAGCCTTATTTCGCAGCAGGTCTGGAAGTAAATGGAGTGACTTATACCTCTCCGAAAGTGGAAGCTCGCTTCGGAGCATACGGTACAAAATAATAACATCCTTTTCTAGGTTTTGTTAAGGCAGTTGTGAAACTGCATTTTTCCTTAGACGAATAAGTCCGGACAGTTGTGTTTCGGACTTATTTTTTGAAAATTTTCTGCAGAGGAGTTTTCCTGATTTTATTCAGAATTGGGATTTACCTTTGCAACAACAAATAAATAATTGATAAAACTAAAATGATTATGATCTCATTAAAAAGAATTTTCTGTACATGTTGTCTGCTTTTATCGGTATGGGCAGTTTTTGCACAAGGTCCTTCTGAGTGGAAGGCATTGGAGAAGCCTTTGAATTTTTATCTGGCAAATGATTTGGGCCGTAATGGATATTACGACCAGAAACCTATTGCCGAATTGATGGGTCAGATGGCAGAGAATGTAGATATTGAAGCTGTAGTAGCTGCTGGCGATGTGCATCACTTTGAAGGCGTACGCAGTGTAAACGACCCGTTGTGGATGACCAACTACGAATTGGTGTACAGCCATCCGGAACTGATGATTCCATGGTATCCTATATTGGGTAATCACGAATATCGTGGTAATACGCAGGCTGTATTGGATTATAGTCAGGTGAGTGCCCGTTGGGAGATGCCGGCACGTTATTACACAAAGGTGCTGGAGAACGATGATATTACGGTGCGTCTGGTAATGATTGACACAGCTCCTTTGTTGGATAAATACCGTAAGGATACGGAAAAATATCCGGATGCATGCAAGCAAGATATGGACAAGCAGTTGGCATGGCTGGATTCTGTACTGACATCTGCCAAAGAAGACTGGGTGCTGGTCGTAGGTCATCATCCTATTTATGCGGATACAGACAAGAATGATTCGGAACGCTTGGATATGGAAAAACGAGTAGACAGCATTTTGCGCAAGCATAACAATGTAAACATGTACTTGTGCGGACATATCCATAACTTCCAGCATATTCGTAAAGCAGGAAGCAAGATCGATTATGTAGTGAACACTTCCGCATCTTTAAGCCGCAAGGTAAAAGCTGTAGAAGGCACTGTGTTCTGTAGCGGAGAGACAGGTTTCTCTTTGATTTCTGCCGATAAGAAAGAATTGTGCCTGTATATGATTAATAAGGAAGGCAAAGTGTTGCATACAGTGAGACAAGCCCGCTAATGCGGCTTTCTGCCTGTTTTCATTATTTTGCAAACTCGACTTTGCGTTATTGTTTTTAAATAGATAATCTTCTCCTCATTTTTAGGTATTTTAGAGGGAAAGAGTAGCAATTTGGCAAAAAAAGAGACATTCGTTGGAACGGTGTCTCTTTTTTTGCTATTTTTGCACAGTTTTTGGGGCATTTGTGCCGAATCGACTATGAGGGGCATGCAGATACCCAGCTTATTGGACTATATGAGAATAGTCCTGCATCAAAAGAAATCATTATTAAAACATAAAGCATGATACACAAAGTATTAATCGCTAACCGTGGTGAAATTGCTGTGCGCGTGATGCGTTCTTGCCGTGAAATGGGTATCCGTACCGTAGCAGTTTTTTCCGAAGCCGACAGAACGGCTCGCCACGTACTTTATGCAGATGAGGCTTGCCTGATAGGTCCGGCAGCATCTCGCGAAAGTTATCTGAACATAGATAAAATTATCATGGCTGCAAAACGTCATGGAGTAGATGCTATTCATCCGGGATATGGCTTCTTGTCTGAAAATTCAGAATTTGCACGCCGTTGCCGTCAGGAAGGTATTATCTTCATTGGTCCGGATCCTGAAACGATGGATGCGATGGGTGACAAGATTTCTGCCCGTAAACACATGATTGCAGCTGGAGTGCCGGTAGTTCCGGGTACAGAACAGCCGTTGCAGAGTGTAGAAGAGGCTAAGGAAATCTGTAATAAAATCGGTTATCCGGTCATGCTGAAAGCTTCTATGGGAGGTGGTGGTAAGGGTATGCGTCTGATTCACAGCGAAGATGAAGTGGAAGAAGCATACAATACAGCCCGTTCTGAATCTATGTCTTCTTTTGGTGACGACACCGTTTATCTGGAAAAATTTGTGGAAGAACCGCATCATATCGAATTCCAGATTCTGGGAGATAATTTCGGAAATGCCGTACACCTGTTCGAGCGTGAATGTTCTATCCAGCGCCGTAACCAGAAAATCGTAGAAGAAACTCCTTCTCCTTTTGTAACTCCTGAATTGCGTCAGAAAATGGGTGAAGCAGCTGTGGCTGCGGCAAAGGCTGTGCATTACAAAGGAGCCGGTACGATTGAGTTCCTGGTCGATAAGCACCGCAATTTCTACTTCCTGGAAATGAATACCCGTTTGCAGGTAGAACATCCGATTACGGAAGAAGTGGTAGGTGTGGACCTGGTAAAGGAGCAGCTTCGTGTGGCCAACAACGAGCCGCTCCACTTCAAGCAGGAAGACCTGCAGCAGCGCGGACATGCCATTGAATGCCGTATCTGTGCTGAGGATTCTGAAAACAACTTCATGCCTTCTCCGGGTGTCATCCGTCAGCTGATTGAGCCGAACGGCATCGGCGTACGTATCGACAGCTACGTGTACGAAAGCTACGAAATTCCTATCTATTATGACCCGATGATTGGCAAACTGATTGTGTGGGCAACTAACCGCGAATATGCTATCGAACGGATGCGTCGTGTGCTTCATGAGTACAAGCTGACCGGAGTCAAGAATAATATCAGTTACCTGCGTGCTATTATGGATACGCCCGATTTCGTAGAAGGTCATTATGATACCGGATTCATCGCCAAGAACGGCGAACACCTGCATCAGTGTATCATGCGAACCAGCGAACGTGCCGAGAATATTGCACTGATTGCCGCCTACATGGATTATCTGATGAATCTTGAAGAGAACAGCGGCGACACTACCGACAACCGTCCTATCAGCAAATGGAAAGAATTCGGATTGCATAAAGGCGTACTTCGTATCTAATTAAAAAAAGCAGTTAATTATGGAAATTCATATAGGTGACCGGGTGGCCGAAGTGGAACTGGTCAGCAAGGAAGATAATAAAGTGGTACTTACCATTGACGGAAAGCCGTTTGAAGCGGACGTGGTAATGGCAGAAAACGGAACCTGCAACATCCTTATGGACGGTCGCAGCGCAAACGCGCAGCTCATCCGCAAGGAGAACGGGAAAAGCTATAAAGTGAACACGCATTACAGCAGTTTCAATGTTGAAATCGTAGACAGCCAAGCGAAGTACCTGCGTATGCGCAAAAAAGGTGAGGACGAACAGAACGACCGCATCACTTCTCCCATGCCGGGAAAAGTAGTAAAAATTCCCGTAACGGCAGGACAGGAAGTAAAAGCGGGAGACACCGCTATCGTTATCGAAGCTATGAAGATGCAGAGCAACTACAAAGTGACTTCGGATTGCCGTATCAAAGAAATTCTGGTTCAGGAAGGCGATAACATCACCGGTGACCAGACATTAATAACATTAGAACCGATTGCATAACACTAAAAAACGGATTGCATCATGGAAGAAATAAACAAAGCATATGCCACGTTCCGGGAACGTGACCGCATCGCTTCCCTCGGCGGGGGCGTTGAGAAGATAGAGAAACAACACGAAAGCGGCAAGATGACTGCACGCGAACGTATCGAGATGTTGCTCGATAAAGGGACATTTGTTGAACTGGACAAACTAATGGTTCACCGTTGCACTAACTACGGCATGGACAAGAACAAGATTCCGGGAGACGGTATCGTATCCGGCTACGGAAAGATTGACGGTCGCCAGGTATTCGTTTACGCCTATGACTTCACCGTTTGCGGCGGTTCACTGTCCGCTTCCAACGCGAAAAAGATTGTGAAGGTGCAACAGTTGGCTTTAAAGAACGGTGCTCCGATTATCGCATTGAACGATTCAGGCGGTGCACGCATACAGGAAGGTATTGAAAGCCTTTCGGGATATGCCGACATTTTTTATCAGAACACAATGGCAAGCGGCGTGATTCCTCAAATCTCCGCCATTCTCGGTCCCTGTGCCGGTGGTGCCTGCTACTCTCCCGCCCTCACGGACTTTATCTTTATGGTGAAAGAAAAGAGCCACATGTTTGTGACGGGGCCTGACGTAGTGAAGACCGTTATCCACGAGGAAGTAAGCAAGGAAGAACTGGGTGGTGCCATGACTCACAGCAGCAAAAGCGGAGTGACTCATTTTATGTGTAACACCGAAGAAGAATTGTTGATGAGTATCCGCGAACTGCTTTCGTTCCTGCCGCAGAATAATATGGACGAAACTAAAAAGCAGAACTGCACGGATGAAACCAACCGTGAAGATGCCGTTTTGGACACTATCGTTCCGGCAGACCCGAATGTTCCTTATGATATGAAAGATATCATCGAGCGAGTGGTAGACAACGGCTATTTCTTTGAAGTTATGCCGAATTTTGCCAAGAATATCCTCATTGGTTTTGCACGTCTGGCAGGTCGTTCGGTAGGTATCGTCGCCAATCAGCCTGCCTACCTTGCCGGAGTGCTCGATATTGATGCCAGCGACAAGGCGAGCCGTTTCATCCGTTTCTGCGACTGTTTCAACATTCCGTTGATTACTTTCGAAGATGTTCCGGGCTTCCTTCCGGGATACACGCAGGAAAATAACGGTATCATCCGCCACGGCGCGAAAATCGTTTATGCATTCGCGGAAGCTACCGTTCCCAAACTGACCGTTATCACCCGTAAGGCTTACGGCGGTGCATACATTGTGATGAACTCCAAGCAGACAGGCGCAGACGTAAACTTTGCCTATCCAAGTGCGGAAATCGCAGTAATGGGGGCAGAAGGCGCGGTAAATATCCTGTTCCGCAAAGCGGATGCAGAGACTAAGGCGAAAGAACTGGAAGCCTACAAGGAAAAGTTCGCCACTCCGTATCAGGCTGCCGAGCTGGGATTCATCGACGAAATCATCTATCCGAGACAAACCCGTAAACGTCTGATTCAGGCATTGGAAATGACAGAAAACAAGATGCAGACGAATCCACCTAAAAAGCATGGAAATATGCCCTTATAACAACTAGATAGGTACTTGTCAAAGTACCACCACCAAAAACGGACTTACACAAATTCTGAAGAATGTCATTCTGAGAGTCTACGTAAGTCCGTTTTTTTATTACATTAAATAAGGAGTGAGATACTTCACCAGGAAATAACCGCCTACTACCAGCCAAATATAAAGAAGAAACGCCAGGACAAAAGGTTTCGCCCCCGCTTTTCTGAACTTGTCAATGCTTGTTTCTGTCCCAAGTGCAGTCATAGCCATTGTCAGCAGGAAAGTATCCAGTGTATTGATCCCCGCAACCAACTGCGCAGGCAGCAAATCAAAAGAGTTAAAAGCGATAACTCCCATAAAGCCGATTGCAAACCAGGGAATGGCAATCTTCTGAAATTTCTGCCCTTTCTGTACTTGTTTCTTTCTCGCTCTTGCCACCATATAAGTAGTAATCAAAAGCACCGGAACCAGCATCATCACCCGAATCATCTTCACTATTATTGCCGAATCCGAAATACCGTTTCCCATTGCGTCACCCGCTCCCACCACATGAGCCACTTCATGAAGAGTAGAACCTGTATAGATTCCCATTTGGTCGGGAGTGAGCGCACAAATTCCATTACGGTAGAGGAAAGGATATAAAAACATAGAGATAGTACCGAAGATTACCACGGTAGAAACGGACACTGCCGTCTTATAAGGTTTTGCTTTAATAGTAGACTCCGCACCGAGAATGGCGGCAGCCCCGCAAATACCACTTCCGATAGAAGTGAGCAACGCAATGCCCCTGTCCATTTTCAATAACTTACCGAGATAAATACCACCACAAATAGTCACCACCACAATAATAACATCAATCAACATAGCAGGCAATCCGATAGCCAGCACATCCTGAAAAGTCAATCTGAAACCATAGAGGATAATACCGATACGCAGAATCTTTTTCGAACAGAACTGTATGCCCGGCACCCAAGTTTCGGGAAGATTATTCCGCAAGCTGTTAGCATAAAGCATACCCAAAATGATACCTACAATCATCGGACTGAAAGAGAGACTTCTCACGAAAGACATCTCACCAATGTAAAACGCCGCACAAGAGAACAGTGCTATCAACAAGACACCGTGCAACATGCTGCTTCTTTTTTCGTTGAACATAAATTACTAGATTTTAGTGATACTGAATTTATTACTCTGTTTATTACTCTGCAAAGGAAGCCATTTTTCATCAAACCGGTTCACAGTATTTTTTTATACCGGATAATCTCCGGTTATACCTATCCATAATAAAAAACGGTACCTCGATTCACATCGCAGCACCGTCACAACACAAACACAAAATAAAACACGACA
>ENA-ORTI01002375-ORTI01002375.1-human-gut-metagenome-genome-assembly--contig:-NODE-2375-length-16780-cov-4.898475_pt1 | contig 16780 bp, 16 predicted proteins | sample MGYA00242071_ERZ509191 | MGnify/ENA primary metagenome ERZ509191 (study PRJEB26280, sample SAMEA2338832) | human gut metagenome | biome: human gut; feature: human-associated habitat; material: faeces...
TGACGGGCTTGCAGGTGGACTGGATGAGGAACACGTCGCTGCCGCGCACGGTCTCATACAGAGAGACGGAGGCTTCGCCGTCCGCGAAGCTCTTGACCTCGCTCTCGCCGAGCTTGGTGCCGATGATCTTGCAGATGTCCGCTGCGAGCTTGGGGTTGGCGTTGCCGGTGAAGATCTTGATGTCCTTGCCGTGAGAAATCATTGTTTCCACTCTCCCTTGGTAATTTTTTATGTAAAAGTTTTTACTTTTCCTTCTTGCCGAGCAGGGCGCGGCGGCGGGCCGCCCACCCCTCCTTGACCGTCTGCTTCGTGCGGGCGAGCGCCAGCGCGTCGGCGGGCACATCGTCCGTGATGGTGGAGCCGGCGGCGATGTAGCTGCCCTCGCCCACCTTGACCGGCGCGACCAGATTGGTGTTGCAGCCGATGAAGCTGTCGTCCCCGATGGTGCAGCGGTATTTCCTGAAGCCGTCGTAATTCGTCGTGACCGTACCGCAGCCGAAATTCACGCGCTCGCCGCAGTCGCTGTCGCCGACGTAGGTGAGGTGCGAGATCTTCGTGCCGTTACCGATGACGGAGTTCTTGATCTCCACAAAGTCGCCGACCTTGACGTGGTCGCCGATGGTCGAATTGGGCCGCACATAGGCGAACGGTCCCACGGTCGTATGGCTGCCGATGGCGCTCTCGTTCGTCTGCGAGGCGTTGATCTCCGTAAAGTCTCCCACAGTGCAGTCGCGCACCATGGCGTTCGGGCCGATCGTGCAGTGCTCGCCGATGACCGTCTCGCCGCGCAGGATGGTCCCGGGCAGGAGCGTCGTTCCCGCACCGATCTTCACGCGCGGGTCGATGTAGACGCTGTTCGTGTCCATAACGATCACGCCGTTCGCCAGATGCTTTTCCATGATCTTCTGGCGGCACATCGGCTGCGCGGCGCGCAGCTCCTCGGTGTCGCCCACCGGCAGGAAGCCCTTGGAGATCTCACAGCCCTTGGGGAACGCGGCAAACGCGCCGTGCTCGCGCAGCACGTCGCAGCAGGCGTCCGCCGGAGCGGAATACACCGCGCCGCCGGAGAACACGCCCACCGGCAGCACCACGCCGTTGACGATCAGAATGCTGCCCGTTTCGCCCTCAAGGAGCTTCAAAAGCTCCTCCGCGTGCTTCGCGCCGTCAACAAAGGTGACGTCCGCCTCCTTGGGCAGATAAGGCTTCATCCGCTCCTGCGCGGAGACGTCGGAGACAATAAAAAACCGCTCAATGCCGCGCCCGCACAGCTCCGCGCACATCCACGTCAGGACGGGGCAGAACAAAATGGGCTGCAGCATCAGCGGCGTCTTCTCTTCGGTACAGGCGATGTTGTCCGGCATAAAAAGCACGGCGATCTTCTGGTCCATCGGATTGTCTCCCCCTTTGCGTCCACTTCTATTTTTATCTGTATTATACCAAACCTTTTTGAAAAATCCACCTTTTCCTGCAATTTTCCCAAAAAGTTTTTCATGCTCTGCATGAATTCATGCAATGCGCAAAATAATGTTAAAGAAAGTAAGTTTTATGGTTGATTTCGTAAACTTTAAGAGGTATAATAAGCAGACTTTCGGAAAAAGGTGGGATGCTCCATGCTCCATATCGTACTCGTTGAGCCGGAGATCCCGCAGAATTGCGGCAACATCGCGCGCACCTGTGCCGCGACCGGTTCGCGGCTGCACCTCGTCAAGCCGCTCGGCTTCGACATTTCCGACCGCGCCGTCAAGCGCGCGGGGCTGGACTACTGGCATCTGGTCGAGGTCAGCACCTACGAAAACCTCGCCGACCTCTTTGAACAGCACCCCGAGGCCGCCGCGGACTGCTGGCTCGCCACGACCAAGGCGCCGCAGGACTACTGCGAGGCAGAATTTCACGATGGCTGCTGGCTCTTCTTCGGCAAGGAGACCGCCGGTCTGCCCGAGGACTTCCGTCTGGCGCATTATGAACGCTGCATCCGCCTTCCCATGCGCGCCGAGGCGCGCAGCCTGAACCTGAGCAATTCCGTCGCCATTCTGACCTACGAGGCTCTCAAGCAGCTCGGCTTCCCCGGGCTCAAGGGCACCGGCGAGATGGCGGAGCAACCGGGCTGATCCGTAAACATTCACATAGAAGGAGCGTCATCATGAACTACAACAAGAAAACTGTGTACGACATCGACGTGGCGGGCAAGAAGGTCCTGCTGCGCTGCGACTTCAACGTCCCCCAGGACAAGGCCACCGGCGCGATCACCTCGGATAAGCGCATCGTCGCCGCTCTGCCGACCATCCGCTACCTGCTCGGGCAGGGCGCGGCGGTCATCGCCTGCTCGCACCTCGGCAAGCCCGAGCCGAGCTTTGAAAAATGGGTGAAGAAGCAGACGGAAAAGGGCAAGGACCCCGCCGAGCTGACGGAGGAGAAGTGGCAGAAATCCTTAAAGAAGCTCACCCTTGCTCCTGTCGCCGAGCGTCTTTCCGAGCTTCTCGGCAAGACGGTCGTCTTCGCGCATGACGTCGTCGGTCCCGACGCCAAGGCCAAGGCCGCGGCGCTCAAGGGCGGCGAGATCATGCTGCTCGAGAACACCCGCTTTGAAAAGGGCGAAACCAAGAACGATCCGGCGCTTGCCAAGGAGCTTGCCTCCATGGCCGAGGTCTACGTTTCCGACGCCTTTGGCTCCGTCCACCGCGCGCACGCCTCCACCGCCGGCGTAGCGGCGTACCTGCCCGCCGTCTCCGGCCTGCTGGTCGCCAAGGAGCTGGAGGTCATGGGCAAGGCGCTCGACGATCCCAAGCGCCCGTTCGTCGCGGTGCTCGGCGGCGCAAAGGTCAGCGATAAGATCGCCGTTATCAACAATCTGCTCGAAAAGGCCGACACCGTCATCATCGGCGGCGGCATGGCCTACACCTTCGCCAAGGCGCAGGGCGGCGAGATCGGCAAGTCTCTGCTCGAGGAGGACAAGTGCGCCTACGCGCTCGAGATGATCGAGAAGGCCAAGGCAAAGGGCGTCAAGCTCCTGCTGCCGGTGGATACCGTGGCGGCGAAGGAGTTCGCCGCCGATGCCGAGCCGGTCGTGGTGGACGCGATGCACATTCCCGCCGACATGATGGGCATGGACATCGGTCCCAAGACCATTGAGCTCTTCTGCGCGGCGACGCGCGGCGCGGGCACCATCGTCTGGAACGGCCCCATGGGCGTTTTCGAGTTCCCTGCCTTTGCCAACGGCACCAAGGCCATGGCGAAGGCTCTCGCCGAGAGCGGCGCCGTGACCATCATCGGCGGCGGCGACAGCGCGGCGGCCGCCGAGCAGCTCGGCTTCGCCGACAAGATCACGCACATCTCCACCGGCGGCGGCGCGTCGCTTGAGTTCCTGGAGGGCAAGGAACTGCCGGGCGTTGCCTGCCTGCTGGATAAGTAATAACATCGTTCTGCCCGCGCAGCGACGTGACCGAGCGTCAACGCAGGGAGCCGCGCGTCAGCGCGTGTTCCGATCAGGGGCATCCCCACGGGGGATGCTGCCGGGCGTTGCCTGCCTGCTGGATAAGTAAGGTTTTCAGAAAACATTTTTATATATTTAGGAGAGCATTTACCATGAATCGCAGATATCGCAAAACCATCATTGCCGGAAACTGGAAAATGAACAAGACCGCCACCGAGGCCAAAAAGTTCGCGGACGATTTCAAGGCTCTGCTGCCCAAGACCAAGTGGTGCGACGTGGTCGTGTGCGTGCCGAGCGTGGATATTTCCGCCGCCGTGCGCGCCTTTAAGGACAGCCGCGTGGCCGTCGGCGCACAGAATCTTTTCTATGAGGATCACGGTGCTTACACCGGCGAAGTCAGCGCCGCCATGCTGTGCGACCTCGGCGTGAAGTACGTCATCGTCGGCCACAGCGAGCGCCGCGCCATGTTCGGCGAGACCGATGCCATCGTCAACAAGAAGGTCCACGCCGCGCTGAACGCCGGCCTCAACCCCATTATCTGCGTGGGCGAAAGCCTTGACCAGCGCGAGATGGGCGTGACGATGGAGCTTATCGCCCTGCAGGTCAAGTCCGCGCTCGCGGGCGTGGCCGCGGAGAATATCCGCCGCTGCGTCATCGCCTACGAGCCCATCTGGGCCATCGGCACCGGCAAGACCGCCACCGGCGAGCAGGCCGCCGAGGTCTGCGGCTTCATCCGCGCCACCATCCGCGCCATGTACGGCGCGCGCATCGCCCGCTCCGTCACCATTCAGTACGGCGGCTCGATGAATCCCGCCAACGCTGCCGAGCTGCTCGGCCACGAGGACATTGACGGCGGTCTGATCGGCGGCGCGTCCCTCGACGCCGGCAAGTTCATGGACATCGTCAACGCAGCCAATCAGGGCTGAGCGAAAGGAGTCCTTGCGATGAATAAAACCCCCACCACACTTATCATTATGGACGGCTTCGGCCTGAGCGATGAGGTCAAGGGCAACGCCGTGCGCGGTGCGAACACGCCTGTGCTTGACCGTCTAAACGGCGAGTACGCGCATACGCGGCTCTCCGCCTCCGGTCTGGACGTGGGTCTGCCCGCCGGTCAGATGGGCAACAGCGAGGTCGGCCACACCAACATCGGCGGCGGCCGCGTGGTCTTCCAGGACCTGCCGCGCATCTCCCGCGCCATTGAGGACGGCACCTTCTTTGAAAATCCCGCCTACAACGCCGCGATGAACGCCTGTCTGGAAAAGGGCACGGCGCTGCACCTCTACGGACTGCTCTCCAACGGCGGCGTACACTCCACCGTGGAGCATGTCTGGGCGCTTTTGAAGATGGCCGGCATCAAGGGCCTCAAGCGCGTGTACCTGCACTGCTTCCTCGACGGGCGCGACGTCTCCCCCACCTCCGGTGCGGACTTCGTCGCCGAGGCGCAGAAAAAGTGCGCCGAGCTCGGCGTCGGCAAGATCGCGACCGTCATGGGCCGCTACTACGCCATGGACCGCGACAAACGCTGGGACCGTCTTGAGCGCGCCTACGACGCGATGGTCTACGGCGAGGGCATCCAGAACCCGGATCCCGTCGCCGCCATCCGGGAATCCTATCAGAACGGCGTGACCGATGAATTTGTGGAGCCCGTCGTCTGCGACAAGGAGGGCACCATCTCCGACAACGACGCCATCATCTTCTTCAACTACCGCCCCGACCGCGCCCGCGAGATCACCCGCGCCTTTGTCGATCCCGCGTTCGACGGCTTCCAGCGCGAGTATTTCCCCGTCACCTACGTCTGCAACACCGAGTACGACGCCACGATGCCGAACGTGCTCGTCGCGTTCCCGCGCATCACGATCCATAATGGCCTCGGCGAATACCTCAGCAAGCTCGGCCTGACGCAGCTGCGCATCGCGGAGACCGAGAAGTACGCCCATGTCACGTTCTTCTTCAACGGCGGCGTTGAAGCGCCCTACCCCGGCGAGGACCGTGTGCTCGTCGCCTCTCCTAAGGTCGCGACCTACGACCTCCAGCCCGAGATGAGCGCCTACGAGGTCACGGAAAAGTGCGTCGAGCGCATTGAGTCCGGCGCGTATGACGTCATCATCCTCAACTTTGCCAACTGCGACATGGTCGGTCACACCGGCAACTACGACGCCGCCGTCAAGGCCGTCGAGACCGTGGACGAGTGCGTCGGCAAGGTCGTGGACGCGACGCTCAAGATGGGCGGCATCGCCATGATCACCGCCGACCACGGCAACGCCGAGCAGATGCTGCAAAGCGACGGCGTGAGTCCCATGACCGCGCACACCACGAATCCCGTGCCCTTTATCCTCTGCGGCGCGGGCAACGAGCTGCGCGAGGGCCGCCTTGCCGACATTGCCCCCACCATTCTCGACGTGATGGGGCTCGAAAAGCCCGAGGAGATGGACGGTCAGAGCCTTATCCTCCGCTGAGCGCATAAGTCTTCTCAAAATCAGCCATACTTCGGTATGGCTGATTTTTTATTTTTCAGGAGGTCATGCGATGAACCGCTCCATCGTACACATTCACGCCCGCGAGATCCTGGATTCCCGCGGCAACCCCACGCTGGAAACGCAGGTAAGGCTGGAGGACGGCTCGCTCGGCGTCGCCGCCGTCCCATCGGGCGCCTCGACCGGCGCGCACGAGGCCGTCGAGCTGCGCGACGGCGACCGTGCGCGCTACGGCGGCAAGGGCGTCCTGCACGCGCAGGCGCATGTCAACAACGAGATATTCGAGCTGCTGCGGGGCTTCGACGCGCGGCAGCAGGGCCCGCTCGACCAGGCCATGCGCGAGCTGGACGGCACGGAAAACAAATCGAGGCTCGGCGCAAACGCCATCCTCTCCGTCTCGCTTGCGGCGGCCCGCGCCGCGGCGGCGAGCGAGGGACAGCCTCTCTGGCGGTATCTCGGCGGTCAGAACGCCTGCACGCTCCCTGTGCCGCTGATGAACGTGCTCAACGGCGGCGCACACGCGGGCAACTCGCTCGACATTCAGGAGTTCATGCTCGTCCCCGTCGGCGCGGACACCTTCCGTGACGCGCTGCGTATGGGCGCGGAAATTTACCATGCGCTCGGCTCGCTTGTCGGTCATTGCGGTGTGGGCGACGAGGGCGGCTACGCCCCCTCGCTTGCAAGCCACGAGGAGGCGCTCGACCTGCTCTGCCGTGCCATTGAGGCGGCGGGCTATCGCCCCGGCGCGGACGTATACCTCGCGCTCGACGCCGCCGTTTCCGCGTGGTACGACGCAGGCTCTGACCGCTACCGGCTGCCAAAAAGCGGCAAAACACTTACGCGTGAGGAGCTGCTGACCTACTGGCAGGAGCTTGCGCGGCGCTATCCGCTCCTCTCGCTTGAGGACGGTATGGGCGAGGACGACGAAGCGGGCTGGCAGGCGCTGAGCGGTTCCCTTGGTGAAAGGGTGCAGCTCGTCGGCGACGATCTCTTTGTCACGAACCCCGCGCGCATCGCCCGCGGGGTGGAGCAAAAGCTCGCCAATGCCGTACTCATCAAGCCGAATCAGATCGGCACGCTCACGGAGACCGTCGAGGCCGTCCGCGCGGCGCAGGCCGCAGGCTGGTCCGCGATCCTATCCCACCGCTCCGGCGAAACGGAGGACAGCACCATCGCCGACCTCGCGGTCGCGCTCGGCTGCGCGCAGATCAAGGCCGGCGCTCCCTGCCGCGGCGAGCGCACGGCAAAGTACAACCGTCTGCTCGCCATTGAACAGGAACTCGGAGGAAACGCCCGCTATGCGGGCCGCGCGGCCTTCACGGTATTGCCTTAAAATTTCCCGAGAAATATGGTTTAGAAAAGGCTCCGACGGCGCACAATACCGTCAGAGCCTCTTCTATTTCGCAGCGCCCGCCACGCGGGCAGAAAGGACACGCTTATGAATGAACCGAAACGCCGCGCCGCGCGGCATTCCCTGACCGGGACGGGCTTATACATAGCCCTGTTCCTCGGATTGACGGCACTCGCCGTCGCGGGCTATTGGATGCTGCTTCCCTCTTCTGCTGACAAAACACCGACCAATTCGACCAAGCCGCCGGTCACGACTCCCATCACCGCGGAGCCGGTCACCCCGGACGTTCCCGAGGTCAAGCCGGAGGAGCCGGCCGAACCGGTGCAGTCCGTTGTGGAGGTCACGGTCCTGGAAAAGGAGCCGGAGGCCACCGAGCCGGTCACGCCCGTCGCGCCGCGGCTCATTGTCTCTCCCCTGAGCGGTGAGACCGTCGCCGCCTTCAGCATGGACGAGCTCGCTTACAGCGAAACGCTCGCCGACTGGCGCACGCACGACGGCATCGACATCAAGGCGGACGCCGGCACGCAGGTGCTCGCCGCCAGCTCCGGCACGGTGCTCTCCGTCGCGGACGACGATCTGATGGGCACCACCGTCGTCATCGCGCACGACGGCGGCTACGAGACCACCTACTCCAACCTCCAGAGCGTCCCGACCGTCGCGCCGGAGCAGTACGTCTCCGCCGGACAGGTCATCGGCGCGGTCGGCACGACCTCGCTCGCTGAGGCTTCCATGTCGCCGCACCTGCACTTCTCCGTCACAAAGGACGGCGAGATCATCGACCCGCAGGAATTTCTCAAGTCCTGACAAAAGAGCCGATCCAACGGATCGGCTCTTTTCCCGTATTCATTTATCGGCAGCCGTCGACGACCGCTTCACTCAGTCCGCGTCGGGCTTCGTAGCCTCCTCAAAGATCGCAACAGCCTCCGCGTTCGGGGCCTCGGTGAATCTCGCCACGAGATAGGCCGCGAGGAAGCTGACGATAAAGCCGGGAACGATCTCATACACACCCGTCGAGGCGGTGAGACCGCTCAGCAGCCAGCCGAGATCCACCACGAAGCCGGACACCACGCCCGCGACCGCGCCCTTGTAGTTGAAGCGCTTCCAGAAGAGGGAGAGCAGAATGGTGGGGCCGAAGGACGCGCCGAAGGCGCCCCAGGCGTTCTCCACCATGTCCATGATGGCCTGCGCGCCGCTGCCCTTGGAGTTGGCGATGGCAAAGGCGATCAGGGAGAGGACGAGCACCAGCACGCGGCCGACGAGCAGCGTTTCTTTCTCGCTCGCGCCCTTGCGGAAGAAGGGCTTATAGAGGTCCGCCGTGAAAGAACTGGAGGCGACGAGCAGCTGAGAATCCGCCGTGGAGATGGACGCGGCGATGATGGCTGCGAGCAGCAGGCCGCAGATGCCCGCCGGGAAGAACTTGCGGGACATGGCGATGAAAACGAGCTTCTGGTCGCCGTGGGTGAGCAGCTCCTCGCCCATGATCATGCGCCCGAAATAGGCGATCATAACGGCGGAGAAGAGGGAAATGACGACCCAGATGATGGCCACGATAGAGGACTTCTTGATCATCGAGGGCTTCTCGATGGACATGAAGCGCACAAGGATGTGCGGCATACCGAAGTAACCGAGACCCCAGCCGAGGCCGCTGACAATGTCCTGCCAGCTCGCGTTGAAGATGCCGCCGCCGAAGGCGCACTGCGTCACCGCGCCGGTCGCAGCGTCGGTATACTCATAGACCGTCTCCAGTGCCGTGGGATCGAGCAGCTCGCTGTGGCCGAAATAGACGACGATAGGCACCAGCATCAGCGCCGCCATCATCAGAAGGCCCTGGAAGAAATCCGTCCAGCACACGGCGGCGAAGCCGCCGAAGAAAGTATAGGCCACAATGATGAGCAGGAAGGCGAACATGGCGATTTTCGGGGAAATGTCCGGGAAGAGCGTGGTAAACACGGAGGTGCCCGCCACCAGCGCGGAGGCCACATAGATCGTGTAGGCAAAGAGGAAGATGAGCGCGCACACGAGCTGCAGCGCGCGGGAATCGACCGCGAAGCGGTTCGTCAGGTACTGCGGGAGCGTGATGGAATCGTTCGCCGCCTTGGAGAAGGTGCGCAGCCGCTTGGCGCACAGGATCCAGTTGGCCGCCGTACCGATGGCAAGGCCGATGCCGATCCACATCTGGCCGAAGCCGAAGGCGAGGATCGAGCCGGGCAGGCCCATCAGCAGCCACGCGGACATATCGGACGCCTGCGCGGACAAGGCGGTGACCCAGGGGCCCATGGAGCGCCCGCCGAGGAAGAAGTCCTCCGAATTTTTGTTCGTGCCGTTGAAGTAGAACACCAGCGCCACGCCGAGCAGGATAACAAAGTACGCGATAAATGTTGTGATCTCCCAGTTCATAAGCTTTTGTCCTTCCGTCTTTCTGTTTGAGGCAGATACCTTATGGAAAAGCCGCACGAGGCAAAATAAAACAAGAAAGGCACGACGAATGTCGTGTCTCTCCTGTGCTCCCGATCGGTCCATGATCTGTCTGCCGGCCGCCGGCAGATAAACATACAGCTTTTCACGACAATATCAATTTAATATTAAATGCCAAATGATGAGATTTGTCAAGGGATGTTCCGGAAAATTGTTGCGTTTCTGCACGCCAGGGCTAAAGCTGCACTCATCCAGCCGCAGTCCGAGCGTGAAGCGGTCCTGACGGGCCGTGAACCGCCGCAGGGCAATGGGGACGATCTGCGAGAACCGCAGGGGTGTGAGACTCCCGTGCAGGCGGTGCCGGCCATCGTCCGGTTTGTCCCTGAAACCATATCCGTATTTAGCGTTGGACAAAGCGGATGGCATAGCTACCCTCACGCTTGGAACGGTCGAACCACCGCCCTGGGCGCGCAGCAGAGACACCAGGCCGGTATTCTGCGCCCTCGCCTTTTCCTCCGGCGTGAAATAGATAAATTTAGCCATCCTTTTTCTCCGTATGGATCGATGTAGTCCCTCTTGCCGCCCGAGGGACGCTGTGGTACAATTTCTCTCCGTGATATTCTGTGAGAGAAGGAAGAAGCAAATGAACCAGAAAGAACTCAACGAAATTCGCCGGCGCTTCCGGCTCGATAAAAATAACTTCAGCCGCATCTTCGGCTGCTATGTCAACTCCAACCGCGAGGTCATCTCGTGGATCGACGCCTCCCTCGGTCTCATGCGGCAGGAGGAGCAGGAGATGTATCTGGGGCTGCTCAAAAAGACGCTCTCCGGCACGCTGGGGCGCAACCTCATCGACATTGAATTCTCGACCGCTCAGGTCGCGGACAGTGACGAGCACCGCCTGCTCCAAACCCTGCGCCAGACGGAGTGCAAGGATGCGAACGCCCGCGAAACGCTCTGCCGCAAAATTATTGAATCTCTCAATATGGGCGAGACGAACTGCCTCATTCTCCTTGCCGCCGACGCCTACGATGTCCCCTACCGTGGCAAGGACGACGAACTGCAGGCGGACGCCTCCGGCGACGTCTACAAGTATTTTGTCTGCGCCATTTGTCCTGTGAAGGCGCCGACGCTCGAGCTGCGCTACGACACCGACGAGAATTTCTTCCACCCCAGCTCCACCGGACATATTGCCCTTGCGCCCGAGCTGGGCTTCCTCTTCCCCGCCTTCGACGACCGCGCGGCGAACATCTACAACGCGCTTTTCTACAGCAAGAACGTCGAGCTCATCCACGAGGAGGTCATTGACGCGGTATTCCGTGTGGAGCCGCCGATGTCCGCCGTCGAGCAGAAAAATGTGTTTGATACCGCGCTCGCTGATACGCTTGAAAAGGATTGCAGCTACGATGTGGTGCAGTCCGTCCACGAACAGCTGCGCGGCCGCATTCAGGAGCACAAGGAGAGCCGCGACCCCGCGCCGCTGGAGCTGACGGTCGGTGACGTCGGCGGCATCCTGTCCGAGAGCGGCGTGAGCGAGGAGAAGGTCGAGAACTTCCGCCGCGAGTGCGAGAAGCAGTACGGTGAGAATGCCGCGCTGAATCCGAAGAACATTCTTGGCACGGGCAAGTTCGAGATCACCACGCCGGAGGTGAAGATCACCATTGCGCCGGAGAACAGCTACCTCATCGAGGCCCGCATGATCGGCGGGCGCAGGTATCTGCTCATTCCCGCCGACGATGGTGTGGAGGTCAACGGCGTGAGCGTGAGCATTCCGAACGAGGAACATAACTGATCACAGAGCCGCAGCACCGGTCATCACCGATGCCGCGGCTCTGCACTATGTATGCGATATCTCCTCATGATCGTCCGGCTTGTGTCCCATGGCGAGGCGCTTGCGTTGGAGCTCGCGGCGGCGCTTGCGGTCGATCCGCAGGCCATAGAGCGTACCGTCAGCCTTGCTGTTATCCTCGAAGATCCTGCCCATGTGGTGCAGCATCTGCACGACCGACTCGCCAAGGGAGAGCGAGCGGTATACCGCATCTCTTTTTGGCACCCTGCTGTCGGGCGGTACATCCGCCTCCTGTTCCGGTATGTCGTTTGGCGGCTTGCCGGTATTCTCTTCCGCACCATTCGATGTGTCCGTCTTTTGCGCAGATTTGTGGTACACCGGCACATCATCCCTTGGCCTCGGGTCAGGATCAATCGGTGCTGGGTTCTCCTGCACGGGCTGTTCTTTCGCTTGCCTATGGGACATCATTGGACACGCGCCAACGCGGAGATTTGCTTGCTTGCTGTTAGGGGCCATCTGAAGCGACAAGCGAAGGACGTCCATCAGGTCATTATTTCTCATGTGGAAGAACACAGTAAAAAGCCAGATGAGGTAAGGGAACGAATCGAGAGACTTATGGGGGATGTGCCGCGCATTGAGTTATTTGCCCGTCAGAAAAGCTGATGGCTGGGATGTTTGGGGTAACGAGGTCATCAATGATGTGGAACTGACAACGTAACACATCTCACCATAGCAAGCATGAAGGAAGCATCAGAACGTGGATGTAAGCGAGACGTTCTAAAGTCTGCTTACTGATTTATATGACGTGGCGCGGCAATGTAGGTGTGTGAGATGGGAGATGGAAGCGGTTTCAGACTGTAGAAGAATAGAATCCAGTCTATACCCATCATAAGATACCGATCAAGGCGTAGACGACGGATGCCGCGATCCATGCGACACAGCACTGCATCAGCACGACGCCTACCGTTTTCAGCGTTGAGCCGAATTCCCGCCGGATCGTGGCTACCGCCGCGATACACGGAGTATACAGCAGCGTAAAGACCAGGAAGCTCGCGGCGGAGCGGTTGGTGAACATTGTAGAAAGCGGGGCCCCGCCCAGCAAAACCTCCAGCGTGCTGACTACGGATTCCTTTGCGATGAAGCCGGAAATCAGGGAGGTCGCGCAGCGCCAATCCGCAAAGCCCAGCGGCGCGAACACCGGGGCGATCCATCGGCCGATGAGGGCCAAAAGACTGTCGGCGCTGTCGGCCACCACATTCAGCCTAATATCAAAGCTTTGCAGGAACCAGATGATGATCGTAGCCAGAAAAATCACCGTAAAGGCCCTCTGCAAAAAATCCTTGGCCTTTTCCCACAGCAGAAGCGCAACGCTCTTGAGGCTCGGCAAGCGGTAATTGGGAAGCTCCATGACAAACGGTACCGGCTTCCCGCGGAATGTGCTCCAGTTCATGATAAGCGCGGCAACGATCCCAATCAGAATGCCCAGCAGATACAGAGAGATCATCACGAGCGCGCGGTGCGTCGGGAAGAACGCCGCGGTAAAAAAAGCATAGATGGAGATCTTCGCCGAGCAGCTCATATAAGGCGTGAGCAGGATGGTCATCTTGCGGTCGCGGTCGCTCGATACCGTGCGCGTTGCCATGATGGCCGGCACGGAGCAGCCGAAGCCAATGAGCATGGGAACGATGCTGCGGCCGGACAGGCCGATCTTACGCAGGGGCTTGTCCATCACAAATGCGACGCGCGCCATGTAGCCGGTATCCTCCAGAATGGAGAGGAAGAAAAAGAGCGTCACGATGATAGGCAGGAACACCAGCACACTGCCTACGCCCGTAAAAATGCCGTCGATGATGAGACTATGTACCACAGGGTTGATGCCGTAAGCGGTCAGGGCATGGTCTGCCATGGCGGTAAGGGCGCCAATGCCGACCGCAAGCCAGTCGGACAGCCGCTGTCCGATCACATGAAAGGTGAGGTAGAATATCAGCAGCATAACGGCAAGAAAAGCAGGGAGCGCCGTATACCGGCCGGTAAGAAACCGGTCGATCTTCATCGAGCGGGCGTGCTCCCGGCTCTCGTGGCACTTTACCACCGACGATGCCACAACGCTTTCAATGAAGGTGTAGCGCATATCGGCAAGCGCTGCGTTGCGGTCGAGTCCCGCTTCGCTCTCCATCTGCACGATGCAATGCTCAAGCAGCTCGCGCTCGTTCCGATCGAGCGCCAGACGGTCGGCGAGGTCATCGCCGCCTTCGATCAGCTTTGTTGCGCAGAAGCGTGCCGGCACACCGATGCGGTCGGCGTGGTCGGCGATCAGATGCGTGACGGCGTGAATGCAGCGGTGGACGGCGGAATCATCCGCGCAGAAGTCTGTCACCTTGGGCAGAGTTTTGCTCCGAGCCACGGCGATCGCCTGATCCACCAGTTCGCTCACACCCTCGCCCTTTGCGGCGGCGATCGGTATGACAGGGATGCCGAGCGCGGCGCTCATCTTCTGCACGTCGATGGAACCGCCGTTGGAACGGACCTCATCCATCATGTTCAGCGCCAGCACCATCGGTATCCGCAGCTCGAGCAGCTGAAGCGTCAGGTACAAATTGCGCTCGATGTTGGTGGCGTCCACAATGTTGATCATGCCGTCCGGCTTCTGATTGAGGATAAAATCGCGGGAGACGATCTCCTCCTGCGTATAAGGCCGCAGGGAGTAGATGCCGGGCAGATCCACCACGGCGCAGCCTTTTTCATCTGTGATCTCGCCCATCTTCTGATCTACCGTGACACCGGGAAAGTTGCCGACGTGCTGGTTGGAGCCGGTGAGGGCGTTGAAGAGAGTCGTTTTGCCGCAGTTCTGATTTCCGACGAGTGCAAAGATCATTTCAGCTCACCCTCCACTTCGATCTTCTGAGCCTCCTCTACGCGCAGCGTCAGTTCGTAGCCGCGCACGCGGATCTCGATGGGATCGCCCATCGGCGCGACCTTCTGTAATGTCACGCGGGTGTGCGGGATCAGCCCCATATCCAACAGGCGGCAGCGCAAGGCTCCGTCTCCGCCCACGGCGGTAATGACGGCGGACGTACCGACCTTCAATTGATCAAGTGTCATCTATTTTTCTCTCCCAATGATTTTGATGTGCTTATGGTAACATTCCCGCCGCGGCCTGTCAATACAGCTGCGGAGGAGAGACCTTTCGTTATATGAGGTGATTTATATAACGGCATCAACTGGACGCTGATTGTGGATGTAATCTTCGATGACATGCATTGAATGGTGGTCTCAAGCTCTTCGGTGAAGTTATCGGGATAGGTCACGAGGGTGACGTTCTCCTTGCCGTAGAGCTCCTGGAACGCTTCCGCGCCGCGGCGGTCGTCCTCAGACTGGGAGACGGAACCGGTCACGATACCGATGTGGATGGTCTCCTCCTGCTTGTCGGGAGTGTCAGGGGTGTCGGGCGTGTCAGGGGTCTTCTTGTCGCCGCAGGCCACGAGCGAAAGCACGATGACCAGAGCGAGCAGGATACTCAGGAATCTTTTCATGCGAAACCTCCAATTTCATTTTTCGCTCGACGGAAGTGTTCGTCAGGCTCTGGAGTGTGTGGCAGGGAAGAAGCATTTGGAAGCATGAAGAAGGTTCACCATGACCTGAATTAGGTCGTGGTGAACCTTCTATTCTGGACTAAAAACAGTGGGATTTGAGCTGCATTGAAATGATGGGCAAGCCGCCGCCCGTTCCGAGCGACAGCCTGCCTTTTGTCAGATCATGTTGAGGTGCTATCGTACAATTATCTTTCTAAGTCTCTCTAAATCATTCCCATCCGGATGGGAGAGCGCTCGGTCAAAGTTCTCAATCAGCGCATCGATATTTTCCGGATGCTCCGGCTGTACCTTCATTTTCATGTAGCGTTCCCGTACAGACGGCGGCATTTTGCCCTGACACATATATTCTCCGACCACGGAATTGCTTGAATCGATAGACTGCTTGACATGATCGAGGATCTTCTGGAAATATGCCTCGCTGCCGCCAAAGCCCGCCGTTCCAAATAGAAATATCTTTTTGTTCTTCAGCGTTGACAGTAATGTCAGGGTGGACTTATCCGCATTCCCCTTGTCCGTCCAAAACCCAATATAGAGCATCTCGGAGTATAGCCCTCCTTCTTTAGGTGCCCCGAAATAGTCACAGTTTTCTTTGGCGAGCACTGCGTAAATTGTATCGGCAAGCTTCTTCGTATTGCCCGTCGGGCTATTGAATACAATTGAATATCTTTCTTTGCCCATGTCAAAGCCTCCCATTTCGTCAAAGCGGCATCGGAATCCGGGCGATCTCAATCACTGCTACGATGGCAATGATAAAGGCTGCAATCCCGATAACTACTGTGCTCTTCTTGCTGAGCTTCTTCTTTTTTGCTCTGCATATCAGCATAGCACCTACCACACAAACAACCGCCGCCATAAGTGCAATGCCCAGCGTTTCCCATAGCCACGAAAGTTCATATATGATCTTCATTTGTTCACCCATCCTTAACGGTCTTATTTGTAAATTTGGATTATCAAGCAGGATAGCGGTTGCGCTCCCTTTTTCCGCGCTCTTTGACGCAGCAGGGTGTATTGTCTTCCTCCGTAGTCGTGTCTGTCCCTATATTTTTGCTCATGCTCGCACAGCTCAATTTGCCAGCCATACGATCATGGCCTATTTCAGCAGCTCCGACAATACCTGAAACAACTTTTGAATATCCAGAGGTTTAGCAATGTGGCCGTTCATTCCGACATTCAACGCATTCTTTTGATCCTCTTCAAATGCATTGGCGGTCATGGCCACAATGGGGATCGCCGCCTTCTTTTTATCCGGGAGCGCACGAATCCGCCGAGTTGCTTCATAACCGTCCATCTCCGGCATCTGGACATCCATCAAGATCAGGTCATACCGGCCGGCAGAAGCCGCTTCGATCTTTTCAACGGCAATCTTTCCGTTTCCCGCAGTATCCACCTCAAAGCCCGCTTCTTCAAGAAGCGTCGATGCGATCTCCAGATTCAGTTCGTTGTCCTCGACTACCAGAAGCTTCTTTCCAGTAAAATCAGAAGCTTTTGAAACGGGTATCATCTGCCCCGCTTTTGCCTCGCCGACGGGGAATCGCAGAGAAATGGTAAATTCCGAGCCCCTTCCCGGTCCGCTCTCCACTGTGATCCTGCCGCCCATCATATCCACCAGGCTTTTCGTGATGGCCAGGCCGAGCCCCGTACCCTGTATCTTGCTGACGGTGGAGGTCCTCTCTCTGGCAAACTGCTCAAAAATGTGCTTTTGGAACTCCTCGCTCATGCCGATGC
>ENA-ORTI01002390-ORTI01002390.1-human-gut-metagenome-genome-assembly--contig:-NODE-2390-length-16684-cov-4.669794_pt1 | contig 16684 bp, 15 predicted proteins | sample MGYA00242071_ERZ509191 | MGnify/ENA primary metagenome ERZ509191 (study PRJEB26280, sample SAMEA2338832) | human gut metagenome | biome: human gut; feature: human-associated habitat; material: faeces...
CAAATTTTGCGGGACTTTTTTCATTTCAGCTATTGACTTTTGTTTGCAGGACTCCCAGAATTGGTATAGGCATATTAAGTACATCTTCGTCTTTTATGACAGGATAGGAAGTACCAACATTGAAGCGCAAAAGCCAATCTCTATACATTGATGTGCGTAACAAAACCTGAAGCACTTCTTCTGGATAATCTCCGCTTTCTCTGAGAACAGTAAATGCACCACTAACCAAAAGATTATCACTTTCCAGGATTGCAACGGCACCGCGATTGGGGCGCACCGTTGACGCAAGAAGATCTCCCGCTCTTGTTAAAATTTTTGCATTGTCTGGGAGGTTTTCGGTGCAAATTGCATTGAAAGAGACGCTACCCGTTCCTACGTCCACATCGCCTATTTCGACATAGTTATATGATTCCTGATTGCGAGTACACTTTTCCTTTACGGGCTCAAATTCGTTTTTTACGAAAGTATATCCTTGCTTCGCAGACAAAATAGTAGTTTCGTATGCTTGGTATTTCTCTTGATAGTATTCTGCATCCAAGCGCCCAGAATGTAAAAAGCTCTCTTTTAGAGATTTTATAGAGGTGTTCGAACATGACAAACTCAAAGTGGGAATAATAGTTGCCTCAAGTCGCTTTTCGGCATCAGCATAACACTGCTTGGCTCGTTGAATAAAATCAAGAGATTTTTTTATACACAATTCTGCGCTTTTATATAGACTATCTGAGAATAAAGGAATATCAAGTGATTTTAAATCATCAAGGTTTAATCCTTTCTGAATGGCTCCTCGCTCTTTTCGGAGAAGCAAACTTCTTCCGTACTTCGAGTTTAGGTAGCTTAATAAATAAAATGGATTGATGTGTTTCGCTTTTACTGCTGTACTCTTACAACTGAAGATTGCAGGAACTTCATGTTCTTGAATAATACAAGCATTTCCCAATGTACCTACCACCGAAATCAAAATATCATTGGTTGCAAGCGCATATTTGTTGAGTCGATTAAAATCACGCTCTTCCATATATCTCGGAGATGTATCTTGCAATAGGAATGGCTTGACATCTTGACCACGTATGTAACGATAGTTTGATTGCTCAACATACAAACTCGTATCATATGCAGAACCAAAAGGACCAATTAAGAAATCTGCGACTTTTGATAGTGGCAAAATATTGTGTGCTTCAATGATATTTTGATACTGTAGGAATTTTTTTTGATAGTATTCCGCATCAGTTCGACCGGAAAACTCCAATTCGGATTTTTTGATTTCGCTACATTCCAGCCCATCCATCAAAGCCTTGTACTTGGCTTCATCGAAAGGTTCAACGGATGGGCTTATTGAAAAAAACTTAAACCTTCCTTCTTAGCAAACTCAATAAATGCTTCTGCAATGCCGTCCGGGGTCAAACCGTCGTGACTATACAAATCATGGTCAACAATCAAGTGTCCGTGGCGATCAAGTACATTTTCCCCGGTAATGGGGTCTTTTACATAGATCTTCTCTCCGGAGTTATCTTTACTCGGCTTTTGCATGGTAGCAAAGAAAATGGGGTAATCTTCCTTCTTCGGGCACAGCTCATCATCCCATTTCTGAACAAATAGAACAGAGGTCTTGGTTCCTGTGTGGGGTTTGAACACATTGCCATGCAAGCCTACAACGGCAAGGATACGGCAACGCTCAGCAATAAATTCACGAATGTACTTATCGCTGGAGTTGTTGAAGCGGCCCTGCGGCAAAACGATAGCCATACGACCGCCAGGTTTAAGGAAGTTCAGGTTACGCTCGATAAACAGCACATCACGGCCAACCTTATTCTGCCATTTGCCGGCACTGTTTTTGCCAAGCTCATAATGAGAAATAATTGTGTTTTCCTTGATATCACCAGCAAACGGAGGATTTGCCATCACGAGGTCAAACTGGAACTGGCTATAATCCTTCACACCAGCAGGCTGAAGCTTTTTCAGTTTCTTAAAGCCCTCGTTATAGGTATCAATCCAATCTTCCTGCTTAGTAGTCTCGCCCCAACGGGAATAGTCCAGTGTATTCAGATGAAGCACGTTAGTCTGACCGTCACCGGCGATCAGGTTCAGCGTGCGAGCAACACGAACGGTTTTTTCATCAAAGTCAATGGCAAAGACATTGTCTCTGACAAAATTGGTCTCTTCAGGAATGCGCTCTGCGGCAGTGAATCCATCACCTTCGGGAAGGCCTTTTCCTCTGCGGATATCTTTCCAAACCTTGAAAATACTATGGACTGTGAAGCCCGAACTGCCGCAGGCGGTGTCGATGATTTTGTCCTTGGTAGTGGGATTCATCATCTTTACACACATATCAATGACATATCGAGGGGTAAAATACTGTCCCTTTTCACCCTTCTGAGCCTTGCTCATCAGGTATTCAAAGGCATCATCCACAACATCGAGATTGTTATTGAAGAGCTTGATATCTTGCAGAGAAGCTACGCAAACCGCAAGGTGGGAAGGGGAAAGCAAAATTTTGCTCTCATCTGTAAAGATGCCTTCCCATTTCTTTTTTGCATCGTCAAACAACCCCTGAATCTTTTCTTTCAGTTCGTAGTCAGTGTCGCCTGTATTACGGAACTGAAGATATGCAGTTGGGTCATTTGCACAAATCAGCTCATCATACAATTTGGTGAAGATCAGCTTAAAGATTTCCTCAAATGAATCCACACCGGCACTGGCAAGAACTTCATCCTCCATTTCCTTAATCAGAGAACGGAGAGATTTTTTCTGAGTGCTGATTTTGTCTTTTCGTTTCAGATCTTCGTAGGTGAATTTCTCGTTGATGATATCAGAAAGCTTCTGCGTAGCCTTTGGAATATCGCTGATTTCTTCAAAGAAATTGGGGTCTTTTCGGTTGTAGCAGGAAATTTGCTCGCCGTTTGTCCAGACACCAATAGGTGCACCAGTAGCATTGCAATAGGACTTCAGCTGTTCCTTACCATCGGTCAGCTTCGGCTTTTTCAGTTCCACAATGATATACGGCACCATAGGACGATCTTTGTCCATAATGGCAATATCTGCTCGCTTTACCTCACGGCCAAAGTGAATTGGAGTTTCCAGCTGAATGCGGCTGGCTGCATATCCATAGTCGTTCATCAGTTTGTAAATATAGAGCTGACGAACAGCTTCTTCGGGAGTAAGCTTGATTTCTTTGTCACGGATTGCGCAAGTAATATAAGGAACCTCGCTACCACGGACAGATTTCATAAAGATACGAGACTCTATCGTAGATTTGGTCTCAACAGAGAATAGCGTATCATCATATGTAGTATTTTTGAAAAGTTCATTCAATGTCATTTGTTGTTCCTCCTGATGCGGAAATGCCCGCATAAATAAGTTGCTCGATTTGTGTAATTTGTTCTTCTGATGGATCAACTGCAATTAGTTGTCTTATCAGACCCCATAGTTTCGGGTTCTTGCTGAGTTCTGCGTTTATGTCTGGTGGCGATGTTCCTTTGGCTTTTGCAAAAAGGGCCAACATCTTTTCACGCAGTTCAGGAGGCGGCTGGAGTTGTTCTATTAGTTTTAGTAACAACTCTTCAGAAGGGAAGATCATTCCACTTTCAATCGAGCTGAGAGAAGCGTTTGTAATATCTACAGCCAGTGCTAACTGCCGCTGAGAAAGATGCGGTTGTTTTTTTTCTCGTGCTTGCTTAATCCACTTGCCGAGTTTTTTCTTATCGGCAGATGACACAGCCATTGATATTCCTCCCTTCATAGTGTTAGCTGTTAACTAACAGCTAACACTATGATAGCATACTTGGCTGTAATTGTCAAGATAAGGGGGCGATTTGCCCTCTTAGTACGAGTTTGTATTCGTTAAAGTGGCGACAGCGCCCATCGTTCGATAAGCGCTGTCGTTATGTGTTCAATTATTCTTCCATGACTTCCAACATCATCCTGGCACCCAGCTTAAAGCCATTCTGAAAGATCAAGCAGTCTGTATTGGTTTGATGTTCCCGCACACAATCGGTGTATTTCTCAAACAGTTCTTTCTGCTCGTTCGTCATAGTGGCTTTAAGCTTTTCTTCGTTCCGGCAGATCAGCTCCAGTAACTTCTTGTATTCTTTGCAAGAGGACGTGTCATACTCGGTTGGCTCAACATTGCCATACCAAAACTCTTCAAGGATTCTCATACGTCATCCTCCTCGTAGATCATCTCACGCAGGACAATTTCTTCTGCACGATTGCGGATGCTGTTTATGGCTCCAACCCATGCCATCTGATCGTGCTGCTTCATGCGCTCTGTCACATCCTCAGATGCCTTCATCTGCTCGATGATAAATTTAAGGCGGTTCTGTGCCTGCTCGTTCATATCAGCAAGATATGTCCACAATTCGCCGCTGAGACACAGATCGTTAAAGCGGATAGGGTTATGCTCCTTGATGTAATCTCTGTGCATACGCCCCCACCGACCAATAGGTCTGTTTTCTTCTGGTAAGCGAATGTCGGGAATATAGTAATCACCACAACGAATATAGTTCAGTTCCTGCATCATATGTACCTCCAATAAGATTCAAACATTCTGTTCAAAGATAGAAAAAGGCGATACCTGGTTGTGAAAACCAAGTATCGCCAATTTTTCTTGTCGCACTCCTGTACGGCAGCTACCCTATGTCAGTAATGTTCTCATACTGTCTTATTGAGGGACGCCAAACGGCGCGCCTTTTCTGTCGGAACGCCTTGCGGAGTTTTGCGGCAGCACCGCAGTCGTAAAGCTCCGCAAGGCTTTTTTATCCCAGCAACATCAGCACCGCGCCGTACACGACGCTCGCGAGCGTGCCGAACACGATCACCGGCCCCGCGATGACGAACATCTTTGCCGCCATGCCGGTGATGATGCCCTCGGCCTTGAAGTCGATGGCGGGCGAGACGACGGAATTGGCAAAGCCCGTGATCGGCACGAGCGTGCCCGCCCCCGCGAAGCGGGCGAGGGAATTATACAGGTTCAGCCCCGTGGTCAGCGCCGCTAAAAAGATGAGCGTGACGGAGGTCGCGGTGCCCGCGTCGGTCTTGTCGAGCCCGAGGGACCTGTAGCCGTCCAGAATGAGCTGACCGAGCACGCAGATCGCGCCGCCGATCAGAAAGGCGAGCACCGTATCCTTGACGATGGGGGATCTCGGCGACTTCTGCTTGATATACGCCTGATATTCCTGCGGTGACATATCCATAAGATCACTCCTTTTGGCATAGCATTTCCAGCGGGAGTATTTTTATCCATCGTTGCCTTTCCCCGCAAAATCGGCTACAATGGACGCGAGGTGATACCATGCGCTCACTTGGGCTTTACATCCACATTCCGTTCTGCAAGGCGAAGTGCATTTACTGCGACTTCTACTCCCTGCCGCGCGCCGAGGGACAGATGGACGCTTACGTCTCCGCGCTGACCGCGCAGCTCGCCGCGTGGCGGGAGCGCACGGCGGACTGCACCGTAGACACCGTTTACTTCGGCGGCGGCACACCGAGCTATCTCGGCCCCGACCGCCTGCGCCGCCTTCTGGACGCGGTTTTTCAAAGCTACCGCGTCGCCCCCGGCGCGGAGATCACGCTCGAGGCCAACCCCGACAGCGCGCAGGATATTTCCGCCCTGCGGCAGCTGCACGATGCAGGCTTCGACCGCCTCTCGCTCGGGATGCAGTCCGCGGACGACGCGGAGCTGCGGCGCATCGGGCGCGTCCACACGCACGCGCAGACCGTCCGCGCGGTGGAGAACGCTCGCGCCGCAGGCTTTGACAATTTGAGCCTCGACCTCATCTACGGTCTGCCCGAGCAGACGATGACGCGCTGGCAGGCAAACCTCGACGCCGCGCTCGCGCTCGCGCCCGAGCATCTTTCCTGCTATGGGCTGAAGGTCGAGGAGGGCACGCCGCTCTTTGCGCGGCGCGAGCGCTTCACGCTGCCGGACGACGACGCGCAGGCGGATATGTACCTCTCCGCAGTCGGGCTTCTCGCGCGGCAGGGCTATGAGCAATATGAGATCTCCAACTTCTGCCGTCCGGGACGGGCGTCCCGCCACAACAGCCGCTACTGGACGCTCGCGGAATACCTCGGCTTCGGCCCCGGCGCGCACAGTGACTTCGGCGGCGAGCGCTTTGCGCTCGCGCGCGATCTCGACGCCTACCTTGCGGGACACATCGTCTATTCCGAGTGCTCCGCGCCCTCGGCGCGTGAGCGGGAGACCGAGCGCGTCATGCTCGCGCTCCGCACGACCCGCGGCGTCGCCGCGGATACGCTGCCGGAAGCCGCGCGGCGCATTCTCTGGAATTGTGAAGCCCACGGCCTCGCCCATCTTTCCGGCGGCTTTTATGCCCTCACGCCCCGCGGCTTTCTGGTCTCCAACGCCATCCTTGTCGATCTTTTGGAAACAATGGAGCTTTGACGGAACTTTTTTCCGCCTTTCTTCGTCTTTACTTTTAAGGGCCGTCATGGTATAGTAACGTTATGTCAACTTTCGCTGTGCAAAAGCATAGCAAAAACAGGTATGTGCCGTATTTCAAAAGGAGATCATTATGAAAGCACTGTCCCGCAAATGCACCGCCTTTCTCTTATCCCTCACCCTGCTGCTGACGCTCGCGCCGACGGCGCTCGCCTCCGAGGCGCTGGGCGACGACCTTGACCTGCGCTCGACAACGCTCAACCGCGGCGCCGAGCTCGGCGAGGGCACGTTCTGGAGCAACACCTTCTCCGACCTGCGGCAGGAAAACTACGTCGTCTACACGCCGAACACGAGCGTGACGCCCATCGTCACCTACGGCGATTACACCACCGCGACGAGCACCGTTTCCGCCGCCGCCAAGCGGCTGGAGGAGCAGGGCCTGCGCGTGGTCGCGGGCATCAACGGCGACTACTACGATACGCTCAACGGCGCGCCGCTCGGCACGGTGATGACCGATGGCGTGCTGCGCGTCGCCTCCGCGAGCAACTATGCCGTCGGCTTCCGCGCGGACGGCACAGCCATCCTCGGCGCTCCGGCGCTGGCAATGCAGGTCGAGAGCGCCAACACGTCCTTTTCCATTGCCGCCGTCAATCAGGTGCGCTACTCCTACGGCGGCATCTACCTCTACACCTACGATTTCAACGCCCGCCGCTCCACCGGCACCAACGCCGCGGGCTATGACGTGGTCTGCTCGGTGGTCGACGGTCGCCTGAGCATCGGCGAAACGCTGACGCTCACCGTGGACGAGATCCTGCCCGAGGCCACCGACACCGCCGTGCCCGCGGGCAAATACGTCCTGACGGCGAACCTCCTCTCCGGCGAGGAGAACCTTGCTCTGCTGCGCGCGCTTGCGGTCGGCGACACGCTGACCGTCACCGTCCGCGCGGCGGACGAGGGCTGGAACGACGTGGACTACATGATCGGCGCGCTCTATCAGCTCGTGGAGAACGGCGAGGTCTGCAAGGGGCTTGAGGCCGGCGCCGCGCCGCGCACCGCCATCGGTCAAAAGGCCGACGGCAGCCTTGTGCTCTACACCATCGACGGCCGCCGGAAGGGCTACTCCATCGGCGCGAGCCTGACACAGGTCGCGCAGCGCATGATCGAGCTCGGCTGCGTGACCGCGCTGAGCCTGGACGGCGGCGGCTCGACGACTCTGTGCGTCACGCTGCCGGAGGACGGCAATGCCGGCGTCTACAACACCCCCTCCGAGGGCAGCCTGCGCGCCGTGACGAACCATATCTTCCTCGTTGCGTCGAATGAGCCGAGCGGCACGCTCGACCACATCGCGCTGCGCACGGAAAGCAACCGCGTGCTCGCGGGCGCGCAGGTCCTGCTCCGCGCCGCCGCCATCGATACGAATTACCTTCCCATGGATAAGGAGGTATCCATCGCGAGCGACCGCGGCAGCGTGCGGACCGACGAGCTGGGCAATACGGTCCTGACCGCGCCGAAAACCGCCGGCACTGTGACCGTCGGCGCAAAGGTCGGCGGCAAATACACCACCGCTGAGGTTCGCGTGATCGAGACGCCGGACGAGATCCGCCTCGGCAAAAGCGGCACGCTCACCGAGCTGCGCGTCTCCCCCGGCGCGAGCGTCGAGTTGACCGCGCAGGCTTATCAAAACCACCTCTCCCTGCTCGCGCAGAACTCCTGCTTCACCTGGACCACCGAGGGCGGCGTCGGCACGGTTGATGAAAACGGTGTCTTTACCGCCGCCGGCCATGCCGCCTACGGCAGCCTGACCGTCCGCGCGGGCGAGACCACGCGCACCATCCCCGTTTACGTCACCTCCGATCCTCTGGTCCTACTCGACGGCTTCGAGGGCGAGCAGACCGTCCTGACCCAAAATACCGACAAGAGCTTCGTCCGCTTCGGCTCCGCCTCTGCACGCTGGGACTATCGCGCCGAGAACGTCCCCGAGAACGCAGAGGAGCTCCTTCTGAGCGTGGAGCGAACCTACGCCGTTCCCTCCGGCTATGACCGTGTAACGCTCTGGGTCTACGGCGATGGACAGCGCGAGACGCTCGCCCTCACGACCGATGCGGGCGAAACGAACGCTGCCGTGATCGACTTCACCGGCTGGCAGCAGCTCCCCTTTACCCTCCCCGACAAAGCCGCGAGCATCACCGGCTTCGCCCTGCGCCTGCCGTCGGCTCTGAGCGGCACGCTGTACCTCGATCAGCTCGTCGCGGCCCGCGAGGGCATGAGCGATACCGCCGCGCCGGAGATCTCCGTCTCCCTCTCCGAGGACGGCACGGCCCTGACCGGCAAGGTCTTTGACGCCGTGGACGGCGGCTCGCTCGCCACGCTGCGCGTAACGCTCGACGGCAAGGCGCTCAGCTTCACCTACGACCACCAGACCGGCGCGCTCCACGCCGCGCTGCCTGCCGCGGACGGCAAGGCGCACCGCATCGCCGTCATCGCCGGCGACGCGAGCGGCAGCCTCGCCCGCACCGGCATAAGCATCACCCCGTCGGAGCTGTCCGCCGCCTTCCCCGATACGGACGGTCACTGGGCCAACGCCGCCGTGAGCTTCCTGAAGGCGAGCGGCGTCACCACCGGCGACGATCTTGGGAACTTCAATCCCGACAGCCCCATCACCCGTCAGGAATTTGCCGTGCTGCTCTGCCGCTGGCTCACGCCCGCGCAGGACACTTCCTCCGTTGAGCTGCCCTTCGCCGACAACGGCAGCATCGCCGACTGGGCGAAGGACGGCGTGCGTGCCATGTATGCCCTCGGCGTAACGAAGGGCAGCTACGACGGCTACGGCCGGCTCTGCTTCCTCCCCACCGCGACCATCAGCCGTCAGGAGGCGCTGACGATGCTCGGCCGTCTCCTTGAGCTGGGCTACGCCGCGCCGGAGTGGAGCTTCACCGACAGCGACGCCATTGCGGACTGGGCGCGCGGGCACATCAATACGCTCTGCGCGATCGGCGCGCTCTCCGGCTACGCCGACGGCGGTATCCACCCCACCGAGCCCATCACCCGAGCGCAGGTCGCCGCAACGCTGTTCAGCATGACGTAAAAAACGCAAGCAGCTCTTGCCGAGCCATCGGCAAGAGCTGTCTGCGTGATTGTGTGGAGGGACTCTCGTCCCCTGGTATAGAAACCGCCTTCGGGCGGTTTTTATCGTTTTTTACTCGTTCTCGAGCATCCGGTAGCCCACGCCGATCTCGGTGAATATGTACTCAGGCGCGGCGGGATTCTTCTCGATCTTGCGGCGGATGTTCGCCATGTTGACGCGCAGGATCTGATTGTCCGCCTTGGCCTTGGGGCCCCAGATCTCGCGGATGAGGAAATCGTAGGTCAGCACCTTACCGGCGTATTTGCCCAGCAGCGCCACGATCTTGAACTCGTTGAGCGTGAGGTGAACGTCCTCCCCGCGCATGAGAACATGGTGCTTGTCGTAGTCGATGGTCAGGTCGCGGACCGTATATTTTCCGGACTGCGCGATGGAGTCGTTGTCAAGACCCGTGCGCGTATGGCGGATAGCCGTGCGGATGCGGGCGAGCAGTTCACTCGTCCCGAAGGGCTTTTCGATGTAATCGTCCGCGCCGAGATCGAGCGCCGCGACCTTGTCGCCCTCGTGCGTACGCGCGGAGACCACGATGACCGGCACGCTCGACCAGGCCCGCACCTGCTTGAGCACCTCCATGCCGTCCATGTCGGGAAGACCGAGGTCAAGGATGATCAGGTCGGGACAATGCGACGAGATCATCGACAGCGCCTCCTTCGCGCTGCCCGCCATAAGCGTGTCGAAGCCGTTGGCGGCCAGAATGGTGGACATGAAATTCTTGATGTTCTGCTCGTCCTCGACGATCAATACCTTATCCCTGATCTTCATCCTCTTTTTCCTCCTTGAGCGGCAGGTAGAAGCGGAACTGTGCGCCGCCCTCCGGCCTGTTTTCTGCGGTGATCCTGCCGCCGTGCGCCTTGACGATCGTCTGGCAGACGGAAAGACCGATGCCCATGTTTTTCTTCATATCAAAGCCGCCGCTCTTCTCGCCGGAAAGCGAGCCGTCGAAGAGCGTCGCAAGTCTTTCGCGCGGAATGCCGAGCCCGTTGTCGCTGACCGTGAAGCATGCCTCGTCGCCGATGTGCTCCACGCTCAGCCGCAGCTCCGTCGTGCTCTCGCCGTGCAGCACTGCATTTTCCATCAGGTTGAGCAGCACCTGCTGGATGAGCGTCGCGTCCATCGGGACGAGCACGACCTCCTGCGGCACCTCGACTGCGATGCGGATGTTGCTTTTGAAGCGCTTTTCGAATTTGTGGACCGAGGCCGCGAGGATCTCCTCCGCCGCCTCATATTCCTTGCTGATGGCTGTCTGCTCGCCCGAGATGCGGGTAATGGAGAGCAGATTCTCCACCATGCGGATGAGCCACTGGGCGTCCTCGTTGACGTCGCGCAGCAGCTCTCTTTGCTGCTCGGTCGAGAGCGTGTCTCCGTTTTCCAAAATGGCGGAAGTGTTGCCCACGATGCTCGTGAGCGGCGTGCGGATATCGTGCGACATCGCGCGCAGCAGATTCGCGCGCATCGTCTCGCGCTCGGCCTCCGTGCGCAGCCGCTCCTGCTTTTTGATCTTGGTGTTCATCGCGCTGATGATGAGCGACACCGCCAGCATCGTCAGAAAGGTCAGCGGATAGCCGGTGAGCCTGAAGTTGAACGCCCAGAATGGATAGGTGAACACGAAGTTCACACAGATCACGCCGAAAAGCGAGCTGAAAACGCCCCAGAAATAGCCCTCCGTAAAGCGGGAGATGATCACCACCGCCAGCACGAAGATCAGCAGCGTGAAGCTGCCGTTCTCGTCGATACTGCGCAGCACAAAGCAGATCGCCGCGGCGATACCGAGCAGCAGCGCGGTGAATATCGCGTCACGCAGGTGGATCGGTATGCTTCTCCACATTTTTTCGGTCCATTGTCCGATCCGGCTCAGCAGGTCCTTCATAGCAAGCTCCCCTCCGGTCACCCTCTATGATGACCATTGTATCATATCTCTTGCTAATTATCTGCTAAGCTTTCCGTTTTTGCAAGCCATTTCTGTTCAATTCCCGTCCGTTTTTGCCGCACCGGCGAATGGAAAAGCATCAGGGGCGGCGCGCTGCGCCGCCCCTGATGCTTAAAGGGAGAAGTGAGAATCTATATCGGAGTTATGTAAGGGTGTGTCCTTCCGCTCAGATCCTGCGGATGTCGATCGAGCTCACGCGGGCCAGATCGAAGCCGGGCTCCTGCTGCAGCGCCGCGAGAATGGCGATCTTGACCTCGGCGGTCAGGCCGTCCGCAGGAACAGCGGGCGCGGCGGGGGCCGGCGCCGCCTTGGGCGGCTCGGGCTTTTCGAGCTTCTGCATGACCTTGCCCATCAGCATGGTCAGGAAGATGATGCAGATGAGGCCCACGAAGGTGGTGCCCATACCCATCAGACACACAAACAGATTGGAAACTTCATTCATTGGGAAACACGCTCCTCTTTTCTCTTGGTGTTCCCATTATAAGGTTGCAAGTTTTCCTGCACAAGGGCTTTGCCGCTCTCTTCACGCCGCCTTTACGCTATAAACTTTTCTCTTAACGCGCGGTTAACCGTCCCGCTCCTCCGTCACCTCCACCACATACACAGCGCCGTCCGCGACGCGGAAGCGCACCTCAAGCCCGGCAAACGCCATGCCGTAAATACGCTGCGGATCGCTCTGGTAGTGCGGCCGCGGGTCCTGCGCGAGAACGCCTGTGAGGGCATCGCGCTTGTCCTCCGGCACGCGCGATAGAAGCTCCGCCGGGAAGTCCACCGCCAGCGTCTTGCCGCGCTGCGGCGCAAAGCCGCCGCTCGCCTCCGGCTTGCAGTCGGCGTAGGGGAGGTACGGCTTGATGTCATAGATGGGCGTGCCATCCATCAGGTCCGCGCCGGAGACGAGCAGCACGCTCCCCTCCGCCGTCTGCTCCACGCCCTCGAGCCGCACGCAGGAAAGGCCGATGGCGTTCGGGCGGAACGGCGAGCGTGTGGCGAACACGCCCATGCGCTCGTTGCCGCCGAGCCGCGGCGGACGCACGGTGGGCGACCAGTCCTCGCGCACGGCCTCGGAGAACTGCCAGATGAGCCACAGATGGGAAAAGCCCTCTATGCCGCGCAGAGCGTCGGCATTGCGGTATTCCGGCTCGAACACGATGCGCGCACGCAGGGCCTCCACCAGCCCGCTCTGGCGCGGCACGCCGAACTTCGTTTTGAAATCGCTGCGGATGCGCGCGATGACCTTGATGCTGTGCTGCTCCATAGGACCTACCTCGTCGGTGACCGCGCCCATGGGCGCGGTGAAATAAAAAGGCTCGCTGCGGCTATTGTAACAGCCGCAGCGACCTTTTGCAATTTTATTTCAGCTTCATCGGGGTGAGGGCGAGGTAATCGTCCAGCGTGCCGTCGTGCAGACAGCAGTCGATGATCTCCTTCCCCAGCGGGTCGAGATCGTCGCAGACGAACTGCGCGACCTGCTCCTTGATGAAATCGGCGAGGATCTTCGCGCCGGCGTCGTAGCCCTCGGTGCCGAGCTTGGACTGCGTCTCGGGGCGCAGGAAGGTCTGACGGACGAACTGGCCGTCGAGCTTCATCTCGTCGAGCGCGTAGCCGAACAGCGCGCAGCGCGCGGGCACCAGATGCTTCGCGCGCACCGTGCCGAGGTGGCGGGCAAGGTACTCACGGCTGAGCCATTCGCCCATGAAGCCGACGTGGTAAGCGCCGATGTGCTGGTTCGGGATGAGCACGTTCGTGGTGTTGGGGCTATTCATGATCTGCTCGAGCAGCAGATTTGCCTGCGTGACCTTGAGCCCCGTGGCGAACGGCCAGTAGGAGCCAACGCCCTCGGCCTTCAGACCGCTGCCGGCGTTCGTGTCCGCGATGGACGGGTTCTTGAAGCCGCGCGGCGAGACCAGACGCCACAGCCACGCAATGCTCTGCGGCACAACCTGCAGCATACCCATCACGCCGTAGTTCGGGTTCTTCGCGGTGCTCGGCGGCATCCGCACGCCAAAGCTGCGCACATCGACCTCCACCGGCTCGGTGTCGGGCACGATGTTGTCGAGCATCTTGCGCGGCAGGATGACGCGCGGGTTCGAGCAGGGCTTGCCGTTCGACTCGATGACGTGCTCCCAGATCAGGCAGGTCGATCCGGGGATGCCGTCCATGTTGAAGAACACCAGCGGCTCGCTCGGATGGATGCAGATGCGCTCGTAGAGCGGGTTGTTGCCGTAGGCGTTCATGCCGTCCATGCGCAAAAACCAGCCGTTCTCGGCGTCGAGGATGCGCAGCTTGCCGCTCGTGGGGTCCTGGATGGACTTGAGCGCGCACGCCATGTCGTCGGCGATGGGGTGGATCTTGCAGCTCTCGCCGAGCGTCATATAATATTTTTCGCCCGTGACCGTGTGCGTGCCGATGAGCAGACGGTCGTCGTCCTCGCGGTGGAAGTCCTCGAGCATTTCGCTCTTGCCGCCGCCGGACGCACCCTCGTGCATGAACACGATCTCGTTTTCATACGGCGTCTCGACCATCGCGGCGCTCGTATGGCAGCAGACCCAGCCCTCGTGCTCGCCGATGTCGAGCAGCAACGAGAAGACGCCCTTCTTGGCGCTCGGGCCCGGGTAGAGGTTGTAGGCCCAGACCTCGTGCAGCTCCGCGCTGCGGTTGTGGACGACGACCTGCTTGCCGTCGAAGTGCGTATGGCGGAACGGGGGCGCGACATAGATGATGGCGCGCGGCTTATAGTGCTCGGGCACGTCCGCGATGCTCACGAAGCCCTGCATGTTGGCGAGCGAGAGCGCGAAGAACGCCGCGTTCATCGGGCAGATCATCAGGCTCGGGTAGCCGTGGCCGTTGGGGCCCGCGTAGAACGGCAGCATCACGATCTGCTGATTGCTCAGCCAGTCGAGCGTCTCCTGCCGGAGCTTGGAGAACTCATAGCCAAAGCGGTCCTTGAAGCGGGGCTTGTCGGTCGGCAGCTCGTCGCCGATGGCCATGCTGTTCGGATCGCGGCGGCGCATATAGTCCTCCATGAAGTTGACCACGCAGCCGTTCTTGCAGCGCACCACCTCGGCCTCCTTGACCGTGCCGAGCCCTTCGATGGGATACACCACGTCGTAGCGGGAGGTGTGCGTGGGGCCGTAGGCCATTTCCTGCAGCTCCTCCTTCGTCTCGGCGTAGGCGATGCACTTGCACTTCTTCAGCGCCTCCGCCACCTCGGGCGCAAGCTCAAATCGGTTGAAATAGTTGTCGGTATACATGCAGCAAGCCGCCTCCTTCAAAAATAAAAGATTAGGTCGTACATTATCACACTTTTCCCAAAAATGCAATAAAATTATTCCGAATCACTCCATCAAATTATCTGATATGCACAAATTCCGTCGTTTTTCCGACTTTTTGCAGGAAATCATGCAAAAGGGAGATGCCGTGCGGCATCTCCCTTGCTTCAGGACAGCTTGCGGATGAAGTTTCCGTGGATGGTCACACCCTCCTGCGTGATGAAAAAGGCGTTCGGGTCCAGCTCGTGGACCACGCCATAGAGGTCGGCCTCCTCGAATTTGGAGACGCACACGCACAGCACGCGCAGGTCCTCGCCGGTGTAGGCGCCCTTGCCCTCCCAGTAGGTCACGCCGCGCCCGAGCCGTGCCATGATGTTCCTCGGCAGCTCGGGGTCCTCGTCCTTGGTGAAGATGAGCACCTGCTCGGTGATGTTCTGCTGGTGTCCGCGGTCGATGAAGAGCGCGCAGAACACCGTATAAATGATAGAATAGATCGCCGCGCGCAGACCGAAGAGGACCGCGCAGAGCGTGTAGAGCAGCGCGTTGAAGCTCAGGCTGAAGCGCCCCACGCTGAAGCCCTTGCCCTTCTTGGCGAGCCACAGTCCGAGGATGTCCAGCCCGCCGGTCGAGCAGCCGCAGGTGAGCACGATGCCGAGCGAGAAGCCGACGAGGATGCCGCCGAGCACGCAGTTCGTCAGCGTCTCCTCCACCAGCGGCGCCGCCGGCGGCGGCACAAGGCTCAGAAACAGCGACGAGGTGACGGTACACACCGCGGTGCGCACAAGGAAGCCCCTTCCCAGCGCCTGCCACGCCAGCAGCAGGATGGGCACGTTCGCCGCCAGATACAGGATGCCCGAAAAGTCCACGTTCGGCGACAGCCCCAGCGCCTCCACGATCAGCGTGCGGGCGACCTGGCAGAAGCCCAGCAGGCCGCCGGTGTAAAGTCCCATCGGGACAATGAACCAGTTCACGCCGATGGCGTAGAGCAGCGTCGCGGCCACGGCCAGAGCCAGACGGCACCACCGGTTCTGTATCGCTTTGTGCAGCATAGACATTCCCTCCGCTCCTGTTTTCCCTGTGCTTTTTATTGTATGCGCACCGCGTGCCGAAGTCAAGCGCGGACTACAGCGCGTAGCGCAGGCATTGATAGAGCCGCCGCTTGGCGCGCAGCAGCGTGCGGGACACCGTGGACTTGTTGACGCCCAGCTCCTGCGCGATCTCGGTCACGGTCTTATTCTGCTCAAAATTCATCCGGAGCAGCTGCCGCTGCCGCGCGGTCAGCGCCTCCTGCCTTGCCAGGCGCAGGTTGCGCTTGAGCCGAAGCAGCTCACCGTCGTTGTCCTGCGCGTTGGCACGCAGCCACGCCGCCATGTCGCCGTAAAACTCGTTGTTGCGGATGCTATAGGGTGTACCTTTCATCGCGGTGATAGTTCCTTTCGTAATAGCGTTTCGTCAGCTCGGCCAACTCGCTCGACTGACGGCGCAGCACCTGAAGCTCGGCAATGCGCCGCTTGAGCCGCTCGGCCTCCTCGCGGTCCTGCGCGGCCCGGGCCGCGGCGCGCAGCTCCGAAATGCGCGTGCGCAGCACCGCCGCGTCCGCGCGGTATGTAAAGGATATCTGATATAGTGTCACGCTTCCCCCTCCATTCCGAACACGGTCTCACAGGGCGCAAGCTCCGCGCGAGCGAAGGCCGGAAAGCAATCCGCGCAGACGCTCTGCCCGTTGAGATACCAGCCGCACTCCCCGCGCAGCAGCTCGCACCCACACAGCGAGCATCGGCCGCAGGGACGGCCGTAGGGCCTGCGTTTTTCCGCAGGCGAACAGATTTTAAAGTGCAAAAGCCCTTCCTCCCGAAAAATGAAAAATTTAGGCTTGACAAACGGCGCGGCATCTGCTAGAATCCATTCTGTTGCTGAAATGCTGGTATAGCTCAGTTGGTAGAGCAGCTGAT
>ENA-ORTI01002418-ORTI01002418.1-human-gut-metagenome-genome-assembly--contig:-NODE-2418-length-16498-cov-3.061911_pt1 | contig 16498 bp, 28 predicted proteins | sample MGYA00242071_ERZ509191 | MGnify/ENA primary metagenome ERZ509191 (study PRJEB26280, sample SAMEA2338832) | human gut metagenome | biome: human gut; feature: human-associated habitat; material: faeces...
TCGGACAACTACCGGCCGGCTTTTAATCAATCCCAAGCTCCCGATATCACCCGTCAGGGGCTTTTTCTTTTCAAGAACTATTCTTTGTCCCGCACGCAACGCACGCTGAAGCCGTAGGCGCGATTGCTGAAGTGTATCGGGCTGACGTTGCCCGGGCCTAAGTAGAGGTTGCCCGCGCTGTTGTTGCCTCCGTAGTCCGGCGACGAGGACCAATAGTAGCCGGCGGAGCTCGTGTTGGCCAACTCGCCGCTATTGTTGTTGCGCAGGCCCGCAGCAGGCAAGAATAACGAGCCCTTGTGGTCCGAGTCGTGATTACCCCCGAACCAACGGCCCTTGCGTTTATCGTCCCAAGTCGAGCCTAAATCGCATAATGCCTTCAACTCCTCCCGGGTCGGCAAGCGCTTCCCGACGGACTTCGCGGCCTCCATCGCCTCATGCCATGTGTAGTAATGATGGCCGTCCTTCTCGTAACCATCGATGGCCAAATTCTCCGTATCCCACAACAGGCCGCAAAGCTCTATGGAGTCGGACTCGGGATCGGACACAGAATCGGCCGCAACCGGATTATCCTCCCTCCATCGAGCGCCGGTAATGAACCCGTTTATCCATCCCATGCGGATAAGTTCATCAGACATGTCGTCGATCGCCGGATCGTAATCCTCTAAACGATACGGGCACAGTTCCTCGGCTACTTCACGTAATGTTTTCATAATCGTCTCAATTTTTCAATTTCCCTATTCTTGTCATCGATTACCTTGCGGGCTATTTCCTCGCGCTGCTTTGACTCGTCGAGACAAATTTTCAGTTTGGCTATTTCTGCCTTCAATTGGCGGATTTCCTCTTGGTAGTTGCAATTTTCCTTCGACAATTTAATGTCACATAATGTCTTGTCCATTGCTTTTTGTTTTTCATTATTTTTTCATAAAGCACATCCAGTGGGTTTTGGAGGCTTTACCGGACCTGTGACCGAACAAGGGTTCCTGTCCGAAAATTTCCAGCAGTCTGCTGACCGGAATTTGAGACTCGTTCCATTTGAAGATTAATATCCCGAACGGTTCAAGAACCCGCATACATTCGTCGAAGCCTTGTTTTAGGTCTGTTTCCCACGACGGAAATAATCTGCCATACTTTTGTGCCGTATAACTATTGACTCCCAACCGGTTAAAATGCGGAGGATCGAATACCACCAGTTTGAAACAGCAGTCATCAAAAGGCATATCCCGAAAATCAGCGATCAGATCCGGATGTATTCGAACACGTCTACCGTCACATGCTATAAATTCTGCGTCTCGAATATCCATGTAAATCGTATCCGGATCTGCTTTATCAAACCACATCATTCTATTGCCACAACAGGCATCAAGTATTTTCTTGTCGGTTGTCATTTTTTATTCCTTTGGCTTCATACTCAGCAATCGTCTCGAATATCCGCAGTGCTACCTGCGGCACTATGGCGTTGCCGTAGGCTTTGACGGATTCCCTGCACCAACTTGGAAAGGTAATGCCGTCCAATCCACCGGGAAACCCATCATCTCGGCGACAAACCGGGGATTCAGTCGGAAACCTTTCCCAGTTCCGGATAATACGGTCGTCCTTAAATCCAGACCGCCTTTTCCGTGTTTGCCCGGCGATTGATAATCTCTTGCTGTCGGTGTCGGCATAAACCCCAACGGCATGAAGACCGTCTTCCCTTTGACACATATCTTCAGACCCTGAGTCTGCGCGGTGGGCAACAATAAACGTTCTGTAGCGTAAGTGGGGAGCATCGACGCCGCAAGCTGGAAGTACGAACGGTTGGACTTCGTAGCCCTCATTTTCCATGTCAGAACACACCTGCTCGAAAACCAGTCCCTCCGACCAATCAACAATTCCGAGAACGTTTTCGCCCACGACCCAGCGGGGACGAATCTCCCGAATAGCTCCAAGCATCTCCGGCCAGAGATAGCGGTCATCTCCCGTGCCTTTTCTCTTACCGGCGACGCTGAACGGCTGGCACGGGAATCCGCCGGTGAGAACGTCGATACTGTCTCGCCAAACGGTAAAGTCAGTTGTTCGGATGTCTTCATATTGCGCTGCTTTCGGAAAATGGAATTTTAGAACCTTACGGCAAAACGGGTCGATCTCGCAGTTGAACACGTTAGTCCAACCTGCCCATTCTGCGGCCAGATCGAAGCCGCCTATGCCGGAAAAAAGAGACGCGTGGGTCATGGCTTCAGTTTGTAATACGTGCTATTGACCGTCGGCCCGCAAACGAGCATTCCGGCATCGACCAGACGGTCCAACTCGCCTTGCAGATCGGGCCCCGAATAGTGGGCGGCGATCTCAGGGTACAAGGCTACGAGCGGGGGCCTTCTCGCTGCGCGCTTACCTTCGATAATGGCTTCTATGATGTCGAAAACGCTATCCATGATTGCCCCGGTTACTCTGTCCGTCCAAAATAATAGTCGTCATGTCCCGCATTCGGTCGTACACCCGTTCGCCGTACCTCCCACGGATCGACTCCTTGTTGAGATTCGTCACGACTATCGTAACTTTCCGCTCGTCGGCCCGCCGGTGCAGAATATCGGCAAGCGGCATGATCTCGTTCCCGTAATGCTTGACAGTGGTCGGTTCCACGCCGAGATCGTCGATGGCCACAGTCCGGTAACGGAAGAACATCGGACATATATCGCTGTCGGCCCGGAAAGCATCGGCCACATCCGAGGCGTGGAAGATGTTGACGAACGCTCTTTCGCTAAGCGGAACTCGCTGCATGTAGTCGTTCACGAACAACCGAATCGCCTCCATCAGCGTACTCTTGCCGGTTCCGATTCCGCCCATGATCTTCAGCCCCCAAGTATTGCCGGAGGTCAGCCACCCGGCCGCGATGTCGATAGCCCGGTAGTGCGCCGGGGTGAAGCGAGCCGCTTTCCCGCTCCCGGCAATCAACTGCCCGCAAATGGCCAGCAGATTGTCCCGGACTTCCTGCACCGGCCGACCGATCCTAAAAAACCTCGTAGTGGCTCGGAACGGCAAGGCGCTCGTTAATCTGCCTATTGTTTTCGCTTCCATACTGTTGCGATTTTTCTTTGTTTTCATACTTGCCTTCCAGCACTTTCACGAAATTTACCGGTCTGAAAATCCAATCGAAGTCGGCCGTCCATTCGCGAGTATTCTGTCCGGCGAGAAACGACGACCGGCCGGCGGCCCGGATCACGTCGAAAACAGCCTCCCGGCCGTGCTCGCGGAGCCGGGCATATACAGCCTCCCGCCGCTTGTCGGTAAGTGTTTTTACGGGACGCAGCGATTTGCAGGTGTCGTTGTAGAACTTTACGATCTCCTCGATCTCCGGCTTGCCCGGAATATTCGGTTTCCCCGAATTTCCATTTTCCGAAGTTCCGAACGGCAATTCAGCGTCCTCCGATTTAGGAGGACTTATAGGAGGTTTTTTCTGTTTTTGTTTTTCTCCTATAAGAGGTGTATCGGCCGTTTTGCTATGTGTTTTGCTAAAGTTTTTACTAAAGCTTTTACTAAAGGTTTTGCTAAAGTTTTTACTAAAATTATTTAAGTTTAAAAGAGTGTATACCGGAGATTGAGCCCGCCTTTTTCCTTTCACAAACTCAATAAATCCTTTCTGCTGTAATCTATTGCGTGCATCGATCAAGGTAGGTTCGCTCATACCGATCGAGACGCAGATCAACCCGTTGGGACACTCAAAGGGATTCTCCCAGTTTTGCGTATTGCATTCCTGAAGAAGAAAAAAATACAGGTCGGCCTCTACGCTGGACAATCGCACTCTACGTCGTGTTTGCCAAAAAAGGTTTATCAGTTCGATATAGTTCATAACTCAACTCCTGCTTTTACCAATGCGCTCTTGCATATAGCCATGACGCACTCGCACTGAAATTCGTCGAACATGCCTATGTGGCATACTTCCGGCTCGATACCCATTTGTGCGGCCAGCCATCGGTAAGCCTTGCTCCGGTTCGATATGCCCGGAACGTATTTCGGCCATATCCGGTTGATAAGCGGTGTACGGGAAATCGGGTCGAAATAGTAATGAGCCCGTTTTTTCCACTCGCGAAGAGATCGGTTAGCCAACCGTCCGAGCGCCTTGTCCGTGCCCCGATGAACGCCCACGTAAGCGTCGCACTTGCGGCACAAGTAGATCATCCCGTAGCTGATCCCGTGATAGACGGCAGCGCTATCGACATACTCCGTCGGCTGTCCGCAGTAAGGGCAGATTTTGCCGGTCAAAATCAAAGTCGTATCGTAAAATCGTCGTCCCATGATTTACATATACACGTTAGTCAATACCCGCGTCCGGTTCTGTATGCAGTACGTCCCCGGCTTATAAGAGGCGAGCTGCAAATCCTCGACCCGGCCGAAGCGGTTGAAATTGCCGCACAGATCGACGATCCAGCCCTCGGCCTTCGACGGGTGAGGACGAATCGCCCGGCCCACCATCTGATAGTACAGAGCCAGCGAAAGCGTCGGCCGGGCCAGTACCACCGTGTCGAGCTCCGGATAGTCGAAGCCCGTCGTCAGCACGCCGACATTCGTGACGACCTTGATTCGTCCCGCCTTGAAGTCGGCGAGGATGCGCTCGCGCTCCTTTTTCGGCGTATTCTGCGACACGATAGCCGCCATACCCGGCAGGCTGTCGGAAATGTACTGAGCCTCCTCCACGAACCGAGAGAACAGCAGTATGCCCCGACGATTCACCCGAAGAAGCCGCCGAACGATATTCAGCACTCCGTCGTTGAAGCTCACGCGCCTATACTCGCGCTGCACGGAGTCGTCCGTATAGTCGGCCCCGGTCGAATTCCTGCGCAACCGGTTCAGATCGATCAGCGGAATTCGGTAGTAGTTCAGCTTGGCCAGATACCCCTGCCCGAACAGATAGCCGATCTGCACGAAGAACAACAGGCGCGAGAAGACGCGCGGGCTGGTATTCGTGATAAAGCGCAGGACCGCGCCGTTTCGCGTCGAATACAGGCGGTACGGCGTAGCCGTCAGGCCGATGATCTTACACCGGATCGCCTTGAAGAAGTCGCGGTACATTCCCTCCTTCGGATTGACCAAATGGCACTCGTCCACGATCACATACCGGAAGTGCGAGAACTCCTCGACGCGGTTCTTCACGCTGCCGATTGTGGCAAAGGTGATACGGGAGATAGCCTTGCTATTGCAGGAGGCCGAGTAGACCGCGCATTCGAGGATGTCGTATGCGCAGAGCTTCGCGTAATTCTGCTCCAGTATCTCCTTGCTCGGCTGGAACACCAGCACCGGAGCGCCGAGCCGAGCGGCGATGTCGGCAATGACCAGACTCTTGCCACTGCCCGTAGGAAGAACCATAATACCGTTGGCCGTTGTGGTGCGGTCCTTGAAATACCGCACCGCTACGTCGGCGGCCTGTTGCTGATATGGACGAAGCCGGTACATGGTCTATTCTTCCTCAAGCGTTTCGTCGCTATCGTCGCCGATCTCCGAGTCGTCCTCGAAATCGGCACTCTCGCCGTCGCCTTCGGCCATATCCTCGTCCAAAAGATTCTCTTGCTCCTTCTTGCGGAAGTCGAAGCCGAACATATCGAAAAGAGCCTGCGCGTTCTTGTCCTGCATGTTGAACAATTCGCGGCGCTCCCACTCGGGAATCAGGCACACGTCGGCCAGCTTGAACTGTCCGTTCGCCCATGTGTAGTACAGGTAATGGTTATCCACCGCGATCCGGTACGTCGTATCCTGCGGCAAATCGATCTCCTTGCTGCCGGCCTTGACCTCTTTAACCAGATTATCGATGCGGGTCAGGGTTGCCTGAAGGCGTTCCTTCGCGTCCTTGACGCGCTGTTTGGCCTCCGCCTCGATCTTCACGAGCTCCGTCTCGTGCTTGATCTTGTCGCCCTCCATCAGCTCCGCGTAATTATTGCGCATCGTCTGCTTCTCGTAAGCGTCGAGAAAGCGGACGACCTTCGGCCCGGCATTCAGCGCGACGAACTTGTCGGCCAACAGCTTCTCGATCTCTGCCAGCGAGTCGGCTCCCTCGAAAAGCACTTTAGGAAAGCGATCCGCCGCTTTCGGCAGATTGAACTTGATCTCGTCCGGAATGTAGTTAGATAAGTCTTTCATGTTTTGCGATTTAGATTTGGTTGTCGTACTGATGTTCGAATTGATCCCAATACCGGTCCTCCGGGTTCGGAAGCTCGATCCCGAGCTCCGACGAAGCGAAGGCCCGGATGTGTTCGAGGTACTGAGTGAACCGGAGCGAATCGAGAGCGGAGGTGGACACGGGACGGTACAGGGTCGTACCCCAGAGCGTTTTCGTATCGACCCCCAAAAACTTCTGCTTGAAATACTCGTGCAGATCGTCCTTGTCCTGCCCCGTCTCGTCGCTGATGCACTTGATCCAGAGCCACAGCAGGCGGTTCTGATCGACCGACCGCCGCTCGCGGTGGCGCACGACGGTCACATCGTAAGCCTTGCCCTCCGGAAGCCGGTCGAGGTAAGCCATGACGGCCTGTTTGTCCCGCGCTTTTTCGACTCTGAATTTCATAGCGCCCGGTTTTAGAAGGGAAGATCGTCCGGATTATCGGCCGGGGGAACCGTATAGCCTCCCGAATATTGGCTATCCGCCCGGGTGGCGGTCCCCTGATTGCCGTAAGGAGCTTGACCGGCCGCCGGGTAAGGTTGGCCGGCGTACCCCTGCGGAGCCGTTGCCGGACCCTGCTGTCCGTAACCGGTCGGGCCGGCCCCCTGACGGCTATAACCCTGCGGGGCCTGATTCGGGTCCCGCTCGTCGAACAACTGCACCCAGCCGTCCCATCCGCCCGCAGGGATCGTGTCGAACTTGATGCTGATGCCGCCCCGGTCGCTGTGGAATGCCTTGCCGACAGTCACCCAGCGAGTCTTCTCCTGCCCGGCGTTGTCCGTGTATTTCGTACCGAAACACACGTTCTGTCGCTTTAATACTGCCATAATTATGCGTTATTGAAAATCTTCTTGTCGGTAATCTTATCCCGGCGCGCTTCGAGAAACTCGATGAAACGTTCGCAATGTTCCCGAAGCCGCTGCCGGCTGTCGTCATAGTGGAAGTCGTACCACTCCTGATAGGTATTCCGGAAATCGGTTACCGTGTACTCGAATCCCCGGATGCGGCAGCCCATTTGGCCGAGGCAGAACGGATAAACGTCCTTCTGCCAAGCCATGCGGAACTTGCCGAACTCGTAGCGACTCGTCGTCTTGATGTCGAAAACCGTATCCTGAATCAGTTCGTCGATGTAACCGTAGAGCTCCACGTCGCCGTACTGCGTTTCGAGCGTACCCGAGCAGAAGACCTGCGAAGCCGCTCCCCGGAAGTAATCGACGAACTCCTGCACGATCTTCACCGGGAAATCGAAAATATAGGCCGTGCCCATACGCGACTTATGATCGATGCGGATCAGTTCGGTCCCCGCCTTGTCGGTCGCGTTGCTTGAGATTGTCATCATGCCGGCAAGAGCGGCATCGACAAGATTGTTAAAGCAGGTGCCGCGCTCGGCCGCCTCGCTCTCGAACGGCACGCGGTTGATCGCGTCGAGAAGTCCCCGTTCGATCTCCGCCTCCACGTCGGAAGGAGTCTTATCGGCATTCCACGGCTTCTCGATAGCGGCATCGATGTACCGATACTCGTTGAAACGGTCGAGAAGCGACGGATATATCCTGTATTTAGGCGGCCGGCTCATACTTCCCTGTCTCTTTGTTGAACCGGCAAGAGAGCGCGGCGGCTTTCGCCACGAGCTTGCGCGACGCCTGAATCTTCGAGTCCCAGATCGTCTCGAAGTCCCGCAACCGGGACGTCGCATCGTTCAGGCTGTCGCAATCGGTGATAGCCTCGACATTCCGGTCGATCAGCGCGATCAGGTCGTTATACTTCCTGACTTCCTCCTTGCGCTTTTCGAGATTCTCTTGGTAAGACTTGAAGATGTTCGTCAGCAAATCGTTCGGAGCGATGACGGTCCCGTTCTCGTCGATCAGCCTCGGAATGTTGATGACGCTGGGAAGATTGCACGTATTCTTGCCGTAGAACTTCTCGCACGGGTCGAACGAGATCGTCCGCTGCTTGCCGATGGCCTGAACGTATCCCACCAGGTCCAGCTCCTTAATCAGGTCCCCGGCCGACGAGCCTCCGATCTCCGGCCGGATGATTTTCTGGTCGCCCTCCTTTTCCTCGCGCTCGTGGGCGACGAAAACAATGTGCTTGCCCATGATCGAGATCGCTTTAAGGACCCGGATAAACTCGGCCTTGCGCGCGCCGTAGCCTTTCAGGGACAGGCTGCCGTCCCGTTGGCCCAGCTTCGGGTCGTTTTGGATCAGCCACGCCCCCATGTAGTCGAGCATCTTGCCCGCCGTGTCGATCACGATAGTCTTGAACGGAGCGAGCTCCCCGCTCTGCATCACTTCGAGAAAATCGTCGTAGGAGCTCACCTGAAGCGTGGGGGTCTGGTGCGCGACATTGACGCGGTGAACGCCGTTGTCGAAGTCCAGAAGTACCGGATAAGGCGCAGAAAGCGCATTTGTGCTCTTACCGATGCCCGGCTGTCCGTACAGCAGGGCTTTGATCGTGGTCTGAACCTGAAGCTCAGACGGCTTTTTAATCAATCCCATAATCGTATCGTTTTAAAAAAGTTGTGTATCTTTGTCCGGTCGGACGGAGTCGGACAACTACCGGCCGGCTTTTAATCAATCCCAAGCTCCCGATATCACCCGTCGGGGGCTTTTTTATAAATCCAGTTTCGGATGATCGAAAGTCCCCATTCTCGACCCTTTGGCGGGCAGGGGCGATCCGTAATAGTATGTCTTGTATTTCGCCACCGTCCGGCCGCTGTCGTCCTTGCGGATATTCCAGTAGTATTCGATAGGCATACCCTGCTTGATTAAGCGGGATATGACCTTGCGGGAATCGCTCGTTTGCCCGAGGCGGTTCGCCTGTGCTGTCGTCATGCGAATGCCGGCCAGAAAGGCCGCCTTGATTCTTTCCTGTGGTCCGTATGGCTGTGAATGTGACATAAGCTCGATTTCTTAAAAACCCTCCGGGGCCGTCGCGGATGCGGAGGGGGTGAATCAACCTAAAACTAACCTAACAACCTACGACAGGTAGGGATCGTTCTTGAGCCTCGTCAGGTCGAAGTCGTTGGCGACCTCTCCGTCGGGCAAGTAGGTTTTCAAATCGGCCGAGACGATGAACAGTTTAGGGTCCTCGAAGCGGCTTTCGTAAATCATCACGGATATATTCAGATCGCTGTGAAATCTGTCCGTGTCGTATTCGATCTTATCGCAGAAGTCTCCCCGATGCTCACATGATTTGTCCTCGACCAGCATCGCCAACTGGTAGTAATCTTCGTTTGTCAGACGTATCATAAGGCGGCAGGGTTAAGAAGTGAACACTTGATTTTCCCTGCAACTATCGTATGGCTCGGGTATTGTCGCTTGATTTCATTGCAGGCCATACCGATAGCCTCCTCCTCGTTAGAGGCTTGGAAAATGTCGGTAATGAGAATGCCCGATTTGAAATCGTCCGCAAACCGGCCGAGGGCATGAATCGAAACTTTGTAGATCGGTGACGGGCACTTGGTAGATTCGAACGCTTTTCGGATGAGCGTTTCGGCCGGTCTCTTTTTACCGGATGCAGTTAGGGTACTATTATTCCCCTTACCGCTAATTTCATTGACGTTTGGCATGGAATGAAATTTTGCGTTATGTCTAAATATAGAAAGGGCGAGCCTTTCCCTTATCGTCGCCAAACGTCCAAACCTGATCGGATCAGATTTGCCAGAGAATAGGCCCGCCGGAGCGGTATTGAAAAATATGTAATCTTCCGGATTTCTCCGATCAGATCGAACGTTTGGCAACAGCAAAGATGCAAAACCTTTTTGACTTTGCAAACTTTTTACCTGAATATTTTTACAAACCGCCGTCATTCTTGTTGTCTTTTGAAAACCATCCCCGCAGGGATTGTCAAACCGTTTCGCTTTCTGTCATGAAAGGTGCGGGGATGGTTAATTTTAATATCTTTGTAAATGTCAAACCGTAAATGTTATGAAAGGATTTATTGAAGTTACCGAGGAGTTCTCTGATTTTGACGATGTCATAACCACGTCTAAACGATTAATCAATCCTCAACACATCATAACTCTATCACCTTTATCTGGTTACAATCACGGGAATAACAAAACTGAAATACACATTGATTGTGTTAAAATGCACCCCGAGCCCAACTTTAGGTCCCCCCAAATGGTTATTGAAGTATTAGAATCATACGAAGAAATCCGCTCTATGATTGACGAAGCAATGGAATGAAAACTTTACTTTTTGTCGGATCGTTCATTGATTACACCAGTTTCAATAAATTGAATAGCTTTCGACATGTGCTCGTAAGACAATTGGTGACACATGCCGAGTTGTCGAAAAAAGAGTTCCTTTCTTAATTTCCGTTCTCTGCGTTTTTTGAAATAGCAAAATAATGTTTTCATCTTCATTAAGTTAAAATGTCCGTAATAAGGTGATCATAACCATACGTATTATGATTTAGAGGAAAGGTCGGGAATCGAACCCGAAACTGCCTGCCAATATGTACCGCCTACCGTACTCGTGCAATCTCTCGGCATCTCTCGGCTACGAGCTTAACGCTTCTTGCATCGCCATCCTTTCCTACCGTCGCAAGCTCTACCGGCTCGCTTGGTCTATTAATGTTTGCTCGCTGGCGGAGCCTTTCGGATACTGTTCTGCCAGCTTGAGCAGCGCTATACGCTCCTTGTTTTTCTGGGCCTCGCTTTGCGGACCGTCGTGTAATTGAATCTCGTCGTTCATGGCTTTTTTGTTTTTATACTCCAAAATTGCGCTGTAGCCGAACACGGCCAGCAAAAGCGCAGGAAACGTCAAAATCATAAGATCGTGGGACCTAACTTTTCAGCCTGTTTTAAAGCGAGAATTTCGAGTCGGCTGTAAATGATAGGGGAGGTAGACTTATTCCCTTTACGAACCGGATGCAGATTCCCCGCAGCAGTATGTCGATCAATCCAACCCTCCCCGGCAAATTCATAAGCCTGACGGCGCGTCATTTCGTCCGAAAGAGGCTTTTGCAATTTCACAGTCGCTGCAGCACCTAACTCTGCAACTTCCATAATGTGCTGTTTTAAAGTAAAGAGGTCCATAATTCAAAACTCCGCTATATACTCCGTTTCATTTCTCCGGCCTCGGCGCACCCGCCGGACTATCGAATCGCAGTTCCCGATCTGGGAGCAGAACAGTATCAGCAGCATGATCGCTCCTGCCTTGCGCCTGATCGGCGACAGATCGAAGCTGATCCCAAAGCGGGTGCAAAACCACCACGCAGGGAGCTCGCCCGGCGTTATGCCGATCTTCTCACATGCACTCCGAATCTGATTCGTAACCGTATGTACCGATTTGCAAAGTCTGTCGGCGATGATCTTATAAGGACATCCCCACGCAACAAACTGAACGACCCGGTTCTCCTCGGCGGTGAGTTTCGCATCTACGTTCATGGCTGCTATTCATATCCCCAAGGGGAGGTAACGTCATATTTGGCAAATACTGCCTCGATTGCCGCCCGTTCGGCCGGAGTATGGTCTACCTTACCATCACGGCGGTTATACCATTGATAGCGGCTCTTGATCCGCAATGCGGCCATGATCTCTTTTCGGATCATCACCTGAAATCTTGCTTGTGTGTCGCCAAGCCCCTTTCTGAAAGCGTTAATCATATCGTCTGCGTTTGAAAATCCTTTACTTTTCCCGCAAATAGTGTATATTTGCTATTTACAGTAAGTTTAATTCGGCATACATTTGCTGGTGTCGATTAAACACATTGCAAATATAGAATATTCTTTTCAACATTCAAAGAATTTTCTATTAAATTTTGTGGGCAATCCAAGATTTTGCGTTGATATGACTGAAAACGATAGACTTAGAGTTCTGCAAAAAGAACTTGGATTTAAATCTCAAGCGGCATTTGCTGCGGTCCTTGGCATCAAACAGGGTAGTTTGTCTGATGTATACCGGGCAAAGTCAGGGATAGGGGTGTCGGATTCTATTAAAAGAATATTAGAAAAAGATTATTCTATAAATATTGGCTGGCTCGAAAGAGGCGAAGGTGAAATGTTGAAATCAGAAAGTTCATCCAAACCTCATAGCGGTGCGAATATCCCATTTTATGACATCGACGTGACTGCATCCATAACCGAAGCATTCTGCGATACTCCGGAGATACCCCAATACTATATAAACTTCCCGCCGTTGAACGACTGCACGGCAGCATTCCCCGTGTACGGCGAAAGTATGGAACCCGATTTTTATGCCGGAGAGGTTGTATTAGTTAAAGAAGTAACCAATGTGGATTCGATGCTGTGGGGAGAGCCTTATTTGGTTATCACGAACGCGAATTGCGATAACCTTCGCACAATCAAGAATGTCTATTTATCCGACGACCGCCAAAAATTCATTTTGCGAGCGACAAATCCCCGCTATGCAGGAGATACGATAGTCCCCCGCAATGATGTCCTGAAAATATTTTTAGTAAAAGGGAAGGTCAATCGGAGGCAGTTATAAAGTTATTTCTACAACAACAAAAATTGACCTATGTCTGACACCAACAATCAATTAGAAATCAACGCTTTAAGTCTGGAAAATTTTGTTTATCAGACAATTATCGAAATAACAAAAGGCATTGAAAATGCCACAACAGAATTAAAAGAGAGGGGCACGTTAATCAATCCCGCCACACATCCATCGGGTACAATTATTCTCGGGAGAAAAGGAGAGAACGTTTATAGGAATGTCCAAAAAATTGAATTTGATCTAACGGTTTCCATGACTTCTGAAAAAAGTAAAGGAGCAGGAATGAAAATCAGCGTCCTCAATTCAATAAGTGGAAATGGTAATGTCGGCAATAATGTCACCAATATAGCTACTAACAGGCTAAAATTTATCATTCCAATAAGTTTACCTGTTAACGAAGAAAACACCGAGATCATATCAGCCAAACCTCTTTCGTACCCAAGGGGAAAGAATCATTAAATCTATCTAATGACATAAAGCATCCAACGTCCGGTGAATTTTGACAGAAAAATATTGCATTTCGATTAGAATATTGATACTTTAGCACATACAAACTCACCCAACAAACCTAAAACTACCATGTATGGATTTCAAAGATCAGATCAAACTTTTGGGTGATCGCATATCTAAATTAAAAGACAACATCGGAACCGAGGAAGCAACCAAAACTGCATTTATCCTACCTTTCATTCAGGCCCTCGGATATGACATTTTTGATCCGACCGAAGTCGTCCCCGAATACACCTGTGATTTGGGAATCAAGAAAGGCGAGAAAATCGACTACGCAATTTACAAAGACGGACAACCGATCATCTTGGTAGAATGCAAGAATTGGCGCGAATGTCTCGACTGTCATAACGGCCAATTATTCCGATATTACCATGTATCTAACGCCAAATTCGGCCTACTGACTAACGGTATCATTTATAGGTTCTATACCGATCTGGTAGAACCTAATAAAATGGACGAGAAACCGTTCTTTGAACTGAACATGGAAGATTTGCGGGACACGCATATCGAGAAATTGAAGGAATTTCATAAAAGCTATTTCGACCTTGAAAAAATACTGAACACGGCCAGCGAGTTGAAATACACGAACGAGATTCGTAACGCGATCGCCAAAGAAATAAGCAATCCGAGCGACGAGTTCGTGAAGTATTTTGCTAAGCCTGTCTATCCGGGCCGGTTCTATGACGATATTTTCGACCAATTCCGCGAAATTGTCAAGCAGGCGTTCAAACAGTACATGACCGATTACGTCAACGAGCGTTTAAAGTCTGCCATTTCCCCGGACGTTTCGATTCCGGCAGAGGTACAGACTACGTCTGCGGATGAAAATCCGACTTGCGAATGTGAAGACAGCAAGATTGTAACAACCGAAGAAGAAATGCAAGGCTTCTACATTGTACGGGCGATTCTTTACAACAAAATCGACGACATTAACCGCGTCGCCCACCGCGATACGCAATCTTATTTCGGTATTCTGCTCGATGACAACAATCGTAAGCCTATCTGTCGGCTGCATTTCAACAGCAGCAATAAGTATCTGGAAACGTTCGACGCAGAAAAGAAAGGAACAAAACACGCCCTTGAATCGCTCGATGATATCTACAAATACGCGGATCAGATTGTTCAAACCCTTCAATATTACCAAGCATAACAATCCATTAGTTGACAATATGAAAAAAACGGTAATATTTTGCCTTTGTAGTCTTTTCTATTGCTCTTGCATATCTCAAAAATCAAAGCCAAAATTTGAAGAAAGCATGCAATATGAAATGATTACATCGGAAATAGCTTTTTGGAATGCAAAAATTGATTCATTGCTCAAAATACCATGTGAAACTAACGAAGCAAAACTAAATAATTTAACTTTGCAAGAGCATTGCAGTAAGCAAATCGAAAAGTTACAAAAAGAGCTCAAAGACGCAGAAATCGTTTTTAATGATGCTAAGAAATAAGAGTGCCGCCTCATCCGAGGCGGCTATTTTTCCCCCATTGCTCTCCAGTCGAACAGGCCCAGCACCTTTTCATTGGCCGACCAAATGACCGACCAATCACGGTCGATATAGATGTCTGTCACACGCATATCTCGATCCACATGATTCAATGCCTCGTGCACCGTCGCTTTCTCAATACCGACAGCAGCCGAACGGGCGAACGTCGCCCATGAGTGGCGCGCGGCGTAAAAGGTTAGGTTTTCAATTCCGAGCCTTTCCGCAATCGAAGCCAGCCCCCGGCTAAGCGCCCGGTTGAAATTATGGTGATCGGCATAATGTCTATGGAAACAAAATTGCCGCATTCCGGATTGATCGCGGTATTTTTCCACCAATCCACGAATAACGTCAGGAATCCGGACGTGCATTTCGGCCCGGTCAACTCGGCGACTGGCTGTTTTGCGACGGTAATATATCAATTCGTCGCCCTTTGTCGGAAGACAGTCGAACAAATCGACGGCGTTCATCCCGATTAAACAGAACGACAAAATAAAGCAATCGCGAGCCAATTCGATCCGATTAAAATTACCGGTTATATTATCCTTCTCTGCAACGGGTAGGTCAATAATCGCCTGCATTGCTTCAATCGACAATGCGCGCTTACGGGGTAGGGGTTCAGGCTTGACCTTATACTTCTTAAAAGGAGACCAAGGTATGCGTATCACTCCCGCATCCTCATCGTTAAATTCGTCTTTCGCACGATTATAGGCCGCGCGCAATCGTTCCATGTACAGAGAAACGGCCCGGCCTCCCTTTCCCTGATTACGTTTCTTGCCGCGTTGCGACGGCTCGTCTTCCAAAAAAGCCTCGAACTGCTTCAAAAATCGAGAATTTATTTCGGATATATCGAGCGATTCCCGGCCAATAAACCGCTTCAATGCCCGGATAGCAGTAATGTATAGCCCCCCTGTACCCGGACTCATTGTCGAGGCTATTTTGGTTGTGTAGTCTATAAAATCAAGTCGCCAACCTCCGCCGTCCTGCAGTTTCAATTTAATGTGAGAAACAAGATCGTCGGTAGACATTGAATCAAGCGATATCCCTAAATTATTACATATCTTTCGACAATTCCGAATCAACTCGTCCGCCTGATCGATTACGTCCTGATCCTTTATTTTCAAACCGCGTGTAACTCCAGAGGAATGTACAAAAATGTTCGTGGCAAGTCGTCGAACTACCCGATTGTGAGTGATCCGAATTTTTACTTGATAAGTACCGTCTTTACGCTTATCCTGCACAACTGCTTTGAATGTAGCCATCCCTCAAATATTCCGTCAACTATCCGTCAACAATTACCCTCAAATATACTCAAATAATGAGGAAAAATGAGGAAGGGGAGGGAAGAAATACTGAGAAAACAAATTCACACGGAAAAGCAAAATGCCCGTAGATCAATGTCTACGGGCATTTTGAACGGGAGAGCGGAAAACGGGACTCGGACCCGCGACCCTCAGCTTGGGAAGCTGATGCTCTACCAACTGAGCTATTTCCGCAAATGCAGAGGCAAATATACGGTTTTTTCCCTTTATTTCGTCACTTAAAAGGGCAAAAAAATGACGATAGCGAAAAAACTCCAACTTTTTTCAGGACAGACACCGCCGCGCAGTACGAGTGTAGAAGAGTAGGGGAAGGCAAGGGAAGGCAAGACCGGCCCCCTGCAGAAGTTCGGCAGCTGACAAACGCGGAAAGACATTTCTGCCCGCCCCTGCAACGAAACCGCAAACTACGGAACAAAAACGTAAAAGGGTGTCTCGTGAGAAACCGACAAGCCCTCCTGCAACTCACTCCATCTTCAGCACAGCCAAAAACGCTTCCTGCGGAACCTCGACATTCCCCACCTGACGCATCCGCTTCTTGCCTTTCTTCTGTTTTTCGAGCAGCTTGCGCTTACGACTGATGTCGCCCCCGTAGCAT
>ENA-ORTI01002421-ORTI01002421.1-human-gut-metagenome-genome-assembly--contig:-NODE-2421-length-16476-cov-4.202606_pt1 | contig 16476 bp, 12 predicted proteins | sample MGYA00242071_ERZ509191 | MGnify/ENA primary metagenome ERZ509191 (study PRJEB26280, sample SAMEA2338832) | human gut metagenome | biome: human gut; feature: human-associated habitat; material: faeces...
ATTCCAATCTGATCTACTCTGCATTTGACCCGAGATTTAATGTGGTATCCCTGCCGTTCATTTATGATTCCTATGATGATGCAGATGCGAAGTTTGACGGCGAGGCCGGAGATAAGCTGAAGGAGATCCTTAACGGCTACGGACTCCACTGCATGGGTATTGCAGAGAACGGTTTCCGTGAGCTGACAAACAGCAAGCATGAGGTAAAATCTGTAGATGATATGAAGAATCTGAAGGTTCGTGTAGCCGGCTCTAATCTTCTTATGGAGTGCTATAAGAGATGGGGCGCAGATGCCACAAATATGAACTGGTCCGAGACTTACACAGCACTTCAGCAGAATACGGTAGAGGGCGAGGAGAATCCGTTGCCTGCCATCGATGCAGCCAGTGTACAGGAGGTACAGCCATACTGCTCCATGTGGGATGCCATCTATGACTGTCTGTTCTTCTGTATCAACCAGGATGTTTACGATGCACTGACACCGGAGCAGCAGGCTGTTGTTGATGAGTGCGGCCAGAAAGCCGTAGAGTATGAGCGTTATATCAACCGTTCCAGCGATGATGAGATCAAAGCACGCTGGGCAGACAAAAACGGTGTGACTTTCACAGAGAAAGCTGACATGGATATCGATTCCTTCAAAGAAGCGGTAGACGGCGTAGATGAGTGGTTTGTTCAGGAGCTGAAAGATCAGGGCTATGACGATGGCCAGGATCTGGTAGATCTGTTTACAAAGTAATCTTCATACATAATCATAAAAGGGTAAAATAGCCGGAAAGAGGCAGTTCTGAGAAGATTTTTCAGGGCCGCCTCTTTTCTTTGTGGGCAAAAGATTATATACTGGTAACAGTCCGGTGTCTGCCGGACAGGAGTATTATTGAGATAAAGTAAAGGAAGAAATATGATAAAAATTGATCTGATAACCGGATTTCTCGGATCCGGGAAGACAACATTTATAAAAAAATATGCCTCCTATCTTCTGAAAAAAGGCATGAACATCGGTATCCTGGAAAATGATTTCGGGGCAGTAAATGTGGATATGATGCTGCTTCAGGATCTGATGGGAGACAACTGTGAGCTGGAGATGGTTTCTGGTGGATGTGACGCAGACTGTCACAGACGTCGATTTAAGACAAAACTGATCGCCATGGGAATGTGCGGTTATGACCGTGTGATCGTGGAACCATCCGGAATCTTTGATGTGGATGAGTTTTTTGACGCCCTCCATGAGGAACCACTGGATAAGTGGTATGAGATCGGAAATGTGATCGCTATTGTGGATGCCAAGCTTGCGGAGGATTTTTCTGCGGAAGCGGATTATCTGCTGGCTTCTGAGGTGGCAGATGCAGGTTGCGTACTTCTGAGCAGGAGTCAGGAAGCTACAGAGGAAGAGATCCACAGCACAAAGGAACATCTCAACCGTGCACTTGGTCAGATCCAGTGTAAGCGCCGTCTGGACAGCGAAATCATGGATAAAAACTGGGATGATTTTACAGACGAAGATTTGGAAAAGATCTTGAACTGCAGGTATGTGGCAGAAGATTATGTGAAAGAATCCTATGCAGAAGGCGGTGGATTTGATTCCCTGTTTTTTATGAATGTTCATAAGAGCGAAGAGGAACTTCGGGAAACAGCAGAAAAGATCTTGAACGACCCGTCCTGCGGAGATGTTTTCCGCGTAAAAGGTTTTCTTAAGAAAGAAGACGGACAGTGGCTGGAGCTGAATGCCACCCGCCATGAGATCTGTATCCGGCCGGCAAAGCTGGGACAGGAGATCATGATCGTTATTGGGGAGAAACTGAATAAAGAGGTAATTGATGGATACTGGAAATAATACTGCAGGAAAAACAGCACCGGAGAGATATGTCTCAGAGAAGGCCTTTGAAGAGCTGCCAGATACCTTTCAGAAGCTTGCAGAGCTGCTTGGAGAAGATCAGTTTGAACTGGTGGCAGTGAATGATGAGAAAGATCCGCAGGATCAGAAAGCAGGATCAGAAAGTGCTTTTTCGGAAGCAATTGCGGAAAAGTCCGATGACAATATGTACAGAGTGGATTCTTATGTAAAAAACGGCGAAATCCGTCTTGTGTATCTTATGAATGATGCGGTAGAAAGCTTTCTTGTTTTTGGAAATGCCCGTATGACAGGTGTATACAAACCGGATTACGAGGGCGAGATCCTGGCAGATTTAAGCCGGCAGGGGAGAGAATATATCCTTGTGGTCCACCAGGATGATTCGGTGGTGACTTTGTTTTTTGAAACTCTGTCTCTGGAAAAACATCTCTACGATTACAGCCGGATCGGTCATTTCTGGGTAGAAGGGTATGAATACTTACGGCAGCTGGAATATCGCCTGGCGATCCTCCGCGACAAATATGATTATATAGGCGGGGACAGCTGCAACGCTCTGGAGGAGAAGCTTTCTGCACTGGTGGAATTTCCGCCATTGAATTACTGCTGTTATCCGGCTGTTCCGGAAAAGTATATTGTTCCCAGGGAAAATCCGTGGATTCCCTCGGAAAAGGCATTTGAGGTAATGGGAGAGATCGCAAGGCAGGCAGGAGACCGTACCTTTGTCAGGTGGCTTGAAATTTACCGGAAACTTCCGTTTAAATGGGTAGCACGGAACCTGGCAGGAATGCTTCACCGTACAAAACACATCCAGGTAACGATGTGCCTTTCTGAAAAGCTGCGGGAAGCTTCATCCGGATATGGGAATCGTTCTTTTGGAAAAGAAGCCGATGAAGAGCTTAGAGTTCTTACAGAAAAAGCCAGGACAAAGCAGGCAGAGCTGAAAGAGCAGGGGATGGGATCCGAAGTACTCAGGGAAGAACCGTTTACCATTGCCAGAGATTCTCTGGGATTTAAGGTTTATCTCATGAAATGGAACAAAGGAAGAAAAGACTGTACCGTTGAAATTGAAGAAATATGACGAAATATATATAGATCCGCAGAGAATATCTGTGAAGTGTTTTTGCCCGGCGGGGATTGCTTTTTTAAAAACACTGGGGTATAATCTAACGGAAAGAGTTAAGAACAGCCCTTTAATTAAGAAAGGAGATTTTTAAAATGAAAGTAACACATATTACAGATATCGATAAATTTTTTGAGGTAATTGACAGCTGCAAGGGTAGAGTAGAGCTTGTAACAGGAGAGGGAGACAGACTGAACCTGAAATCCAAGCTTTCCCAGTATGTATCTCTTGCAAACATCTTTTCCGCTGGTGAGATCCCGGAGCTTGAGATCGTTGCAGCAGAGAAAGAGGATATCGACAAGCTTATGAACTTTATGATCAACGGCTGATAAGAGGAACGATTTTCAGGGATGTGAGCTTTTCACATCCCTGTCTTAATCTGGATGCAAAACAGAACACGAATGTCTGTTTTACAAAATGGATATAATGATAACAGAGAGAGAAACAAGAATTTTTCTCTTCCATCATGATCATAACAGGATACAACCAGGGGGTATAAACACTTCCTGGTCAAACTACGTTAAAAGGAGTGTATACAAAATGGTAAAAATTGATATTATCTCCGGTTTCCTTGGTGCCGGAAAAACAACTCTGATCAAAAAACTTCTGAAAGACGGATTTCAGGGTGAGCAGGTCGTACTGATCGAGAACGAGTTTGGTGAGATCGGTATTGACGGTGGTTTCCTGAAAGAGGCCGGAATCCAGATCCGTGAGATGAATTCCGGATGTATCTGCTGCTCACTGGTTGGAGATTTCGGTACTTCCCTGAAAGAAGTTGTTACCAAATACAACCCGGACAGAATCCTCATCGAGCCATCCGGAGTTGGTAAACTTTCTGACGTTATCAAAGCTGTACAGGGTGTTCAGGATGAGGTTGACATCAAACTGAACAGCTATACAACTGTTGTTGATGCCAAGAAATGCAAGATGTACATGAAGAACTTCGGTGAGTTCTTTGACAATCAGATCCAGTATGCAGGCGCCATCATCATGAGCCGTACAGATATCGCAACTGAGAAGAAAGTTCAGGAGTCCCTGGAGCTTCTTCGCAGCTTGAATAAAGATGCAGCCATCATCACAACTCCGATTGAGAATCTTGACGGAAAGAAACTGGTAGAGGTTATGGAGCATCCGGTATCTCTGGAGCAGGAAATGCTTGAGGAAGAGCATGAGCATCATCACCATCATCATGATGACGAGTGTGGCTGCGGCCATGACCATGATCACGAGGAGCATGAGCATCACCATCACCACGACCATGATGAGGAGTGCGGCTGTGGCCATGACCATGATCACGAAGAGCATGAGCACCATCATCACCATGACGAGGAGTGCGGCTGCGGCCATGACCACGACCATGACGAGCACGAGCATCATCATCACGACCATGACGGCGCGTGTGGCTGCGGCCATGATCATGACCATGAGCACCATCATCACCACGACGGTGAGTGCGGCTGTGGACATGACCATCATCACCATCATGCAGATGAGGTCTTCACAAGCTGGGGCCGTGAGACAATTAAAAAATTCACACGTGAGGGACTTGAGAAGATCCTTGAGGCACTTTCCGAGTCTGACAAATATGGTATCATCCTCCGTGCAAAAGGAATGCTTCCGGCAGAGGACGGAACATGGATCTATTTTGATATGGTTCCGGAAGAAACCGAGATCCGTGAGGGCGCACCGGAATATACAGGCCGTCTGTGCGTGATCGGTTCCAAACTTGACGAGCATGCTCTGGAAGAGCTTTTTGGAATCGCATAAAAACAGAACATAAGAGAAATTTTTCAGATTTTATATTACAGAAAGGAAATGGATACTGTCCGGATTAACGGATAGTATCTTACAGGATAAATTTATGGAAGAGATCAAAGTTCCCATTTATCTGATCACAGGTTTTCTGGAAAGTGGCAAGACCTCTTTCCTGAGCTTTACCCTGCAGCAGGATTATTTTCAGGTTGAGGGAAAAACACTTCTTATCCTCTGCGAAGAAGGAGAAGAGGAGTATGATGAGGAAGCCCTGAAAAAGAGCAACACCGTTGTGGAGGTTATCGACAGCGAGGAAGAACTGACACCGGAGAGACTTGCGGCAATGGATATCCTGCATCAGCCGGAACGTGTGATTATTGAGTACAATGGCATGTGGCTGGTAAGCAAGTTTGAAGAGATGGAAAAACCGGCGGGCTGGGGTGTGGAACAGCACATTACCTGTGTGGATGCCAGCACATTCCAGGTTTATATGGCCAACATGAAGTCCCTTTTTATGGACATGGTCCGTAATGCAGATATGGTTATCTTTAACCGCTGTCAGGAAGAGGATCCGCTTCCTTCCTACAGAAGAAGCATCAAGGTAGTTAACCAGCGTGCGGAGATCATCTTTGAGGATGAGGAAGGCGAGCTTGGCGATCTTTTTGAGGATGAGATGCCATTTGACATTGATGCGCCGGTGATCGATATCCTTCCGGAAGATTATGGTATCTGGTTTGTGGATTCCATGGATCACCCAGACCGTTATGTGGGAAAAACCGTTCATTTCAAGGCACGTGCCCTGAAACCGCGTGGAATGGGAAGCAAATTCTTTGTTCCAGGAAGAACTGCCATGACATGCTGTGCAGATGATACCACATTCCTGGGATATATCTGCAAGAGCGCTTTTGCCCCGAAGATCGCAGAAGGTCAGTGGGTGGAAGTTACCGCAAAGGTTGCTTTTGAGAAGAGAATGGAATACCAGGGAGAGGGTATTGTACTTTATGCAGAGCATGTGGAAGTATGCGAGCCTCTTGCTGATGAGATGGTATATTTCAACTAACTGAGGAGTTTTTATGTATTTAATTGCAGGTTTGGGAAATCCGGGAAAGCAGTATGAGGCTACCCGCCACAACATGGGATTTGACACCATCGACTGCCTTGTGGAGAAGCATAATATCCCACAGGGCGGCGTAAAATTTAATGCCATGTATGGAAAAAGCATCATCGGCGGTGAAAAAGCCATTCTGATGAAACCGCTTTCCTATATGAATTTAAGCGGCGGTCCGATTCAGGAGATGTCCAGCTATTTCAAGATCGATCCGGAGACAGAGCTGATCGTGATCTACGATGATATCGATCTGGAACCGGGACAGCTTCGTATCCGCAAAAAAGGCAGTGCAGGCGGACATAACGGGATCAAGGATATTATCCGTCGTCTTGGAACTGAGAAGTTTATCCGTATCCGTGTTGGTGTTGGTGCGAAACCGAAAGACTGGGATCTGGCAGATTTTGTGCTGGGTCATTTTTCGGACAGCGACCGCAAGCTTGTGGACGAGGGAATTAATGATGCGGCAGAGGCCGTAGAAATGATCCTGTCCGAGGGCGTGGATGCGGCGATGAATAAGTATAACAGGAAAAAGCCTAAGAATTGAGGTTTGTATGGAAGCATTTTTGCAGCCTCTGCAGGGCCTTGCAGAGTTTGAAGAAATAAAAAAGCGCTGTGGCGCAAACCGCGGAATTCTTAATGTTTCCGGCTGTATGGAGTCCCAGAAAGTCCATCTGATGTATGGACTTTCCGGGCTTTTTCCATGTCATCTGATCCTTGCGGATGATGAACGTAACGCAAAGGAAATTTATGAGGATTACCGCTTCTATGACAAAAATGTATATTTTTATCCGGCAAAAGATCTTCTGTTTTTTCAGGCAGACATTCATGGAAATCTTCTGATCCGGCAGCGGATGCGTGTGATCCGGGCACTTCTGGAACAGGAAGAAGTGACGGTGGTTACCAGCATAGACGGATGCATGGATTTTCTGATGCCCCTGGAAAAGATCAAAAGTAGTCTTCTTCATTTTAAAAGTGACAGTGTGATCGATCTGGATCAGCTGAAAGCAGATCTGGTGGATCTGGGATATGAGCGGGTTGGCCAGGTGGAGCTTCCGGGACAGTTTTCCGTGAGGGGTGGGATTATTGATATCTATCCGCTGACGGAGGAGAATCCATGGCGTATTGAACTCTGGGATGATGAGATCGATTCCATTCGAAGTTTTGATGCAGAAAGCCAGAGATCTCTGGAAAATATAGATGAGATCACCATTTATCCGGCTACAGAAAAGATGGACAGCGAGGATATGGTATCTTTCCTGGATTATTTTCCGGAAGAAAAAACGCTGCTGTTTCTGGATGAGCTGAACCATCTGGCAGAAAACGGCGAAGGTGTGGAGGAAGAGTACCATCAGAGCCGCATGCACAGGGAGGAAAAAGGCGAGGCAAATCTTCCGGAACAGTGGCTCTGTGGTTTTCAGGAAGTGCAGAAGAAACTGAACAGACGGAACTGCGTGGCTGTGTCCGCACTTTCTCCGAGACGTTCCGGCTGGAAGATCAATGAGGAATTTGATCTCACGGTGAAATCTGTGGATTCTTACAACAGCAGTTTTGAACTTCTGGTAAAAGATCTTCTCCAGTATAAAAGCCAGGGGTACCGGATCGCCCTGCTTTCCGGTTCCAGGACAAGGGCAGAGCGTCTGGCAAAGGATCTCTCAGAGGAAGGCCTGAATGCTTTTTACAGACAGGATACAGACCGTATCATAAGCCCCGGCGAGATCATGGTTGTTTATGGCCATGCGCGCCGTGGTTTCCAGTATCCGCTGATCAAATTTGCGGTGATGACGGAAACAGACATTTTCGGCAAAGAGCAGAAGAAGCGCAAAAAGAAGAAAAAGTACAGTGGAAACCGTATCCAGGATTTTGCGGAGCTTTCCATCGGGGATCTTGTTGTCCACGAAAAACATGGACTTGGAATTTATCGTGGAATCGAAAAAGTGGAAGTGGACCGAGTTGTAAAAGATTACATCAAGATTGAGTACCGTGGTGGCAGCAATCTCTACATCCTGGCAACCCAGTTGGATGCTTTGCAGAAATATTCCGGATCTTCCGAAAATGCAAAAACACCCAAGCTGAATAAACTTGGCGGACAGGAGTGGAACAAGACCAAGAGCCGTGTTAAAGGTGCGGTAAAAAATATCGCAAAAGAGCTGGTGGAGCTTTATGCAGTGCGCCAGGAAAAAGAGGGCTATGTCTGTGGCCCGGATACGGTCTGGCAGAAGGAATTTGAAGAAATGTTTCCTTATGAGGAGACAGAGGATCAGCTGGCAGCCATTGAGGATACCAAGAAGGATATGGAAAGTACCAAAATCATGGACCGCCTTGTGTGTGGTGACGTTGGTTACGGGAAGACAGAAGTTGCTTTGAGAGCTGCGTTTAAGGCAGTTCAGGAAAGCCGCCAGGTCGTTTATCTGGTGCCCACTACCATTCTTGCCCAACAGCATTACAACACCTTTGTGCAGCGTATGAAGGAATTTCCGGTGAAAGTGGATCTTCTCTGCCGGTTCCGTACTTCTGCCCAGCAGAAAAAGACCATCGAGGGGATCAAAAAAGGCCAGGTGGACATTGTGATCGGTACTCACAGGGTTCTTTCCAAAGATGTGGAATTTAAGAATCTGGGACTTCTGATCATTGATGAGGAACAGCGTTTCGGTGTCACTCATAAAGAAAAGATCAAGCAGATGAAAAAAGATGTGGATGTGCTGACACTGACTGCAACTCCGATTCCCCGAACTCTTCATATGAGTCTCATTGGCATTCGTGACATGAGTGTTCTGGAAGAGCCGCCTATGGACCGTGTGCCGATCCAGACGTATGTTATGGAATATGATGAGGAGACTGTCCGGGAGGCTATCCGCAGGGAACTTCGACGTGGCGGCCAGGTTTATTATGTATACAATCGGGTTAATGATATTGCGGAGGTAGCTCTTCGCATATCGAAGCTGGTGCCGGAAGCCAGGGTGGATTTTGCCCATGGTCAGATGAGCCAGAGGGAACTGGAGCAGGTGATGTATGATTTTATTAACGGAGATGTGGATGTACTGGTTTCCACTACCATTATTGAGACGGGACTGGATATCTCCAATGTAAATACCATGATCATCCATGATTCCGACCGATATGGTCTTTCTCAGCTGTATCAGCTTCGCGGACGTGTAGGACGTTCTAACCGTACTGCCTATGCGTTTCTGATGTATACGAAGAATAAGATGCTTCAGGAGACAGCGGAAAAGCGACTCAGCGCCATGCGGGAATATTCGGATCTTGGAAGCGGCTTTAAGATCGCCATGAAGGATCTGGAGCTCCGTGGAGCAGGAAATCTTCTTGGAGCTCAGCAGCATGGCCATATGAACGCGGTGGGCTATGACCTTTACTGCAAAATGCTCAGTGAGGCTGTCAAGGAGGCTAAGGGAATCCAGACTATGGATGATTTTGAGACGACCATTGATCTTAATATCGATGCATTTATTCCGGATTCCTACATCAGCAACGAATTTCAGAAACTGGATATTTACAAGCGAATTGCCGGTATTGAGAGTCAGCAGGAGTATGACGATATGCTGGAAGAGCTGATCGACCGTTTTGGTGAGCCGACGAAAGCAGTACTGAATCTTCTTGCCATTGCAAGACTGAAGGCCCTTGCTCATCAGGGATATGTGACGGAGATCAAGCAGCTTGGAAAAGATGTCCGGATCACGCTCTATGAAAAGGCTAAGCTGGATCCCGCAGGTATCCCGGCTATTATGGCGCAGTACCGGAGAGGTTTGCAGTTTAAGGCTGATCATGAGCCGAAATTTATCCTGACACCACAGGGAAGGCTGATCGAAGAGTTGATGAAGTTTGCGGGGGAGTTGGCAAAACTGGCAGAGCCACTGGAGTAAAGGGAAGAATCAGCTAAGCTTAGGGTTATCCACGGGAAAAAACATCCGGTCTGTGGATACCGGATATTTTCCCGGAAAGACTTGTGGATAATTTGTGAAATGTCGTGTAAGTTCGTGAAATTCCTTGCTCTTAAAGGTGAAAACGTTTATAATCAAGTATTATGGAATAAGAGCCGGACCGTGATTTTTATGGACGGATAGATGGAGGATGAAATGAAAAATTCAGTAAAAAAAGCGGCAGTTACCGCTCTTGTCTGCGTTACAGCAGCAGGAATGATGGCAGGCTGCGGAAATAAAAAACTCGACGGCACAAAGACTGCAGTGACAGTGAATAAGCAGGAGATCCCGCTTGGTGTTGTAAGTCTTGCGGCACGTATGCAGCAGGCACAGGCTGAGGCTATGTACAGGATGTATCTTGGCGGCGGAAGCGACATGTCTATCTGGAGTACCAAGATGGGTGATGATTCCGATGAGACTTACGGTGAGAATGCGGTAACAACATCCGTTGAGACTGTTGAGAAAATGTGCCTGGAGAAAGAGCACGCTTCCGAGTATAATGTGGAGATCTCCGAGGATGAGCAGAAGGCTCTTGAGGAAGCTGCCAAGAACTTTATTGCAGCAAACTCTGATGAGACAATTGCAGAGCTTGCAGTTGATGAAGATATGGTGAAAACTTTCCTGGAGCTTGAGACTTACGATGTGAAAATGAAAGACGCCATTGAGGCCAAGGCAGACGTGAAGCTGGATGAGAAAGAATATCAGCAGATGTCTTTCAGCTATGCAAGCGCGAAGGTCAGCGGAGATGATCTTTCTGATGATGATATCAAGACAAATAAAGAGAATCTCCAGAAATTCTTTGACAAGGTTAAAGAAGATCCTACTGCAGACTTCAATACTCTTGGAGATGAGATTTCTAAAGATATGACAGCAACAACCGGTACCTGTCCGACTTATGAGGAAGGCGATGACAGTGCGGCTAACGGAACTACTTATCCGGATGAGGTCCGTACCGCATTAAGAAAACTGGATGAAGGTGCACTGAACGAGGAGATTATCAAGACAGATTCCGTATGGTATGTGGTAAGACTGGATTCCAAGAATGATGAAACAGCAACAGAGAGTAAGAAAGAGTCTCTGACAAATACCAAGAAGGATGATTTTTATAACGATACTACAGATGGATGGAAGAAAAAAGCCGACATCAAAGAAGAGAAAAAACTGATCAAGAAGATTAAGATCACAGATAATCACAGCTTTACAATCCAGACTCCGACACCTACACCGGATCCGAATGTGACAGAGACACCGGCAGCTGAGGACTCCGCAGCAGCAGATTCCACAGCAGTAACCGAAACACCGGCAGCATCTGAGACCGAAACAAAGGCAACGGAGACACCGGCGGCTGAGGAGAGTGAGACTACGGTTGCAGCAGAGGATGAGACTGCAGAGACAGATACTGAGGCGGAGACTACAGCTACACCTGAGGCAGAGAAATAAAATACGGAATATGACAAGATAAAAGAACGGGAAGTGTACGATTTATAGTACACTTCCCGTTTTGCGTTCATGAGCGGGATGTAATTATCAGATCAGATTCAGATGCTCTAATGCATGATAAATGCCATCTTTATCAACTGCGCTTGTCTGCCAGGTGCAGTCTTTTTCGATGCCCCCATAAGCATTTCCCATGGCGACGCTGATACCGGCTGCTTTCAGCATGGGGAGATCGTTTGGGCTGTCTCCGAATGCATAGCAGTTTTCTTTCGGGATGGAAAAACGATCCAGGAGAAATTCCATTCCGGTTGCCTTGCTGGTGCCTTTCTGGGTTACTTCCCAGATGCCATCTTCATGATCAAAAACAGTATAATGATCGTTACAGAATTTACGGAATTTTTCTACGTCAGAGTCCGGCAGCATATGTGCGAGGAATTTATCATAGGAATATGTGCAGGCGTCCTCACGGTTAAATTTGGTGATGTCAGTCATTGGAATCTCTTTTCGCATTCTGGCTCCGAATTCGGACTGTGCGGGAGAGGCTCCGTCATACAGGATCGCAGTGTTGGATTCGAACATTGCCTCGATCTTACATTTTCGGAGAAGATCTACGGTCTCCTTGCACAGAAGGTTGGGGACTGTACGGAAAAAAAGAAGTTTGTTATCCATGTAAATGTGGGTTCCACAGCCATATACATAGCCATCAAAATGGAGTTCGGAAATTTCTTCCGGCATCATGGCTTTGGTGCGGCCGGTGTTGATGAAGAGAAGATGGCCGTTTTCGTGTGCTTTTTTGAGAGCGAGCTTTGTACTTTCCGGAACTGTGAAAGGATGTGGAGTGAGCAGAGTTCCATCTATGTCGAAGAATAAGATTTTTTTATTGTTCATAAGATCCTCCTTATGGTCAAGCGGATATTCGCAATCCGCTTCGCTATGTAGCTCTACACCAAATAACTGCTCCGCAGTTTATCAGGAGGAGCTTCTTGCACTCCTCCTGATACAAGCAAGTCCCCACCCACTGCTTATTGCTTTTCGCAACCCCGCAGGGGACTTACTTGATTTGGTTAAAAAGGTATTTCTTTTGATTCGTTTTCAGCGTTGGAGAGAGAGATGTCAGAAATTTCTTCCGGCGGATTCAGTGCGCTGACACGGATTCCATTGAGCTCTACCTCACTTTCCATTGGGATGACCAGGCATTTCCGTCCGTCAATGATGCGGGTCTCGACCAGGTCTGCACGGTCAGGTGCTACGTGGATCACGACATCCGGAGTTTTGATCTCGAATTTTCTGGTGTTGGTGATGTTGGAAGCTACCAGAGAAGATTTTTCCCCGGCGGCAAGCTCGTATTGTTCGTCAAAATTCTGAAGCTTGTCGTCCTCCACACCGCATTCTTCAAAGAGACGCTTTACTTCGGACTTGGTGAGAACAACTGGTTCCGGTTCGTCTTTTTGGGATTCAATGAGATCGTTGAGCTTTTCGTGGATCTCAAGAACTGTATCGTAGGCACAGTCATCGCCAAGGGTTTCTTCTACCAGAGCATTGAAGGAGTCACGCTGGGTTGCTGCGGACAGTGGTGTGGTGCAGCCGAAGACTTCTTCCATCATGGTGGAACGGAGGTTTTCGGCGTTTTTGGTGTAGTAGAGGAGCCCGTGGATGTCGGTGCTGCGGTCGTTGAACTGCGGGAAAAGGAATCCCCAGTCAGGCATTTCCACCAGCCAGTCACGGATACGGTCTTCGATATTGTTGGTCTCTGCGTTGTAGTGCAGGCCTGCCTTGGAGAGCTTGACCGGGCAGATGCTGCAGAGGATATGGTCGTAGATCTCATCGGAGGCGTCGAACATTTCGGCTCCGTCGGAGGATTTGCCGGGAATATCGTAGACTGCGTGGATGAGGATGATGTAGTAGTTTTCACCATAGTCGTAGTTTTCGATGATTTTGTCGTAGAAGGCTTCGGTGAGGGTGTCGTCGGTGAGTTTGCTTTCACGAAGCTTCATAAGGAAGTTCTGGGTTCCGCCTTCCGCTTCCTGGTCCAGAGGAAATTCCATGTTGATGAGGTTTTTTCCGATGGTGCCGGTGAGGGTTTTTCGGAAGATGTCGAAGTATTTGAAAGTTTCTTCTTCTGATAAGGATAAAAAGGCTTCTTTGAGTTCGGTTTTTTTGTTTTTTTCGCCGTCTACGTAACAGCCGCAGATGCGGGTGATGGAACATCGGTCGGGGGTGAACTGTTTTTTTATTTCTGCGATTTCTTTTTTATTCATGTGTGGTTTACCTCGGTTTTTTGATTAGTTTGATTATAGCACAGGTGTTTGGTGGGGGCAAGGTGACGCAGACGGACGTGTGAGATTTGCAGCAGAAGTCCGGGTGCCGTCGTTTCGCCTGGTCATACTAAGCGTCTGAGGTGTCTCACGGAGCGGCCGGCCCATAACTCGCCATGTACGCTGATGCGTACCTGGTTCAGACAGATGGGCCTTACCCTGCGGCTTGTGGCTGCCGGGTACCTCTCCGTGAGCCACCTCACACGCTAAGTATGAACCAAGGCTCACTCCAAAGCACCTGGACTTCTGCTGCAAATCTCGCACTGTGCTGGATGGCTGGGAGGAAAGGCTGAGATTGTTTGTGGTTTGACGGGAGGTTGAGAGCGTCGGCGCGTTGCTGGACGCCTGGAGGGATGTCGAATTTTTGGGATGGTTTTTTGTGGTGTTGTGATGGGATGTGTGGTATGATTTATGTATCTTATAAGATCTGGCCATTTATTTGGTTTCTTTTGGCTTCAATGTCTGAAGCGTTTTTTCAAAAATATTTATAAAAACTGTATACAGGGTTTCTGCAGTGTTTGTTTGATGGTATAATTATAGATACCAGAAGGAGTATTGTTTGAGTGATAATACGATTTTTGATGATGTTTTTCGTACTATGATGGAGAAGATGACGTTTCTGGTCGTGCCTTTGATCAATGATGTTTTTCATACGTCGTATCCGGCTGATGTGGAGATTGTGCAGTTGCGTAATGAGTATCAGCGGGTGGATGGTGAGATTATTACGGATTCGCGGTTGTTGATCGGAAATAAGATTTATCACATAGAATGTCAGAGTACGGATGACACGACGATGGCTGTACGGATGATTGAGTATGATTTTGCAACTGCTGTTGAATTTGCAAGGAAGCAGGGACGGAGGTATCGGATGGAGTTTCCACGTTCTTGTGTGTTGTATCTGAGAAGTGGTAGCAATACGCCGGATTTTCTGGAAGTGGATGTGGTTTTTCCGGATGGAGAATGTCATTTGTACAGAGTGCCCACGATTAAAGTTGATAATTATACAAAAGATAAGATATTTGAGAAGAGTCTTCTCATGCTGCTTCCTTTTTATATCATGAGATATGAGAAAAGAGGGCATGAGATGAGTGAGGATCCGCAACTTTTTCAGGAATTGCTGAATGAATATGAGGTGATCCGGAGTAAACTGGAAGTGGAGATTACTGAAGCTGGAAGGTCTGAACTGTTCAGTGATCTGATTGGACTGATCACTCGGATATCTGATTATATTTTCAGAAACGAGGAGAAAGTCCGGAAAGGAATAGGTGAGGTTATGGGCGGACATGTTCTGGAACTGGAATCTGAGAAAAGGGCAAGATTGCTTGCGGAAGCTAAAGAACAGGCTGAAGCATTGGGATTAGAACGAGGAATGGCTCAAGGAATGGCTCAAGGAATGGCTCAAGGAATGGCCCAAGGAATGACCCAAGGAATGGCCCAGGGTGAGGAGCGTCTTAGTGTTCTGATCAACAGGCTTATCCTTGATGGCCGGGGTGATGAGATTCAGAAGGTTGTTACGGATAAAGAAATGCGTGAAGCCATGTACAGAGAATATCAATTATAAGCAGAAATCATAAAGAGGAAGCCATAGGGATATCGATGTTATCTATGAAGCATTGGTTAATATATGGCTTCCTCTTTGTTTGCAGATTCGGGTCAAGCGGATATTCGCAATCCGCTTCGCTACGTAGCTCTACACCAAATAACTGCTCCGCAGTTTATCAGGAGGAGCTTGCACTCCTCCTGATACAAGCAAGTCCCCACCCACTGCTTATTGCTTTTCGCAACCCCGCAGGGGACTTACTTGATTTGGTTAAACTTATAATACAGAATATCCATAGCTGCTGACAATGGCATCGATCTTTTGACGGCTTTTGCACAGTGGGCAGTTATCGGAGCGGTAGGAGTGGTAGTCCGGGATGTCTCTGGCCTGGAAAATAGAGTGGACAGGGAGGGTGGCTACGCTGTCTACGCTGCTGTAGATGGCTGCGACACCGCGAATCTTGCCACCGTAATAGAGAATGCTTTCGATGGCACGGTTCAGTGTGGAACCGGTGGTAATGGAACCGTTGAGGATGAGGATGTTTTTACCATTGATCATCGGCTCATAGTTGTCGCGGAAGATCATCTGTCCGGTGCTGTTGAATTCCGGTGTGATGACGTAAATGGTCTGGTGAGCGTTCATGGAAAGTACACCGGCTTTGGTCAGTTCTTCAGCGAGATAGGCACCGATCACTTCAAGTCCGTCCATGCAGACGATGGTGTCTACCGGAATGGATGCTTCATAATTTGTTGCGAGAGTGGCTGCGATACGTTGCGCTTCAGCGCATCTGGATTTCATGGTGGTGAGGTCCAGATAATGCGTGATATGAGACTGAGAAGTTACGAAATGTCCCGGAATCATTTTCAGCTGAATGCGGCTGTCACTACGTGCATAGATTTTAATCATTTTGTCCTGATCCATAATAAAAACCTCCTGTCATGATCGTGTTTTACGTGGCTGTTCAGGAGTATTGTCCTGAAAGATTGCGAAACAGATTTAGTTAATGTGCATATTATACCATTAACTTCAAAAAAATGGAATAATGTACTGCAAAATATACAAAAAAATATTCTGAAATACTAATAACTTTGTTAAAAAATGCCCGATATTATGAATTTTTTGACAATGAGAATGCAGCGAAGTGGAATGCGAGTGGCTGGTGTTATGTATAAAAAGAGGAGGAGGGGAATCACTGTGGATTCCCCTCCTCCTGTGAAAGTGAGTCATTGTTATCCTTCAATAGATACATATTTGTCAGCTTCGATTTCTTCGGCTGCTTTTTTCGGAACGGAAAGTCTCAGAACACCATTCTCGAATTTAGCATGAACATCTTCGTTCTTTACGCCATTACCAACATAGAAGCTTCTGCTTGTGCTGCCTGCATAACGCTCACGGCGGATATAATTGCCTTTTTTATCT
>ENA-ORTI01002431-ORTI01002431.1-human-gut-metagenome-genome-assembly--contig:-NODE-2431-length-16441-cov-3.539058_pt1 | contig 16441 bp, 9 predicted proteins | sample MGYA00242071_ERZ509191 | MGnify/ENA primary metagenome ERZ509191 (study PRJEB26280, sample SAMEA2338832) | human gut metagenome | biome: human gut; feature: human-associated habitat; material: faeces...
CCCCGGTAGTTGCTGAGGAGATCGCACAGCTGCTTGCGGGCGGCGTCCAGATTGTCCCGGGCGATGGCCTTCAGCTCATCCCAGGCAAAAATGATGTTGTAGCCGTCCACCAGCAGGTACTCCGGTCCGGAGAACTGCTCCCGGATGGTCCGCTTTTCCTGCTCTGCCTCCGCTGTCGGAGCAGGGCGCCGGGGGTCTTTCGGGGGAATAAAGGCCCGCCGCTTCACGGGGCCGTAGGTCCGCTCGAAGATGGCCTGGAGCTCCTTATCCTGCTCGATGGTCCCAGCGTAGACAGAGGCGCGCCGGGTATCAGACCTCCCCGCCAGCTCCTCTTTCTCCGGTCCCAGGTCCAGGCCGCTGGACACGTGCGCCCGGGCGGGCACTTCATCCCAGGGGACGATGACGCCGGCACCGTGGCTACAGAACACGGAGTCCGGGGAGTTGTCCAAATCCGCCGTCGGGTCGTAATCGACGGACGCCAGCACAGCGTCCTGGTCCGCGCAGGGCGCATAACCCCGGAGGGAACAGAGCAGCCGCCCCCGGCCCTGGGTGTAGGCGGCCACCTCCCGGGCGTAGTCCCCCAGAGCGGACACCGCCACAGCACCAGTGAGCACAGCCTCCTCCCCCGCTGTCTCCGGCGGAGACAGCTGCGCCCCCATCTGCTGGAGGTCCGTCATGGCCCGGCCTACCTGAGGTGCGGGCAGCTCCAGGCGGAAGTCGTACCAGGGCTCCAGCAGGATGCTCTCCGCCTCCATCAGCCCCTGGCGCACCGCCCGATAGGTGGCCTGGCGGAAGTCGCCGCCCTCCGTGTGCTTCACGTGGGCCCGGCCCGCCGCCAGGGTGATCTTCATATCCGTAATGGGGGAGCCGGTCAGCACCCCCAGGTGCTCCTTCTCCGCCAGATGGGTCAGGACCAGCCTCTGCCAACGGCCCTCCAGCTGGTCCTCCGGGCAGGCCGTCCCGAACTCCAGGCCGCTGCCCCGCTCCCCGGGCTCCAGCAGCAGATGGACCTCTGCATAGTGGCGCAGGGGCTCAAAGTGGCCGATGCCCTCCACTGGGGCGGCGATGGTCTCCCGATAACAGATGGCGCCGGGGCCGAAGGCCACCCCCAGGCCGAACCGCTCCCGGATCATGCGTTGTAAGATCTCCAGCTGGATCTCCCCCATCAGCTGCACGTGGATCTGGCGGGTCTGCTCATTCCAGGCAATGTGGAGCTGGGGATCCTCCTCCTCCAGCTGGCGCAGATTGCCCAGGGCAGTGTGGGGATCCGTCCCCTCCGGCAGCAGCACCTGATAGGTCAGCACCGGCTCCAGCGCCGGGGCAGTCCAGCCGGCCTCAAGCCCCAAGCCCTCTCCCGCCCGGCTACGGGAGAGACCCGTCACGGCGCACACCGTCCCCGCCGGGGCCTCCTCCACCGTACGGAACTTGGCGCCGGAGTAGATGCGGATTTGATCCACCTTCTCCTCCCACACCTGGTCCTCTCCCAGACCGGGGCGGCGGTTGGTCAAAAGGCTCTTCACCCGCAGGGTGCCGCCTGTCACTTTTAAATAGGTGAGGCGGGTGCCCTGGCCGTCCCGGGCGATCTTGTAGATCCGGGCGCCGAAGGTCTCCGGATAGGCGGGAACCGGGGCATACTGTTCCACCCCCTCCAGGAATTCCGAGACCCCCTCCAGCTTCAGCGCAGAGCCGAACCAGCAGGGGAACAGCTTCCGCTTCCCGACCATTCGCCGCAGGTCGCCGTCTGTCAGAACTCCGGTCTCCAGATACCGCTCCAGCACTGATTCATCGCAGACGGCCGCCTCCTCCCGGAACGATTCGTCCCGTTCGCCGCTGAAATCCACACAGCCGCTGCCCAGATGCTGCTTTAAGCCTGCCAGAACTGCGGAGCGGTCTGCCCCCGCCAGGTCCACCTTGTTCACAAAAAGAAAGGTGGGAACGTGATACCGCTCCAGCAGCCGCCAGAGGGTGCGGGTGTGGGCCTGGACCCCGTCGGTGCCGCTGATGACCAGAATGGCACAGTCCAGCACCTGAAGCGTCCGCTCCGCCTCAGCGGAGAAGTCCACATGGCCCGGCGTGTCCAACAGGGTAACCTCCGTGTCCTTCAGGGAAAACACCGCCTGTTTGGAGAAGATGGTGATGCCCCGTTCCCGCTCCATGGCGTCCGTGTCCAGAAAGGCGTCCTGGTGGTCCACCCGGCCCAGACGCCGCAGGGCGCCGCTCTGGTACAGCAGCGCCTCCGACAGGGTGGTCTTCCCCGCGTCCACATGGGCCAATATTCCAACGACCAGCTTTCTCATGTCTCCACTCCATCTTTCGTGTTCATACAGGTTTATCATATCATCTCCCGGCGGCGGGCGCAAGACGCCGTCCGGGGCGTTTTTCTTGCATTGCCGGTATCCCCATGCTAAAATAAAGGGTCAGAACATCGGGCGCACGGCGCCCTTTCGGGAAGAGTTGTGCTTATGGAAGATCATGTGGAAAAATTCCGCCAGGCGGACGCCCTGGCTCAGAATATTCTGCGCCTGACCCGGAACACCCTGCTGGTGAACCTGCGGTTCCTGGACCTGGCCCTCAGCCAGTTTCAGCTGTCCTCCTATCCAGGTACCCTGGCCACGGACGGCCAGCACCTGTTTTACGACACGTACTACGTCCTGTCCATGTACAAGCGGGAGCGGGGCCGGAATGTGCGGGACTACCTGCACATCGTGCTCCACTGTGTGTTCCGGCACCTGTTCACCAGCGCCAACATCGACCGTCGGTGCTGGGACCTGGCTTGCGACATCGCGGTGGAGAGCGCCATTGAGGACCTCCACCTGGAGAGCGCTGCCTGCAACCGGGCCTATGCCCAGGAGGAGACGCTGAAGGAGCTCCGCTCCCAGGTGCGGCCCCTGACGGCGGAGAAGCTCTACCGGTACTTTCTGGACCGGCAGCTCTCCGACGACCAGATGGCCCGGCTGCGGGACCCCTTCCTGGCGGACGACCACCGGGCCTGGTATCTGCCGGTGAAGAGCAGCCAGGGCGCCGGAGGAGGCAGCCAGTCCAACGGCCGGACGCCGGAGACCGGCACCCCCGGCAAGCAGAAGTCCGGCCGGGGCGGCCAGGGCAGCCGGGCCCAGACGCCCAAGTCCGGCACAGAACGGCGGGACAAGGACCTGGAGCAGACCTGGCGGGAGATCAGCGAGCGACTCCAGGTGGACCTGGAGACCATATCCCGCCGCCACGGCACCGATGCCGGCAATCTGGTCCAGGAGCTGAAGGCGGTGAACCGGGAGACGTATGACTATGCGGACTTCCTCCGCCGCTATATGAGCCTGGGCGAGGTCACCCAGGTGAATCAGGACGAGTTCGACTATATCTACTACACCTACGGTCTGTCCCTGTACGGCAATATGCCCCTGGTGGAGCCGCTGGAGTACAAGGAGGTCCGGCGGATCAAGGAATTCGTCATCGCCATCGACACCTCCGGCTCCGTCAGCGGCGACCTGGTGCAGCGGTTCGTCACCAAGACCTACAACATCCTGCGCCAGCAGGAAAACTTCTTTACCAAGATCAATCTCCACATCATCCAGTGCGACGCGGAGGTGCAGGAGGACCGGAAGATCACCAGCCAGAAGGACTTCGACAACTATCTGGACACCATGCAGCTCCACGGCTTCGGCGGCACGGACTTCCGCCCGGTGTTTCAGTACGTGGACGAGCTGGTCCGGGCCGGAGAGTTCACCAACCTCAAGGGCATGATCTACTTCACCGACGGCCGCGGCATCTTTCCGGAGAAAAAGCCGGACTACGACGCGGCCTTCGTTTTTCTGGACGACGGGTACGACCCGCCGGACGTGCCGGTGTGGGCCATCAAGCTGGTATTACAGAGCGAGGAGATCTGAAGCATGGAAATACAAGTGGAATGCCTGCGGCTGGAGGGCCGCCGGGCCGTGGTGCAGCCGGAGGGGCCGGTGGCCCGGGTCAGTGCCAAGGCCGTGCCCGCCCTGCGGGGCGTGGAGATTCTGGTGATCCCCCCGGATGTGGATGCCTTTTACGGCCTGAATCGCTTTGAAAACCTGCGGATCGTGGAATACGGCGGCACGGCGGATGTGTTCGCCTTTCAGGACAGCCTGGACTGGCTGTCGGAGAAGCTGGCCGACGAGGAGGCCTTTCTCTTCCGGCTGGCCACCAACGCCATCGGCGCCCGCCCCATCTCCCCGGCGCTGACCGCCATTGCGGCCCCCCGCATGCGCCCCATTCACGCCATGGTCCACTGGGACTGCCTGATGGCCGCCTTGGACGAGCGGGCCGCCAACGGCACCGTCCGGCAGGACACCTCCCGGGAGAATATCTTCCTGTGCCAGGGCTACGCCCAGTTGAAGCGGCTGGAATACGCCTTCTATCTGGGTTTCTCTTTGGAAGAGGAAGGGTACGCCCCGGAGATCGGCGCCTGCTACCGGCAGGAGGACCGCTTCACCGGAGAGGAGCGGCTGATCTACGCGCTGGCCCTGCTGCGGGGCCACTCCTATCAGGAGTTCTACACCAACGGCGGCACCAACGACTTCCGGCACATGCGGCCCAAGGAACATTATCTGGAGCATCTGCGCCGGAACCTGGCCCTGACGGACAACGACGCCCTGCGCCGCCAGCTGCTGCAGCTGGCAGACCTGGGCTTTCTGGACCAGGACAACTGCCGGGCCGCGGTGGACCTGCTGCTGCGCAGCCGTCTGACAGAGGCCACTGCCTTTCTTCTGGACTACTGCAACCGCCGCTGGCCCCGGGAGACGGCTGGGGCGGACACAGATTTTCTGGACGCGGAATTTGCGCTTTGAATCATACCGATACTGAGGAAAGTCAGGTTGAATGACCATGAATATCAAAGAGGCCAAGGAACAGATCAAAAACGCCATGACGGCATACTTCACCAAGGATGAGTTCGGCAGCTACGCAGTGCCGGTGGAAAAGCAGCGGCCTGTGTTCCTCATGGGCCCTCCGGGCATCGGCAAGACCGCCATCATGGAGCAGATCGCCCAGGAGTTGGACGTGTGCCTGGTGTCCTACTCCATGACCCACCACACCCGGCAGAGCGCCCTGGGTCTGCCCTTCATTGAGAAGAAGGTCTTTAACGGCAAGGAGTACCAGGTCTCCGAGTACACCATGAGCGAGATCATCGCCTCCGTGTACGAGACTATGGAGGCCACCGGCAAAAAGGAGGGCATCCTCTTCCTGGACGAGATCAACTGCGTCAGCGAGACGCTGGCCCCTTCCATGCTGCAATTTCTGCAATATAAAATCTTCGGCCGCCATCGGGTGCCGGAGGGCTGGATCGTGGTCACTGCCGGCAACCCGCCGGAGTACAACCGCTCCGTCCGGGAGTTCGACATCGTTACCTGGGACCGGCTCAAGCGCATCGACGTGGAGCCGGACTTCGATGCCTGGAAGGAGTTTGCCTACCAGAAGCACGTCCATCCGGCGGTGATGACGTACCTGGAGATCCGGAAGGGTGACTTCTACAAGGTGGAGTCCACGGTGAACGGCAAGCGGTTCGTCACCGCCCGGGGCTGGGACGACCTGAGCCAGATGATTCACCTGTACGAGCAGAACCACCTGCCGGTGGATGAGAAGCTCATCATCCAATATCTCCAGAATCCCAAGATCGCCAAGGAGTTCGCGGTTTACTATGACCTGTTCAACAAGTACCGCAGCGACTACCAGGTGGACAAGATCCTCGCCGGCAAGGCCACCAAGGCCATCCGCCAGCGTGCCTCTGCCGCCAAGTTCGACGAGCGGCTGTCCCTGCTGGGTCTGCTGCTGGACGCCGCCACCGGCGAGCTGCGCTCCGTGGTGGAGCGGGAGGAGATGCTGCGGGAGCTGCTTGGCATCCTGAAGGACGTGAAAGCCGCCCTGACCGCGCCGGAGGCGGATCTCGCCGCTCTGCTGGAGGAACAGCTGCGCCGTCAGAAGACCCGCATCGACACCGGCAGGCGGTCTGGCAGTCTCTCCCAGGAGGCGGAGCGCTCCCACCGCCGGATCATCGCCGCTCTGGAGCGGCAGAAAGTCCTGGCTGGACAGACCGTGGACAGTCAGACGGGCTTTGCTGCAGTGAAGGCGGACTTCGATCAGATGGTCCAGGACCTGAAGGCCCAGGCCAAGACCGCCGGGGAGATGCTGAACAACCTCTTCGCCTTCTGCGAGGAGGTGTTCCCGGAGGGGCAGGAGCTGCTGATCCTGGTGACGGAGCTGACCATCAACTACTACGCCGCCACCTTCATCAGCCGCTACGGCTGCGACGCGTATTTCGCCCACAACCAGGAGCTGCTGTTCTACGAGCGCCAGCAGGAGATCATCTCCCAGCTGGAGTCCCTGGAGCTGAACTGACCGCGGGGGGAGAGGAGGGGCTCATGTACCGCATTTTCATCGTGGAGGACGACGCGGCCATCGCCGGGGTCATCCGCCGCCATCTGGAGGGCTGGGGCTACACCGTCCGCTGCGCGGAGCGGTTCGACGACGTCTTGTCGGAGTTCGCCGCCTTCGACCCCCATCTGGTGCTGCTGGACATCTCCCTCCCCTTCTTCAACGGCTACCACTGGTGCCAGGAGATCCGCCGGGTCTCCAAGGCGCCCATCTTATTTCTCACCTCCGCCTCGGACAATGTGAACGTGGTGATGGCCATGCAGCTGGGCGGGGATGACCTGCTGGCAAAGCCCTTTGATTTACAGGTGCTCTCCGCCAAGGTCCAGGCCCTGCTGCGGCGGGCCTATGACTTCGGCCCGTCTTCCCACCTGCTCTCCTGCGGCGCCGCGGTGCTGAACGTGTCTGATGGGACGCTGGATGCCCACGGGCAGCGGGTGGAGCTGACGAGGAACGAGTGCCGGATTCTGCAGCTCCTGCTGGAGCACAAGGGGGAGATCGTCAGCCGGGACGCATTGATGACCCGGCTGTGGGAGTCCGACAGCTTTGTGGATGAGAACACCCTGACGGTGAACATCGCCCGGCTGCGGCGGAAGCTGGAGGCGGCGGGCCTCCCGGATTTCATCCGTACCCGGAAGGGCGCCGGATATCTGGTGGAGGGGTGACGGAATGCTGACAGCCTATCTCAAGCGCCAGTGGAAGCTGCTGTTGCTGCTGGCCGGGGCGGTGGCGGTGTTCGCCGCCGTGTTCGCCCTGTACAGCCTGCCGGTGGAGGCGGTTGCCTATGCAGGCCTTCTCTGCCTAATGCTGGGGCTGGTCCTGTTTGCCCTGGGGTACTCCGCCTTTCTCCGGCGGCACCGGGAGCTGGAAGGGCTTTTACGAAAGGTCCATGAGTCGGTGCTGCCCCTGCCGCCGCCCCGGGGCGTACTGGAGGCGGACTACCAGGCCCTGCTGAGGGCGGTCTGCGCCGACCGGGTGCGTCTGGCGGCGGAGAACCGGGACCGGCTGGAGGACATGACGGATTACTACACCCTCTGGGCCCACCAGATTAAAACCCCCATCGCCGCGGCCCGGCTGCTCTTGCAGGAGGATCCCGGCGCTGTGGGCACGGAGGTGGAAGTGGAGCTCCTGAAGATCGAGCAGTATGTGGACATGGTGCTGGGCTACCTGCGGCTGGACAGCGAGAGCACGGACTATGTCCTCCGGGACACGGACCTGGACGGCCTGCTGCGGCAGGCGGTGCGGAAGTTCGCCCGGATGTTCATTCTGAAAAAGATCACCCTGGACTTTCGGGAGACCGGGCGGACGGTGCTGACGGACGGGAAGTGGCTCTCCTTCGTGGTGGAGCAGGTGCTATCCAACGCCCTGAAATACACCCCCGCCGGGGGCCGCATCCGGATCTACGGGGACGGAGAGACGCTGGTCATCGCCGACAGCGGCATCGGTATCCGGCCGGAGGACCTGCCCCGGGTGTTCGAGAAGGGCTTCACCGGCTACAACGGCCGGGAGGACAAGAAGTCCACCGGCATCGGGCTGTACCTGTGCCGCCGGGTGATGGACCGGCTGAACCACGGGATCTCTATCGTCTCCCGCCCCGGGCAGGGGACGCTAGTGCGGCTGGACCTCTCCCGGGGCCGACGGGTGGTGGAGTGACCCAATGTGACGAAACTGTAAGGAATCGGGCCGGACTGTAAGCCAAATCCATGGCAGACAGTCCGGCCCTTTGGCTACAATAGAGGCATGATCCGATACGAGGAGGAATCTTGATGCCATTGTTGGAAGTACAGCATGTACAGAAAATCTACACCACCCGCTTCGGCGGCACGCAGGTCCAGGCCCTGTCCAACGTCAGCTTCTCCGTGGAGGAGGGGGAGTACGTGGCCATCATGGGTGAGTCCGGCTCCGGCAAGACCACCCTGCTGAACATCCTGGCGGCCCTGGACCGCCCCACCGCCGGGGAGGTTTTACTGGAGGGCAGGCCCCTCTCTGCCATCCGGGAGCGGGATCTGGCGGCCTTCCGCCGGTCCCACCTGGGGTTCGTGTTCCAGGACTTCAACCTGTTGGACACCTTCTCCCTTCAGGACAACATCTATCTGCCCCTGGTGCTGGCGGGCACAGACTACCGGGAGATGCAGCAAAAGCTCCGCCCCATCGCAGATCAGCTGGGCATCTCGGACATCCTGGCGAAATACCCCTATGAGGTCTCCGGCGGCCAGAAGCAGCGGGCTGCTGTGGCCCGGGCCCTCATCACGGACCCCCAGTTGATTCTGGCAGACGAACCCACCGGCGCTCTGGACTCCCGGTCCTCCGATGCCCTGCTGGAGCTGTTTGGAGAACTGAACGGCACCGGGCAGACCATTTTGATGGTCACCCACTCGGTAAAGGCGGCCAGCCACGCTGGACGGGTGTTGTTCCTCCGGGACGGACAGGTGTACCACCAGCTCTACCGGGGCGGCGAGAGCCAGGAGGCCCAGTTCCGCCGGATCTCCGACACCCTGACGGTCCTGGCGGGAGGCGGTGAGCCCCATGCGTAAGTCCGGCTTCTTTCCCCGCCTGGCCCTGGTGAATCTGATGCGCAACGGCCGGTTCTATGGGCCGTATCTGCTCTCCTGCGGCATGACGGCCGCCATGTACTACATTCTCTCCTACCTGACCTTCAGCGACATTGTGGCCTCCGTCCGGGGGGCCGGATATCTCCAAAGCCTGATGTACCTGGGCCGGCTGGTGGTGACGCTGTTCTCCGCGGTTCTGCTGCTGTACGCCAACAGCTTTGTGATGAAGCGCCGCCGGCGGGAGCTGGGGCTGTACAACATCCTGGGTCTGGAGAAGCGCCACACCGCCCGCCTGATGGTGTGGGAGACGCTCTACTGCGCCGCCGCGGCCATTGTGGGCGGGCTCGCGGCAGGGGTGCTGTTGAGCAAGCTGGTGCTGCTGCTCCTATTGCAGCTGTCCCACCTGCCGGTGGAGTATGGCTTTGAGATCAGCCTCTCCGGCATGGCCGATACCGCCGCTCTCTTCGGCTTCCTCTTCCTGCTGACGCTGGTGTGGAACCTGTTCGGGCTGCTCCGGTCCCGTCCTGTGGAACTGCTCCACAGCGCCAGTGCCGGGGAGCGGGAGCCCCGGACCCGCCGCCTGCTGGTGGTGCTGGGGGCCGTCACTCTGGGGGCTGGCTATGCCACCGCTCTGACGGTAGAGGACCCCTTTACCGCCCTGGCCTATTTCTTCCTGGCGGTGGCGCTGGTGATGGTCGGCACCTACTGCCTGTTCACCGCCGGGTCCATCGCCCTGCTGAAGCACCTGCGGAACAGCCCCCGGTACTACTACCAGCCCAAGCACTTCACCGCCGTGGCGGGGCTGCTGTACCGGATGAAGCAGAACGCCGTGGGCCTGGCCAACATCTGCATCCTCTCCACCATGGTGCTGGTGACGGTATCCACCACCGTCAGCCTGTACGCCGGGCTGGAGGGAGCTTTGGAGCGGATGTATCCCTATGATGTGGACGTGGTCCAGTCCCTGGACGAAGTGCCGCCGGAACAGGAGACGGCCCTGAACGAGGACACTCTGGAGCGGGTCCAGACCGCCGCCGCGGACGCAGGCCGGAAGGTGGAGCTGCTCCGGTGGTCCACTCCGGGGGACACCGTCGGCTATTACACAGGAAACACCTTCACCCTTGTGGCGCAGGAGGGCGTCAGCACCGAGATCCGGTTGCTCACCGCCGATGACTACGGCCGCCTCACCGGCCATACCGTGGACCTGGAGCCGGAAGAGGTGCTGGTCCAGGCAGAGAATCTGGACCTGCCGGATACCTTCTATATCGAAGACCTCCCTTTTCACATCGCTGGGACCATCATGGACTTTCCCCGATACAACAGCTCCATCCTGATCTCCGGCCAGACGGCGCAGCTTTTCCTGGTGGTGGCGGATGAGACCGTAGTCTCCGCCATCAGCGACCGGGATGCCAGCAGAGTCCACCGGGAATTTCGTGTCCAGGTGGACCTGGACGGCACGGAAGAGGAAAAGCTGGCCTTTGTGGACCCCCTGCTGGCGGCGGACGCCAATGACGTGTACTCCGTCATCAGCCATCAGGACAACGCTGTGGACCTGTACACCATGTACGGCGGCTTCCTGTTCCTGGGCGTGTTTCTGGGGCTGCTGTTCCTGCTGTCCACGGTGCTCATCATCTACTACAAGCAGATTTCCGAGGGATATGAGGACCAGCGCCGCTATCAGATCATGCAGCAGGTGGGCATGAGTCCCCGGGAGGTCCGCTCCTCCATCCGCAGTCAGGTGCTGCTGGTGTTCTTCCTGCCCCTGGTGACGGCGGGCATCCATGTGGCGGCAGCCTTCCCCATGCTGTGCAAACTGCTGGAGCTGTTCAACCTCTTTGACGTCCGTCTGTTCGCCCTCTGCGCCGCCGGGACGCTGCTGGTGTTCTGCGCCATCTACGCCCTGGTCTACGGCCTCACCACCCGCACATACAGCCGCATCGTGGGCGGACAATAGGACACATGGAGCGCCCCCGGAGATATCAGATATAAGATAAAGGATAAGAGATGCCCTTGTTTGGGAAGATCTCTTATCCTTTATCTTTTCACTTTTATCTGTTACTTTGCAGGCCGGATCATGGCCCGGCGCAGCAGCAGCCAGCTGAGGGCGAAGAACGCCGCCCCCATGGCCAGCAGCACCGCCGCCGCGTTCCAGGGGGATGCGGCCAGGAACTGTCCGAAAGCCGCCAGGGCCTCCACCGCCGCCCGCCCGGCGGAGGTGGTGCCCAGCCAGCTAATCAGCGGCACACTGCCGAAGATCAGCACCAGCGGCACGGTCACGGAAATCAGGATGGTCCAGAACTTGTTCAGCCGCCAGTACAGGGCGGAGCAGAACTGCCCCAGGGCCGCCAGCATCCAGCCCACCGCGGCGGAGAAGATCGCGCCCCGCACCAGGCCACCGATCCCGGCACCGGCGAAGGGTCCCTCATAGATCACCTGGTACAGATCTGTAATCAGCAGCCGGCCCTGGCCGCCCAAGACTGTTTGATAGGCGCCCATAATCACCGTGACACCCGCTGCCACCAGCACCGCCGCCACCGCCAGGGCGGCCACGTCCGCCAGGAAGGCGGACCGACGGGACACGCCGTTCTGGTTCAGCACCCGCTGATTCTCCCGCAGGCCCACCATGCCCAACACAAGGCCGAACATCCCCACGGCAATGGAATAGCCGTTGAAGCTGCCCTCCATAGCCGTCTCTCCGGCCAGGAAATAGGTGATTGCCAGCATCGCCGCCGGGATCAGCGCCATGACCAGCCACAGGATCGCCACTGCCCGGAAATAATTCCGGACCTCATACCGGAAGGCCCGGCCGAATCGCGTGTTCATCTCTGATCCTCCTCTTCCATCAGGCTGATAAAATACTCCTGGAGCCCCACGCGCCGCCGCTCCAGCCCGGCGGGCAGGTCCTCTGTCCCCCCGCCCCGGATGCAGATGGTCTTGAGTCCGCCCAGCACAGAGGATGTAAACACGTCCCGCCCGGCGGCCCAGCTGTCCACCACCCCGGCAGGGCCAGACACCGCCCAGCAGGCGGCGGTCAGCTCTTCCGTGAGCGCGTCCTGCAGGATGCGTCCCTTCCGGATGATGACCGTGTGCTCGATGAGGTCCGCCACCTCCGCGATCAGGTGGGTGGAGACCACCATGGTGCAGGGGTGCTCCGCGTATTTCTGCACCAGCAGCTTGTAGAACAGGTCCCGGTGCTGGGCGTCCAGACCCAGAACAGGCTCGTCAAACAGCACATAGGGGGTGTTGACGCTGAGACCCAAAATCAGACGGAAGATGGACCCGTAGCCGGTGGAGAGGCCGTTGATCTTCTTGTTCAACGGCAGTTCGAACTGCTTTGCCAGGCTCTCCGCATAGCTCCGGTCGAAGTCCGGGTAAAACACGGCCGCCGTGTCCAGGGCCCGCTTCACCTTCATGTCGTCGGGATACAGGTTCTTCTCCCCCACCAGGAACAGCTTGCCCAGCGCCGCGTCGCTGCCCGCGGGAGCGCCGTCCACGGCGACGGTGCCGCTGTCCGGGCACAGCCGCCCGGTGAGGATGTTCAGCAGCGTGGACTTGCCAGCGCCGTTGTTGCCCAGCAGCCCGTAGATCTTCCCCTCCTCAAAGGTCAAAGACACATCCTCCAGGGCGCGGGTGTCCGCAAACCGCTTGGAGATGTGCTGAAACTCAATGGCCATCTTCTTTCATTCCCCTTTCCAGAAGTTCCAGCAACTCCTGATCCGTCAGCCCCAGATTCCGGGCCTCCCGCACCATCCGCTGGACATAGTCCTGATAAAACCGCTCCCGCCGGCTCTGGCGGAGCTTCTCCCGGGCGCCGGAGGCCACAAACATCCCCACGCCCCGTTTCTTGTACAGCAGCCCCGCGTCCACCAGCAGGTTGATCCCCTTCAGGGCGGTGGCGGGATTGATCCGGTACTGCACCGAATACTCCGTGATGGACGGCACCTGGCTCTCCTCCGGGTAGGCCCCGGAGAGGATCGCCTCCTCCAGCTGCTCCGCGATCTGCTGGAAGATGGGCCGGTCTTCCGTCAACGTCAAGGCGGTTCCCCCTTTCCTGCCGGTTTGTTATCTGGTTAATTAGTCTAGTAACTAACCATGTGGCTAATATAGCATGAGCCGCACCTCTTGTCAATAGGGCTGGCAGAATTTTTTGGGGCCGCGGCTTTCAAATAGAAGACCGCCCGCAGGGACAAGCATCCCCACGGGCGGTCTCTTTCTCCTTCAATCCGGAAACAGTTTGGCGGCGGTTTCCTCCAGCTCTTTGAAAAAACCGCTGATGTGGCCGCCGTCGTTGACGGCGTGGGCAAACTCTCCGCCTACCGGCAGCACCGTCCGGTCTCCTGCCGGGTGGACCTTCCCCAGCAGGACGAATGGCGTGAAGTCCGGCTTGGGGTCCCCGCCGAAGCTGAAGGCGGAGAAGGCCAGCCCCGGCATGGCGGAGATACCGCAGACATTTGGGGGCAGGGTCTCGTCGCAGAGCAGGCGGCCGCAGGTCTCCGCCCGGGCATAGTCCGCCTGAAAGTCCTGGCGGAACACATCATAGTCCGGCATAAAGCGGGTGACCTTCATGGCGAACAGGTCCGGGGCGTCCCGCCGGGGCACGGTGTAATAGGGGTGCAGCACATCCCAGATCCCGATCCGCCCTGCCTCGTCCCGGCCGTAGCGGAAATGCACATGCCGGTTCAGCACGGCGGCCGCGCACCAGATCAGGGCCGGATACAGCTTTTCGCCCCGGGCCTTCGTGTGCCGATACAGCGGTGTGATATCCACCTCCGCCGTCAGATAGATGGCGGTCTGGCGGAAAACCTCCAGATACTCCCGGCGCTCCCAGGTCTGCTCGTCGATGGGCGTAAAGGCCATGGCGCTCCTCCCTCTCCGGCGTCCTCCGCCGGCCGTTTGGGCCATCGTACCACAGGCCGGGCCAAAAGTCCACTGCCGCCGCGGTCCATGCGAGGCGAAAATCCGCAGTTGACAAACTTGCCGCGGCGTGGCTATAATATGTTCCAAAGCAATGATGGAGAGGGACGGAGACCGGCGCCCTCAGAGAGCCGGCGGGCGGTGGAAGCCGGCGGCAAGGGTCTCCAGGTCCTATGGCTCCTGAGCCGAGGGTTCGAGGGCGGCGCGCCGCCGGTAGGGCCTCTCCGAGGACTGCCGCGTCAGGGCAGAGGGGTTGCTGGACCCCAAAAGGGGCGTCGGGCCGTGAGGACGGCGCAATTTGAGTGGTACCGCGGAAGCCTGACGGCTTTCGTCTCAAAGTTTTTCTTTGGGACGAAAGCCGTTTTTTCGTCTCCAAAGTCATCTTCATCCAGTCGAAAGGAGCACACACCATGAGCGATTACCGCATCGAAACGAAATGTGTCCAGGGGGGCTACACCCCCGGCAACGGAGAGCCCCGGCAGATCCCCATCGTCCAGTCCACCACGTTCAAATACGCCACCAGCGAGGACATGGGTAAGCTCTTTGACCTGGAGGCCAACGGCTACTTCTACACCCGCCTCCAGAACCCCACCAACGACTATGTGGCCGCCAAGATCTGCGAGCTGGAGGGCGGCACCGCCGCCATGCTCACCTCTTCCGGCCAAGCGGCCAACTTCTTCGCGTTGTTCAACATCTGCTCCTGCGGGGACCACATCGTCTCCTCGTCCTCCATCTACGGCGGTACCTTCAATCTGATCTCCGTCACCATGGCGAAAATGGGTATCGAGGTCACCTTCGTCTCCCCGGACTGCACCGACGAGGAGCTGGAAGCCGCCTTCCGGCCCAACACCAAGGCGGTGTTCGGCGAGACCATCGCCAACCCGGCCCTGACGGTGCTGGACATCGAGAAGTTCGCCGAGGCTGCCCACACCCATGGCGTGCCGCTGATCGTGGACAACACCTTCGCCACTCCGGTGAACTGCCGGCCCTTTGAATGGGGCGCCGACATCGTCACCCACTCCACCACCAAGTACATGGACGGCCACGGCGCGGCGGTAGGCGGCGCCATCGTGGACTCCGGCAAGTTCGACTGGATGGCCCATGCGGACAAGTTCCCCGGCCTCTGCACCCCGGACGACAGCTACCACGGCATCACCTACGCGGAGAAGTTCGGCAGGGAGGGCGCCTTCATCACCAAGTGCACCGCCCAGCTGATGCGGGACTTCGGCGCCATCCAGTCCCCCCAGAACGCCTTCTATCTGAACCTGGGGCTGGAGAGCCTCCATGTGCGCATGGCCCGCCACTGTGAGAACGGCCAGGCGGTGGCGGAGTTCCTGGCGGCACATCCCAAGGTGGCCTCCGTCAGCTACTGCGGCCTGCCAGGGGACAAGTACCATGCCTTGGCAGAGAAGTACCTGCCCCACGGCTCCTGCGGTGTGGTGTCCTTTGAGCTGAAGGGCGGCCGGGAGGCAGCGGGCACCTTTATGAAGCATCTGAAGCTGGCCGCCATCGAGACCCATGTGGCGGACGCCCGGACCTGCTGTCTGAACCCCGCCAGCTCCACCCACCGGCAGATGACTGACGAGCAGCTTGCCGCCGCCGGCATTCCCGCGGGCCTGGTGCGGATGAGCTGCGGCCTGGAGAGCAAGCAGGATCTGATCGGCGACATCGCCCAGGCGCTGGACCAGGTGAAGTGAGATGCCCATCAAAATCCCCAACCAGCTGCCCGCCACCTCCGTTCTGACGTCGGAGAACATCTTTGTCATGACGGAGACCCGGGCCATCACCCAGGATATCCGCCCCCTGCAGATCCTGCTGCTGAACCTGATGCCCACCAAGATCGAGACCGAGACCCAGCTGGCCCGGGTGTTGGGCAACACCCCCATCCAGATCGAGCTGGAGTTGATCGCCCCCAGCGGCCACGTGTCCAAGAACACCTCCCAGGCCCACATGCTGGCCTTCTACAAATCCTTTGACGAGGTGCGGGACCGGACCTTTGACGGCCTGGTCATCACCGGCGCGCCGGTGGAGAACCTTCCCTTTGAGGAGGTGGACTACTGGCCGGAGCTGTGCGAGATCATGGAGTGGTCCAAGACGCACGTCCACTCCACCCTTCACATCTGCTGGGGCGCTCAGGCGGGGCTGTACTACCACTACGGCATCCCCAAGCGGCAGCTGCCGGAGAAACTCTTCGGCGTGTTCCGCCACACGGTGGAGGATCCCAACTTCATCCTCTTCCGGGGCTTTGACGACGAGTTCTGGGTGCCCCACTCCCGGCACACCACAGTGCTGCGGGAGGACATCGAGGCAATCCCGGAGCTGAAGATACTTGCCTCCTCCCCGGAGGCCGGGGTCTACGCCGTCAAGACCGACCAGGGCCGGCAGATCTTCCTCATGGGCCACGCGGAGTATGACCGGGACACCCTGCGGAATGAGTACATACGGGACCTGACCGCCGGAGCGGACATCCGGGTCCCCAAGAACTACTTCCCCGGCGATGACCCCAGCCGCAAGCCTGCGGTGACCTGGCGCTCCTGCGCCCACCTGCTGTACTCCAACTGGCTGAATTACTTCGTCTATCAGGCGAC
>ENA-ORTI01002469-ORTI01002469.1-human-gut-metagenome-genome-assembly--contig:-NODE-2469-length-16232-cov-189.424244_pt1 | contig 16232 bp, 23 predicted proteins | sample MGYA00242071_ERZ509191 | MGnify/ENA primary metagenome ERZ509191 (study PRJEB26280, sample SAMEA2338832) | human gut metagenome | biome: human gut; feature: human-associated habitat; material...
GTCGTTTCGAACGTCGAGATTTTTGGTACACCCCATGCACTGCGCAGTGGTAAAGTGGTGACGCGTTACAGTGGTACAGCGTTAGCACGTCAGCGTGGTACCGTGAGTGCGCGAAGTTAGTTGTGTCTAACTTAGTACTATAGTACTATATAAAATGTTCACAATTTATTTACAAATTGTACACACGCTGGTCATAACTGACCTATATAATACACTTAAAGATAAAGGAAAGGGGTACTTAAAAAGAGTACTAAGGTGTTGAATATGAAACGTTATATACAACTAAATAATGAGGATTTTGTGATAAAACAAGCTAAGGGGATTTTACATCCAAATAAACAGGTGCGCTTATTATCTGATTGTTACATGAAGCCTAGTTTAGTAAAACAAGCTATTTTTGATGATTGGGTTGAGTGGGTCAAACAAGTTAATATTGATAATGAAAAATATATCTTGAAACATTTAACAATTGAGAGTTATAATTGTATGATGTTTACATTAAGTATTGACGTATACAATTTTACAAGTCAATTAGTTGGTAAATTATATATTACTAAAACAAGGCACGAGTTTTGGACTATTTAAGATAATTGAGTCGGTGCAACTCCGACTCCCTTGTATCACTGATAGCAATATCAGCAAGTAACAAAATAAATAAGCACAAAAAAGAAACGGAGACAAAAAACTATGAGAAAAGAAAAAATGATAACAAGGACAATTGTAACAACTAATGCAGAGATTATGGCTTTTAACCTTGATACTAATGAGGTTATAACCTTAAACGAGTCTTATATAGGAGATTTAAGCGATAAGGATATCGAAAAACAGTTTGCAATAGATTATACTAATAGTGCAAAATTCTTAAAACTTGTAAATGCAGAGAAATCTTCAAAGTTATATGGTATTACTGAAAAAGATTTTTTAGAAAATGCAGTTGAGCTTGACGAAAATAGAAAAGAGGTGAAATAATTTGACAGTGCAAGACATATATAGAGTACTATTGAGCACTGAAGAAATAGTTTTTAATACAAAATATAGAATTGAAGAATGGCACGGTTTGGCTAAAGATATTCCCAATAGATATTTTGATTATTTGATAGATACTATTTATTCAGTAGAGGATGAAGGATATAGTTGCATAATAATAGATTTAAAATCATAAAAATTTTTTTCACAGCCTAAGCGCAAAGAGCACAGCGTGGTGCAAGTCCACGCATAGGCTTTACAACTGAATATAGTAAATAATGAAAGAGGTGGAAAAATGACAAATTTTATAAAATTAGGTACGTTAGTCAAGTTTAGCGCAACAACAAGGTTTTGTCTGCATGATATTCAGTATGATATTACAGAGTTTTACTCAAAATCACAGATTTTGGATAATAAACAGTTGTTAAAAATGAAAGTTTTGCAATTTAAAAGCGCAGGAAGAAATATATTATATGTAGATATAGAAGAATAGAAAAGAGGTACAAAAAACATGTTATACAAAAATAGAAAAATGTCACAGTCTGATATTGACGAAGTTTGCGAAGATTTTGTCATAGAAATAGCAAATAAGGTTGCTAATCATGTAAAAGGTAAAGTGTTTTATGGTTATGCCAACATAGAGGATATGTGGTACGTCATAGTAAAGACACGTGAACTAGGCGAAAAGCGTTTTTTCCTTAATACACTCGATTATGATATGATGATTGGTGTATCATCAAAAGAAATATCGGACAATATATTAAAGTTATATCATAAAATAGTTGAAAGGAGATTTTTTATAGTATGAGTAATAAAGAGATTAAGCAACGCTGTAAAATATTATATCATAGATATAGATTAGTCATAAAAATTATAAAATCATATTATTATAAAGACTCTATAAGTTTTAGAGCTGATATGTTATTACTAATAAATTGTATAAGTAGTTATAATTTTATGATTTATGGCGATTTTGAATATTTAGTAGCATTGAATGATTATTATGAAATACAATGCATTGATATTATGTATGAACGCTTGTCATTAGAATTTAAAAAGAGAGGATTATAAAATGAATGAAAGACATCATAAATTAGAACGCATTATACGAATTAAATATTGCACAAGTTTTCGTAAATTTTCGTAAATTATAGAAAACTGAAATGTGGAAAAGTTTATAAAATGTTCATAATTTAGACATAGCATAGTCACAGTTATACTGTATAATATAATATGTAAAGAGGTAATGCATTTGCTTTAATACTATGATACCGCACTATTGCAAGACAATACGGCACTCAATAGTGCGGACTCCTCAAAGAAAAGGAAGTGATTAACAATGTTAGAAACTTGATATGCATAGCTTATCACAGACCCTAATACGCAAAAGGTTATAGTTGAAACTGATAGAACTGATGTTACTATAGAAACTATATATCGTCAGGATTATAAAATTACAATTCGTCACAGAATGGACGATTTTATATCTTGTTGGATAGCCAAGAGATAGTAAGCTATCACTAAAACAGATTGCAAAAATCAACTTGGCTATTACACCTATTGGTGTTACAATTTTATTACAATTAACTTTACAAATCATAGCACAAAGAAAAGGAGAAAAAACGACTATGAGACAACCAATGGTTACACGTACAATTATTTCAACATCTATTACAGCTTTATGCGTAAATCCACAGACAGCTGAAACATTTGAGCAGGAGTTTACTCTTACTGGCAAGATTACTGACAAAGGCAAGGTACTTAAGAGAGTATCAAAACTTTACAACACAGATGAATGCACTATTGTTTCAATTCGCAACCTCAAAGAGGTCAATGAACTTTATGGTATGGATGAAGCAGACTTTATCGCAGGTGCAAAGATACTTGACCCTGCTACACGTAAAGAGATTGAAATAAAGCAGGTAGACGCAAAATAAAAAGAAAAAAGGAGTTAAAAAAACATGGCAATTACAATTAATACACAGTCAAGAGATTTTACAGAGGTAGAGCAGTACTTAATGACATTAGATAGAGGCATTAAATCACTCAAGGATGTGGAGGACAACACAAACATTGCAGTGGCAGGCTACCTTACATTTACAGACGAAAAAGAGAATGGTGATAGTGTTGATATTTTATCAATCATTACTCCAGACAATGAAGTATTCTCTTGTCAGTCAGCAACTTTCAAGCGTAGTTTTGATAACATTACTAACATCATGCATGGTAAACAGTTCAGTGTTATCAAAATTAGTGGCACAACAAAGAATGGTAGGCCGTACATTGACTGTGCACTTGATGTAAAATCAGTAAAATAAAATTTTATCTTACTGCTGACCCTTGCTATTAAGTTAGCAAGGGTCTTAATAATTTAGGGAGGAGAATAAAAAGTATGGCAAAAAAACTTACCAAAAATCAAAAAGCATATCAATCTATATTAGATAAAGCACAACATCAAGGTATCTCTACGCAAGGTTTAAAATCTTTTCCAAAAAGAATAACACAAGATACTTTACAGAATTTGCAATCAGAAATAGCACATCGACAAAGTGCAGAAACCTATACAGTTACAGACAGTATTATTTCAAGATTACAAGCTTTACCTAGTAAAAAGCAGACATACACACATGGTGGTGAAGCTATAGATTATAATCTCGAAAATTTTTATTATACTGTTTTAGGAATTATAAAACAAATGCAAGAAGATTTTGGAAACGAACAATATGAATATTATTTACAACAAAATGAAGAAGAAATTATATCAGCAATAGATAGTATAAATGAGAGTGTATATTCAGAAGTAGTGCAGGCAAAGACGGAAGATTTAATACCTTTATTATCAAATCACGATATGTCACGCATATCAGCAATACAATCTAATGATATTAATGAATATTTTGGATTTACTGATTTAGATAATATATGAGAAACTATAGAAAATTCATGTGTGATTTTGAGACTACAGTATATAAAGGGCAAAAATCTACAGAAGTATGGGCGAGTGCAAGCGTAGAATTATATACAGAGAACGTTCAGATTTTTCATTCTATTGATGAACAGTTTAATTATTTTAAGTCGTTAGATTGTGACATAATAGCTTATTATCATAACCTTAAATTTGATGGCAATTTTTGGCTGTCATATTTATTAACGGATTTAAAATATGAACAGGCATACGAGTCATTTAATGAGGACGGCACTCAAGGCGAATTTATAAAAGAAAAATACATGAAAAATAATACTTTCAGATATACTATATCATCTATGGGTCAATGGTATATGGTTACTATTAAAGTTAATAATCATTTTATTGAACTAAGAGATAGCTTAAAACTATTACCATTTTCAGTAAAACAAATAGGTAAATCTTTTAAAACAAAACATCAAAAATTAGACATGGAATATAATGGCTATAGATATGCAGGATGTAATATAACTGATGACGAAAAACGTTATATAGCTAATGACGTATTAGTAGTTAAAGAAGCATTAGAACAGTTATTCAATGACGGCCACGATAAACTTACAATAGGTTCATGTTGTGTAGCGGAATATAAAAATTCTTTAGGCGCTTATGATTATAATGATTTATTCCCTGCGCTTGATGAATTTACACTTGATAAAAATATTTATGGCTCGTCAAATGCAGATGAATATATACGACACAGCTATAGAGGGGGTTGGTGCTATTTAGTAAAAGGAAAAGAAAATATTGTTAGACATAACGGAGTGACAGCTGATGTAAACTCTTTATATCCTAGTATGATGCACTCGCAAAGTGGTAATTATTTTCCAATAGGTAAACCATATTTTTGGACTGGTAATATAATACCTAATGAAGCAATAGGTGAAAATAAATATTATTTTTTAAGAATAAAAACACGCTTTTATATTAAAGAAAATATGTTGCCATTTATTCAAATAAAAGGTAATCATTTATATAAAGGTACAGAGTCATTAACAACTAGTGATGTATTAGATAAAAACGGAAACTACAATAGATACTATAAAGATATTAATGGTAACATAAAAGATACTGCACAAATAATGACAGTAACAATGACAGATTATAAACTAATGTTAAAGCACTATGAACTAGTTGACTTTGAAATCTTAGACGGATGTTGGTTTTATTCTGATATAGGTATATTTGATAATTATATCAATCATTATGCAGAAATTAAAATGAACAGTAAAGGTGCAAAGCGTACAGAAGCTAAACTGTTTCTCAATAATCTTTATGGCAAACTTGCTAGTAGTTCCAATAGTAGTTTTAAAGTTGCGTATGTAAAAGATGATGAAAGTATAGGCTTTTATATTGTACCTGCTAATAACAAAAAGGTAGGACATATAGCAACTGGTAGTGCAATAACATCATATGCACGTAACTTTACGATAACAGCCGCTCAAAAAAATTATTACGGAGTAGACAAAGCAGGATTTATTTATGCTGATACTGATAGTATACATTGTGACTTGCCTGCTGATAAGATTAAAGGAATAACAGTAGACCCTGTAAAGTTTTGTTGCTGGAAATTAGAGAGCAGTTGGGATACAGCTATATTTACAAGACAGAAAACATATATAGAACACATAACACACAATGATTTAATCCCAGTGGATGAACCATATAATGATATTAAATGTGCAGGTATGCCACAGAAATGCAAAAATTTATTTAATAAATCAATGCAAGGATATAAAGTAAAGGAGAGTGATAACTATACACAAAGCGAATTAAAATTCTTAGAAACAAAAAGAGACTATAATGATTTTAAAGTTGGTTTATGTGTCCCTGGAAAATTACTGCCAAAAAGAATTAAAGGTGGTGTATTACTGGTGGACACGACATATGAAATGAGGTGAAATATTATGTTAAACAAATTATTGATTAAGCTATTAAATCATAAATTGAATAAATTAATGTTACAAAAAATGTAAACAATGTACTAATACAAATAAGTGTTTTGATTGTTATATATTCTATAATAAAAGGGATATTGAAAATGTGATAATAGATTTAGAGGTGAGGAATATATGAGCGTAATAGATTATTCATTAATATTATCAATAACGGTGGTATTACTTATAAAAATTATATTAATGGTAGCAAGAAAAATAAAGCAATATTTTATACACAAACAATGTAATTATTTATGCTTTGCTTGTAAGTATAGATATGAATGCGATGATTTTATAGGAGTGTAATAATATGAGCGATAAAATGGAAAAAGTAGTGCAGGAACTACGCAAAAGATTTAGAGGTTTAATCGAGTTTTATGATATATCGTATATTGAGAAGTATAAAATAGAATATTGTTTAAATGGGTTATACATTTCAAAGTTACTACCATACGATTTTATAAAGAAAAAAGATACAAGAGAAATTGTACTATCATTAAGCATATTAATTGCAACAGATATACACAATCATTTTTACAAATAATATTAAATTGTTATAAATAAAAAACAAAAAGGCAGGAGTATAAACTCTTGCCTTTTCTATATCTATAACTATTGCAGAACACAAGCGCACAGCATTTACGACAATACATACTAGCGTTATCTTCCAAACGTGCTACCTAGCAGTATCAAGTGAACATACAACAGCAGATACCTAATAACTGATAGTCTTAAATAAGACTTCTTTGCATTTAAGGTTCTTAAATCTGAAACACCCTTTTTCAAAATAGTATCTTAACTGACTAATAAATAAATCATTCTGTTTTAACATGACATAATTAATATCATGGTCATTAACAGTGACACTTATTTTACTTCTAAAAGTACTATCTGCTTTATCATCAATATATAAAAATCCCTGCTCACTGTATTGTTTCACAGCATAATCATGACTCATATATCTTAGTGTTGCAATATACTTTGCTTTTCCTACTGGTGTATCAATAAAAGCAGTGTTATCATTTAAGTACACATTTTCACTTGAGTATGCGACATACTGATTATTCTTAAATGCTCTATTGAAACCACTCTCTTTCTGCGCTTTACTAGCAGTTTCTATAAAACCACTTTCCAGTACAAATCCGTCTCCCTTTAAGAAATTAGTTTCACTGTTTAATCTTTCAGATATTCCCAACTCTACATAATAAGGGTTAATAATACTAACTGCATTACTTAGCATATATACTGGCAGGTATCTTGCCTGCTCTCCGTGACCTCTTGCTATACTTGTATGCACACTAATAAATTTTCTTATTTCATCATTACAGTAGTGATTAGTTTCGCTCTGAAATTCATCAAATAACATACTATCAGTATCACTAAGTAAGTGACTATATTTTTTCAACTGGTCTGCACTATTTAAACTAATAGCATAACCACAATGTTGTTCATTTAAAAACAAACTATGGTAGATACCACTTGCACAACGTTCACTTTCCATAGTGTAATTACTAAAAAATAATGTTTGTAAATCCTTAAAGAACTTATTAGATACATCATCAAGCTCATAATTGTACCTATAAATTAAACAGAATTTTTTACCATACTTTAGAAATCTATTGATTAATAGTCTACCAAAATAAGTTGTCTTACCACCACTTCTATTAGTGGTACATAAAAATAGTTCAGGCTTTAAACCATTTATATCGTTCATTGAAAGTAATTTAGTTCCGTCATAGTATTTATTTTCACTCATATTATTGTACTCTTTTCTTAAAATTGCCTATATTTATCTCAATTTATTATAACATATATATTGCAAAATTTCAAGTAATATGATATAATTAAAAAGAGAATAAAAGAAAAGGCGGTGAGGGTATGGATACAATGCAGATGATTTTGCAGGCTATTACAACAGTTGGCTTTCCGATAGTAATGTGCTTATGTTTAGCATGGTACTGTATGAAACTTAACGATAGTCACAAGACAGAAACAAATAAGTTTACGTCAGCATTAAATGAAAATACACTTGTATTACAGAAATTATGCGACATTCTGAATGTAGAAAGAAGTGATAAGAATGAGTAAAGTTGACACTTACACAGATTATATGATTGCAATAGCAAATGACAATTCACATGGTTATTCACAGATTAACAGAAGTGGAAATCCAGACTTTGATTGTAGTTCATTAGTTAGTCACGCACTTGCTAAAGCAGGTTTTAATGTAAATGTGAACAGTACAACGAGAAACTTGTATGAACAGTTAAAACGTTGTGGCTTTACTTCATGTAACAGGCCTTTTCAAAAAGGTGATATTCATTTAGCTGTAGGACATCATGTTTGTGTTTCAACAGATAGTGAACATATAGTTCATGCAAGTATTGACGAAAATGGAACTACAAAAGGACGTAAAGCAGGAGACCAAACTGGAAAAGAAATATGTATAAGAAAATATTACACACCTAGTTATGGTTGGAGTTATCATTTACGTTATAACGGAGACAAAGGAAGTGCAGGTTATAATATGAATTTATTGAAAAGAGGTTCATCAAATAATGACGTAACAGTATTTGAAATACTTATGACAAAGTTAGGATATTACACTGGTAGTATTGACACAAAATATGGTACAGGTTGTGTAAGAGCATGTGAGAATTTTCAGACAAACTATGGATTAACTGTTGACGGTAAGTGTGGTAAAAACACATGGAATAAACTTTTTAGTTTAGGTATAAGATAATGTCATGGATAGTTAAAGTAGGAGTAAGAGCATATTTAACACAATCTGAAATGGAAAACAATGCTACCGAATTTTATGGATATTTCAACAGTAAAGGTTTTACCGTTGAGAGCGTAGCAGGGATGTTAGGAAACTTACAGCAGGAGTCAAACATTAACCCAGGAATGAAACAATCAGCAAGTGCAAGCAGTGGTTGGGGTTTAATACAGTGGACGCCTAGTAGAAACCTAACAGATTATGCAACTGCACACGGCGCTGATTGGTCTACTGGTGAAATACAAACACAGTTAATGTGGGATGAAATAATAAATGGTTATGGTAGTCAATGGATACTTAAGCCGTCACTGGGATATGGTTATACTGGTGCAGAGTTTTCGCAACTAACTGATGTTGCAGAAGCATGTAAAGCATATTTATATGAAAGAGAACGAGCAGGAACTGAAGCATTAAGTAACAGATTAACATATGCTAGTAACTGGTATGAATACCTAACTGGTGTTACACCACCTACACCACCTACACCACCTACACCGACTAAACGAAAACGTATGCCAGTTTGGATGATGTGCAGACCATTATTTTAAATAGAAAAGAGGTGAGAAAAATGGCAGTACTTTCACATGATGATTTTATGAGTGCAGTAAAAGGATTAGCAGGAGATAGCGCTGATGATAATACGCTTACCATGATTGAAAATTTTACTGATACATTCAATGACCTTGAAGCACGTGCAAGTGATACTACTGATTGGAAAACAAAATACGAACAGAATGACAATGAGTGGAGAGAAAAATATAAAGCACGATTTTTTGAGGGCAAAGAGGGTACAGACCCTAATGAAGTATTAAGGAAACAAAAGGAAGATATTACTGATGACAGTAATGACATTTCCTTTGATGATTTATTTAAAGAAAGAGAGGGCTAAGAATTATGGCTACAAAACCAAAAATTAAGACACTTACTAATTCAAGCGTTGATATTTTAAATGCAATAAGAAACAACGCAAGCATAAACTACAGAGATTATGTGCCGCAGGCTACAGTTGACTCTGACTCAATCAGAGAAATCGGCGCAGTAATTATGGACTATCCTGCTTTACAGAATGAATTTTTATCTGCTCTTGTAAACAGAATAGGTAGAGTAATTTTAACAAGCAAATCATATGACAATCCATGGGCTATGTTTAAAAAAGGTATGCTCGAGTTTGGTGAGTCTATCGAAGAGGTATTTGTTAATATTGCAAAACCGTTTCAGTTTGACCCACAGGTTGCCGAGTCCAATGTATTCAAGCGTGAAATTCCTGATGTACGCAGTGCATTTCACATTATGAACTATCAGAAGTTCTACAAAGCTACAATCTCAAATGACCAGTTAAGACAGGCTTTTCTGTCTATTGACGGCATTACAGATTTGATTGCTAAGATTGTAGATGCTATGTATACTGGTGCTAACTATGATGAGTTTCAGACTATGAAATATATGCTTGCAAAACATATCTTAAATGGACTGATGAACCCAGTTACTATTCCTGCTATTAGTACTCCAAACATGAATAGCATTGTTAGTACTATTAAGGGAGTATCAAACAAGTTTACTTTCCTTAGTTCAAAGAATAACATTGCAGGAGTTATGAACCATACACCTAAGCAGGAGCAGTATTTGTTAGTCAATTCACGGTTTGATGCTACCATGAATGTTCAAGTACTTGCAAGTGCTTTTAATATGGATAAAGCAGAGTTTGACGGACATCATGTACTTGTAGATAGTTTCGGCGATTTAGACATTGAGAGATTAAATATTCTCTTTGCTGATGACCCAACTTATACAGAGATAAAAAAAGAAGAACTTGAAGCACTTGACGAAATACCTTGTGTATTGGTAGATAGTGACTGGTTTATGATATTCGACAACTATCAGAACTTTACAGAGCAGTATAATGGTGAGGGTCTGTATTGGAACTACTGGTATCATGTATGGAAAACATTTAGCGTTTCTCCGTTCTCAAACAATGCAGTATTTGTTGAAGGTGTACCTACGGTAAAGACAGTTACAGTTACACCTAGTGAAGCTAAAGTTAATGCAGGTGGACAGTTACAGCTAAATGTTACTGTTGATACTGCTAACTATGCACCAAAGAGCGTTATTTGGAGCATTGAAGATAAGAGTGCTAAGGCTAGTATTTCAAGTACAGGCATGCTTAAAGTTAATAGTGATGCTACAGCAGGAACTATTACAGTTAAAGCTACTAGCACGTTTGATAGTACTAAGTTTGGCACAGCAACTATCACAGTTGCGTAGATTGAATATAGCAGGAGAGCATAATTGCTTTCCTGCTATTGTAAAGGTGGTGAAGATATGCAGATACAACCTAATAGTGCTATTAAATTATGCAGGGGTGTACCAATAGACAGCAGTTATAAAGATACTATTTACTTTACAAGCAGAAGCGCGCAGAAAACTTATTTTGAGAGTAAAGTTAGTAAGACTATGGATAAAGCTAGTTTTCAGAGAATTAATGGGCAACAGGGTGTTGTGAGAATGAGTGCCAGTGCTGAGAGCATTTATGAATGCAACTATATGATGTTTCAAAATACTAACTATGGTAGTAAATGGTTCTACGCTTTTATTACTAATATTGAGTATGTAAACGATAAAGTTAGTAATGTATATTTTACTATTGATGTTATGCAAACTTGGTTTCTTTTTGACTGTACTCTTAAAGAATGTTTTGTCGAGAGAGAACATAGTATGACAGATGTTATCGGCGATAACTTAGTGCATGAAAACGTTGAACTAGGAGACTATGTTAGTAGTTCCTTTGAGCAATTTACATCATCTGAAACTACTAGTGGGAACACAAATATTATAGCACCTTTATCAATAGTTGTTGCTTGTACGTTTAACAAAGATTATACAGATGTCGCTGGTGGCTATTATTCAAATTTATACAGTGGCTTAAATTTTATAACGTTTAACAATAATTCAGCTGGCGCACAAGAATGTAGTGAATGGCTGTCGAATGTGCCTAGTGCAAAATATGACGGAATAGTTGCTATATTTTTAATGCCTACTAATTTTATAACTAATGTAAATGGTGGTAATAAAAGTTATACATCTACTATCCAAAAACTTATTATAAATATGTTTGGCACAGACGGCTATCAAATTAAAAATAATAAACTATATACTTATCCATATAATTTTTTATACTTAACAAATTTCCAAGGTTCTTATGCTGTCTTGCATTATGAGTATTTCAGCGACAGTGTATGTAATTTTACAATAGTAGGCGATATGACTTGTAATCCTGAAATTGCAGTTATTCCTAATAATTACAAAGGTGTAGTTGCAAACTATGACGAAAAAATGACATTACAAGGCTACCCACAATTAGGTTGGAGTACTGATAGTTTTAAAGCGTGGTTAGCACAGAGTGCAACGAGTGTAGTCGGAAATGCTATGAGTACATCAATGTTTGATAGTGCATATGCTAATAGAACAGCTATGCCAGGAAGATATATACCTAGTGCTATGGGTGGTGTTGGTGCAGGTGTGAATATTTCAAGTACTGCTAATCCTTTAGCTTTAACAATGACAGGGGCACATGTTGCCAACGCAATACAAAATATAGCATATCATAGTGCTTTACCACAACAGGCACATGGTAGTAATAATGGAAGTATTTTATCTACCATAGGTTTAATGACTATTGGTGTAATGAAAAAACATATAAGAGAAGAATATGCAAGAATAATTGATGATTATTTTACTGCTTATGGTTATGCAACTAATAGAGTAAAAATACCTAATATAAGCGTAAGACCACATTGGACATATACAAAAACAATAGGAAGTAATGTAGTTTCAAAAACATGCAGTAATAATGATGTAACCCTTATCAATACTATTTTTGATAATGGTATTACATTTTGGAAAAACGCTGATGAAATAGGCAACTATTCATTAGATAACAGTCCTAATTAGAAAAGAGGTGAGATAATGAGTAGAAAAGGAAGAAAAGCACAGAGTGAAGCGTTCTTACAAAATCAGAGAACATATTTACAGTATGTTAATAGGCTTACTGAATTAAGCATTTCAATGTTTGACTGGCAGAACTTACCTGATACCATTGACGCAAGATTTTTAGAGTTAGCTCTTTTCAATGACGGAATGGCTGTATTTTTTAAGGATGAAGTCATGGGATATTTAGGTCTGCAAGTTATGATAGGTGGCGCACTTGATGTTTACAGAATACCTATTACACGGACAGCGTTTGCACAAAATGGTTATCAGATGAAACTTGACCAAAGTAACAGTGTTATTATCTTTAATAATATGCTACACACTAACAGTATACTTGATGTGCAGGAAATGAGCAAAAGACTGTATGAAATACAGAGAACTATTGACGTAAACGTTATACAGCAAAAAACACCTAAGATTATTACATGTACTGAAAATCAGAGACTTGTAATGAAAAATCTATATGCACAGTATATGGGTAATGAACCATTCATTTTCGGTGATAAGAATTTGGATTTAAGTGGTATTAAGACTTTTGATACTACAAGCCCTTATGTTGCTGATAAGTTGTATGATTTAAAAACGCAGTATTGGAATGAAGCATTGACATACTTAGGCATTAGTAATGTCAATACTGTGAAGAAAGAAAGAATGATAACTGATGAAGTACAAAGAAACTTAGGTGGCACGATTGCTAGTAGGTATTCAAGACTGTTTATGAGACAGCAGGCATGTGAGCAGATTAACAAAATGTTTGGACTGAACATTAGTGTTGATTATAGAGAGGACATGCAGGTACTTGATACTTACGATGCTTATGAAGCAAATTTAAGTAACGAAATTGATATAGGTAAAGGTGGTGAAAATAATGAGTAAGTATACAACAGAGGTACGATTTATTTGTGAAAATAGTGCAGGCTTGAGTGAGAGTGAGGGTGCAGATAATATTGATAGTATTTTAGATAAGTGTTGGAATAAGGTTTTTAACTTTGACTTTCCTATCTTTGATGAAAACTATAGACAGGTTTTATGCAGGAAGATATTGAAACATTATTACACAAGAGAGATTGCACATGAGACTGTAGGCAGGTGGAAACTTGCATTAAATGCTAAACTCAATGAGATTATGCCTTATTACAATCAGTTGTATAAAAGTGAGTTGCTTGAGTTTAATCCTTTTTATGATGTTGATTTGACTAGGAGTAGAGAGGGTAGCGGTACAAGTAATAGGACAAGTAATAATAGAGAGACTAATAGTGGTACAAGTGAAAATGTTAGTAGAGGCAGTGGTACAAGTAATACTGATACCTTGAATAGATTTAGTGATACTCCGCAAAATAGTATGGATACACAAGGTATTGCTGATAGTGTGCCTTTAACTACAGTTACTAAAGTTAATGAAGATAATACGACTACTAATGAAAGTACAGATACATTGACAAGAAATGATAGTAAAACTGGAAATGGTACAGAAAATATTAATAATACTGATAAGTATATTGAGACAGTAAAAGGCAAACAGGGAACAGAAAATTATAGCAGTTTATTAAAGAAATTTAGAGAGACTTTTCTCAATATTGATATGATGATTATTGAGGATTGCAATGATTGTTTCTTTACTTTATGGTAAAGGGAAAGAGAGGCAATAATGGACGCAAATTATAGAGACTTAACAGAGTTTAGATTTTGGTGCTTTAAAGTGCTACCACTAGTGTATGATGATGAATTAAGTTATTATGAAGTTATCTGCAAATGTGTTGACTATATTAATAATTTGATTGAAAATGATAAAGCCATTATTAATGATGTCGAAGAATTAAAAAATGAATTAAAGCAAGTGCAGGAATGGATTGATAACTTTGATACTAGCTTTATAGAGAGCGTTGTTCGTGAATATCTTGCGACTATGATATTTGTTACTATTAGTGACAGTGGATATATTATTTATAATATTCCTAATACTTGGAAGAATATAACATTTAATACTACTGGATTAGATATTGAAAATAATATCGGTGTTGGTAACTATGACTATGGACATTTAGTATTAAGTTATTAAGAAAGAGAGGTAAAAGTGATATGAGTAATGAATTAATTAACAGACAGTATGTTGGTGCTAGGTACGTGCCGAAGATTATGGGTGAGTGGAATAAGGCTTTGCAGTATGAAGCATTGAGTGTGGTAACGTATATGGGTAATAGCTTTACGAGTAAAGTGCCAGTGCCTGCGAATGTGGAAATTAATAATACAGATTATTGGGTTAATACTGGTAATTATAATGCACAGGTTGAACAGTATAGAAAAGAAGCCCTTGAAGCTAAACAGCTTGCAAATAATACTAGCACTGATTTACAGACCTTTAAAAAAAATCAGACCAGTACTAATAATGAAATTAATAATAAAATTGAGTCAACAACAAGTGCATTAAATAATTTAAAAAATGTTGTGTTTGATGGTAATACTCCTAGTGTTATTACAGTTGCCAAAAGTGGTGGAAAATTTCATACAATTAATGAAGCTATTACATTTGCAAAGAAATATTGCAGTAGAACGAACAGAGTTACAATTTTAATCTGCGGTGGTGTATACAATGAAAGTATTGTACTTACAAAAAATCCAGGTATAGACCTTATCGGAATTGGTATGCCAGAGATTGTTAGCAATAACTCATATCCTAATGGCCCTGCAAATATTTACGGTGATACTTATATTGAGGGCATACATTTTCATTCAACAAGTGAAAGCGCTTATGCCTTTCATCTCGACGGAAGTACCGATACAAGTTATGGTACTACAGTAACTGTTGTGAATTGTAAATTTACTAGTGAGCATGAACCGGCGTTAGGCTGTGGATGTACAAGAGGTTGCAATTATACTTTTATAAATTGTGAATTTTATGGCAGTGACGGTATTTATGTCCATAATGAAGCTAGCGCAAACGTTGCTAAACAGTACTTTAATGCAATAGGATGTAAAATAAATGGGTCAAACCGTGCCGTTACTATTGATGATGCCACTCAATTAAATTTTGGCGCTACTGGCTCACCTTTAGTACTTAACTTTGCTAACTCGTATACATCCAATATAAATAGCATGATTAAGTTTAGACTAACAAGTTCTAAAGAGTATGGATACATACCCGGCGACCCGAAAGGTGTTTCACTTTCACCAGAGTCTACTACACAAATAATAGCACTTGATTATAAATATCAAGGTGGTTACACTGTGACGGCAACTGTACCTACCTATGCAAACACTGGAGCTGTATATATTCCAGTAGAAAATGCTAACTTATTCGAATGGACAGTAGCAACAACAATACCAGGGGTTGGCACTTACCCTTCAAAAGTTACAAGTGTTGGCTCGCACTGGTTGATAGTGACAAAAAATAGTGGTAACTGGGATGGAAGTGCAATACAGGTAGACTTGAAAGGTATAAGATAATTTAAAATATAACAGAGGGAGTGGTACAATAGTATCACTCTCTTTTTTTCTGATACCGTGCTAACGCTGTACCACTGTAACGCGTCACCACTTTACCGCTGCGCAGTGCATGGGGTGTACCAAAAATCTCGACGTTCGAAACGAGTGCGCTGAC
>ENA-ORTI01002478-ORTI01002478.1-human-gut-metagenome-genome-assembly--contig:-NODE-2478-length-16131-cov-5.637845_pt1 | contig 16131 bp, 16 predicted proteins | sample MGYA00242071_ERZ509191 | MGnify/ENA primary metagenome ERZ509191 (study PRJEB26280, sample SAMEA2338832) | human gut metagenome | biome: human gut; feature: human-associated habitat; material: faeces...
ATGTGTTTTTTGGGCTAACCAAGAGGGTATGGGATTTGGCTCAAGGCTTTAAGTATAATATAATAAGGCCTTAGATCATTGTGTCCATTTAATTCGATGTAAGGATTCAAGGCCTTATTATATACCATGGATGGCCCTAAGTTTAAATAATCCTTCGAAGTGAGCCTTGAATCAGAGCCCAAATTTTATATGCGTATTATATTATATATAATATATAATATTTATATTTGCATTGTAATATTAATCATATAAAAAATTATTGCCCTATGAACACAACAGATCAGTTATTTAATAACACAATCCTATTCCAGGATACAGAGAACATCGAAGGAACAGTAAAAAATGTTTATCTGAGACAATTCTTTTATGAATCCTTAGGAATGGATGATCCTAGAGGTTATAATCTTTGGTCAAAGATTTTTAATCGCTTTTCTAAAGTTGATTCTAGTATGGTTCGAATTTTACCTAATGATCCTGAGAAATTAGTTTGGTTCTTAGAATTATCGATTACAGATAACAGAGACCAAATTATATCAGAGAATTATGATAAGGCATTATCCTTCTATAAGGAAACATTAAATGAAATCCAGGATTACCTTGACCTATCTAATGCCTTTCAATATATAGGATTAGGTAATACGAAATTATATATCACATTCATAGCTGAAATTTAATGCTAGCCTGTTCGATACATCGAATACTAATTATCTTATGAAAATAAATCTTAATCATACTCAATAGGAATATTACTCTATTTAATCAAATCTGTATAAGGTAGCTCGCTTGGGATAAGTAGGCTACCTTTTTTATTTGTGTTCTTTTATTTTTACTTTGTAAAACCTGCTAGCTAAGGCCTTAATTCTTTGAGCCCATCTTACTTTCAGGATATCCTTATACGATATATTATATAAAACCGGCTAACCAAGCGTAAGGCCCTGTAAGCCCAAAAGGCCATAATAATCTCCATCGATGGCCCTGAGTCTAAAGATGGCCCTAAATAAAGGCCTTCAAAAACCAGCCAACTAAGGCCTTGATGATTTAAGCGGGTAGGTGGGTAATGATGAAAGAAGAGTGATGGTGAGCAATGATATTTTAATAAATAAAATCTATTTGTTTAATAGAAAAATTCAATAAAAATTTTTCTCAAAATATTTTTGTATTTAAAAAATTCATTGTATATTTGCAATACAGAAAAACAAATAAAACGTATCACTTTAAAAATTAAAAGTCATGAATGCAAATGTAAATGAAAATGTGTTAGTAAATGAAGTAAACAACAATGTAGAAAATACTGCAAAAGTTGAAAAAAAGAAAGCACAAAAAACAACTGCAAAAAAGAGCACAAAAAAAGAAAGTGCAAAAGTAGAAAAAAAAGAAATAGAAAAACTTTCTTTTTCTAAATTACTCGAAACATTGGACACAACGGGATTGCATACCAATTCAGGTTTAAAGAAAGAGAATTTATATAACTCTTCTATTTATGCAGATTGTTTAACAGATAAAGATAAAAAATCCGTTAGACGCAAAATACGTAATCTTTTGGACAATTTTATAGGAAGCATTATTCGTTCAGAGAAGAATAAAACAATTTGCGAAAATCATTGCAAACAATTCAAATTATTTTATGAACAAGTTTATAGAATAAATGATTTTTCCGTAGAAAGTTTAGTTTCTAATAATACGGATGAATTAAAAAAAGAGAATTTAAAGAAAATGCTTGAAATTGTGAAAAAGAATTTGAAATGAAAAAACAAAAAATAAAAGAGTGCATAATATTTGCACTCTTATTCCTTATATATATTTGGTGCGCTTGTAATTCATAAATAATAAAAAGAGAGTATATTTTTGTCCCCTATAAAATATACTCTTTTTTTGCTTTAATGGGCAACCCTGTCCCTCTCTTATTCATATAAGATTTTTCTGAAAAGCTAATAAGGGATTTCCCAGAATCTTCGAAGAATACAATCACTGTTCCTTTAAAAATCATATAGGATTTTTCGATAAAGCTAATAAGGGAAATCCTTAAGATCTTCTCATCATACAACTTTTTTAGCTCAGCCCGATAAGGGATTTCCTTCATTTCCCCTCCTCCTTTAGAATTGCCACAACTTTTTTCTGAAAACCCAATAAGGGAAATCCTAACTGATCCCTTACAGAAATGTAATCCCTATCCCTCTTTTATTCAGATAACGTTAATAAGGGATTTCATTTAAATCTTCGAATTATATTACCCTTACATATCTTTTGTATTCATATTGGATTTTTATGATGTGATTATTCGATGAGATTCCTTTGATGTTATCCTTTATTTCATTTGTTTATCCTTTATTGGGATTCAAGGTTTACTCTCTTATTATTTATCATCTTAGGATTTTCTTTTTTCATTTTTGTTTGTTGTTTGGGGACTCTTACAAGAAAGGCCTAAGATATTTTTATCCCAGGCCTAAGATTATTAATCACTAAGGATTTTTTAATCTACTGGGCTCTTTCCAACTTTTAATGCGTACCCAGTAAATGAAAAGTTATATTTACCAGTATTAACTGCAGTGATACTTACACTTTCAAGAAATAATGTGTTTTCTACCCATGGGTATCCATTTTTCATACCGGTTGAATTACCGTATCCCGAAAAGTATGAAAATAAATCTTCTGATAAATTATAAATACATAATCCATAATTGCCATCAATGGGTATAGCATATGTTACGATTACTACCAGATCGCCTTTATGGAAGCTTCCATTGATTTCATCTAAGGCTGATTGGATACTGTCTAAAGTGCAATTTACTTTTATGGAGACTGTGGATTTATTTGGAGCCATAACCATCTTTCTAGTGGTTTTATTAGTATCCAAGTTGGTACTAAAGATAGAACCTTTTCCTATTAATTCTTTGTACTTATCTCCAGATGAGATGCTTTCGACTCCCAATCTTAGGGCTTCAAAGGATGGCTGAGATCCTGGGTCTACCCCCTTATTTCTCAGAGCATCCCTTAAACTTGTTTTTGCTTCGTTGATGGATGATGTTAATGATTGGATCCTTTCTTTCAATGTAGGCATAATACATGTGATTAAATTAATAATGTATTTATAGTATAAATACATTCGATCACATCACACAAGCAAAAAAAGATTTATGTTCGAAGGTTGGGATTCCCAGTGAACCTCTACCAAGTTTTTCAGAGATCATAGGCTCTGTTCCCTCTCCATCATTATCGGATATTATTAAATTTGATATCCCAGAAACTTACCAAGAGGGGAGTGTTACATATTATTTCCAATCTTTTCAAAGGCCATGGATAAAGATTTGTGGACCAAATCAATTAATTACTGAGATAAATTATACCTCAAGTAGAAATCATTTCACATTAGAGGCAATCTACAACCTAATAACTAGGAAAACAAAAACCAGAATCTCTCAACCTTCTCCCAGTATCGGAGGAGTAGCTGATCCAAAACCATTCAGGTCATACCATAATAAATATTATATGGAGATCTATGACCCTGATTCATTCGAAGTTCAGCTACATGTTTTGGATCATACCAAAGAAGTACCAGAAGTAGTACATAGAACAACTTACAGTAAGAACCGAGCTTTTTTAGGATATGCAGATGGAGTATTGGATGCTGAAGGAAACTTTTGGTTTTGGGATTGTAAGTTAGTTAGTGGTAACATGGACCTTTATTATTGGAGTGGAAAACTTAATGAAAATGGAGTTCCTACTTTCACAAATAATGGTACCAGATGGGAAAAGGTTTCTATAGCTACTTCTACTGGAGCATGGGACCCTTACCTTTATGTAGATTTCGATGAAAATAAGGATTTTCTTTATGTATTATCGGATAGATTTAATTATAAATGGGATCACAAAACTAGCCAATTAATCTCCGATGGCTTTAGTACTGATTGGGTTGGACAAAGTGTTAATAAATATTGGGTTGGAATATTAAGAAAAACAGATGAAACCAATAACAAGGATTATCATTACTGTTTTTTTCAAGATCCGACTAGCTATAAAGTATACTTACTGGCATGGGATGAAAATAGCCAAAGGTATAAAAACTTTGGCCCCTTGTATTCAAATTATGTTGCTACAAGTAGTGATATAATCCAGTTTGGATTTTTCAATTATAATGGTAATATTTATATCATGTATCAAGTTAAAGGAAAGGATGGTACAACAGATTATAGGGCTACCTTTATATTGAATAACATTGGTCAAATCGATAAAATATTCCCAAAAGAGAAATATGGAATAACACAATAAAAAATCCCTATCTACTTTCTCAAGCAAATAGGGATAAAAAACCTGACCCATAAGAGTCCGCGATTACGTTTTTTTGATTACGCTGAAAAATCAATTCTCAATTTTAAAAACATTTACCAAAACCTATTCGTTTATAGTTTCCTTCTGTAGACTTTCCAATAACTCATTCAATTTCATAGAGTAGCCATCTAATTCTTCTGTAGAATATGAATTATTAGGGATTCCCTTTTTAAAGTTTTCTAGTGCACTCTGCAATTTAGAAGCAGTATTTCCTAAGCAATATTCTTTCCAAATTCTTTTAGATTCACTTCCATGAACCAATATCGTGAACTGGGTTCCTTTTAAATTTAAAGGAGTCAAGGATTTGATCTTTCGATCATATTTGGGATTTACTGATATCCCATTCGAAAGTAAGGCAGAATTTTTATTTACATCGATTACCTTACAGAGTTCACAATGTGATGGGCCTTTGATTAAAACTTCTTGATCTTTGGATAACAATTTGATGTTTTTATCCTCTTTTTTAACAGATTTCTTTTTCATGTGATTAATTTTTGATTGTGATATTGTATAGTAAACACATAATTCTACAGGGTATGAGCAATACTAATAGCATTTTTCATATACAAAACATATCAAATATGAAGCAATATAAAGTTTTGGGAGTATGCAATGGTCAAGGCATAGGATTATTCCCGTTTAAAGGTGACAAAAGATTCAAAATCTTAGGTAATTTAGAGGTTAGAGGAGTATATTTTACCCCAAAAAATGAACAATGGGTAGATAATTTCCCAGGTATTCCTCTTTTCAGGGATTTAAATCGATGTAAAAATTACCTTGAAGGTAAAAAAGTACACATAATTGTCTCAAATCCAGCCTGCGGTGGGCAATCTATACTCCGAATCAGTAGAAAGAAGGATTTTAAATCCATCGAAGAGCAAAAAGCAGACCCTACAATGGTGAATTTTATTGAAAGTGTTCATCATTTTAAACCTCATGTATTTTTATTGGAAAATTTACCCAAATTGCTAGAAGTAATCCCAGAAAATCAATGGGAAAATGAAATATTCCCAGATTATAACTTGGTTTTTCACAACCATTCCGTTTCAGAATGGGGCAATTCTCAAATATCAAGGAACCGATTAGTAATAATAGGAGTAAAAAAGAGCTCTCTTTTATTCAAATTGGAGCAATTCCTTCTTGTTAAACAAATGAGAGCTCTTAAGACAACGCAAGATTTATTATTTAACCTCCCAAAGAATGGTAATATAATCGAGGATTTGGATAAAATCGTTTCAATGTTTCACCCAGACGATAAAAATAAAACCAAATTATCCCTGAAACAAGTACAAAGATTATGGACAAATGAGTTCAGGGATGAGTGGAAATGGCCTTGGGTTAATTCTAAAGGGTCTAGAGGGACATTACCCGGTGTATATAGAAATAAACCGAATGGTTATCCAATGACCGCTAGGAAAGCGGATAGACAGTTTAAATGGAATGGTTTACCGATGTCTCCAAGAGAACTTGCAAGGATAATGGGAATCCCTGATAAATTTAAAATTCACATCGAAGAAGATAGGAAAAATTATTGGATAAACAAGGGAAGGTTAATTGTTACTCAGACCTTCCCTTATGAAATAGGATTATGGTTTAAAGAATGCTTATTAAACCGTTAACAACATTCTAATTCGTGTTTCCAAAGTTGAACCATATTCCAATAATGGTCCAAATCAATATGTGGATTACACTCACCCGAATTAATCAAGGGTTCCATATATTCTACTGCATCCTGAACCTTTTTGGAAAAAATCCCTTGGGAATGAGAAAATTTTTTAATCAGGGCCTCTTTATCATCTTCTGCTCTTGCCATATTCAAGTTCGCAAGGCAAATAAACATGTAAGATTTTGAAAGCTCATAAATCTTTCTTCGAATAATGATTGCTTCCTTTTCTAATTCTTCGGAAGTTTTTTTGTTGGAATGGGATTTCTTTTTATTCATGATTTTGATCTTTGATGTTTTGGTATGTCATAGTCATTTATAAAATTTTTTGGTTCTTATGTGTACTGGTTCAGTTGAAGTAACATTGAAAAATCCTAAAACTGATTTGGAACGGAAGAACATAAACAAAAGGTAAGAAAAAATAAAAAAGAAAAAAAATCTTGATAAAAAAGAAAAGAAGCAAAAGAAAAAATTAATCTTTAAAAAGAAAAAACAAAAACCCACCAAAACACATGATAATATTACTATCATGTTTACATGATAGTAATACTACCATTTAGCTAAAGCTAAATGGTAGTTAATATTCTTTTAATTTGATAATTGGCTAATTGGTAATTGGCTAATGGCTAATATCCAATTTGCATAATACGAAAATCCTATGAAACACGGAGATGAAATTTTTTCATGGGTCTTGGCAATCCTAATTTTATTTTCAATGATTGGGGTTTCCTGGGTGACCTATAAAATCACAAAACGAAAATTTAAAAAGGAATCATCGAATAATTTCGAAAACCAAAAAACAGACACAGTTTATATCCCAGAGATTTTTACAATCCCTGAACCTTTCGAAATTATTATGAATCCTTCAAAGGTTGAAATTTATCGAAAGGATACAACTTCAAAGTATAATGAATTTTCCCTTCGGGAAAAAGATTTGGTGTTGTTCACACCAAATCGATTAGACAGCTTGATTATTGATTTGAATTATTTGAAGAATCTTCCAATGAATCCAAAACTATTATCACTTGATTTGAATCAAAACCAGTTGAGCTTAGGATTATTGGATATAAATGGGATCACGTCTAGAATATCTTATCCATTAAACCTTCAGAATTATTCCTATAGGTGGAATGGAAATTCTTTAACAAGCAAAAAACAGCCAAATTTTAAATTTTATCCAACACTTGGATATCAATATCGAATTTTAAATAATTTTCATGACATTGATCTCAAGTTAAATTTCAAGACTAAGGGATTTAATTACGAACTTGGGCTAAACGGATTTTACTATCCCAAATTCAAGAGTGATCCTGGATGGGATATCACAATAGGTTTAACCTATGATTTTTAAAAGAAGAAAAGAAAATGGCGAAAAAGGAAATAGATACCTCTCATCTGAATGCTCAGCAATTTAGAGAATTGGTTCAAGTACAAAAGGATGTCTTTTACTTCTCAACATTTGCTTATGTGGTTCACCCAGTAAGAGGTAAAACAAGGTTCCTTTTATACCCATACCAAAAATCAGTACTGTATTGCTTCCTAAAACATCGATTTAATATCATCCTAAAATTCAGACAAGCGGGGATCACAGAATTGATTTCTCTTTATTGCTTATGGCTAACGATGTATCACCCAAACAAAAAGGTGAATATCATCTCCATCAAGGATTCTGTAGCAAAGAAGGTTTTAAAGAAAATCAAATACATGTACAAGAATCTCCCAGAGCACTTAAAAGTTCCTATCGTAAATGGTAGAATGGGTGAGCTAGGAACCGCCTCGATGACAGAATTTATCAATGGTTCTTTTATAGAATCCATCCCAACTTCAGAAGAAGCGGGACGTTCAGAATCTCTTTCTTTATTGGTAATTGATGAAGCTGCAATTGTAAGATGGGCTTCTACGATTTGGGCAGCAGCAGCTCCTGCAATTTCCACTGGCGGGAGTGCTATCCTAAATTCAACGCCCTATGGGATTTCTGGCTTCTATCATTCAAAATGGGTTGAAGCGATTACAGATTCTGATTCTCCTTTTCACCCTATTCGATTATATTGGAAAATGCACCCAGAGCGAGATCAGAAATGGTACGATACAATGTCCAAAGCTTTGGGCCCAAGGAGAACTGCCCAAGAAATTGATGGTGACTTCCTTTCTTCCGGTAGTACTGTATTTGATCTTACAGATATTAAGGCAATCGAAGATACCCTATCGGAATACCCAGTAATCGAAACAAGGTTTAATGGCCAGTTAAGAATCATGGATAAACCAAAACAAGGTGTAAGATACTTTATTGGTGCTGACGTTGCTACGGGACGTTCTAATGACTACTCTGCTTTTACTTTGGGTGATTCTAATGGAGAAGAAGCTGCAGTATTTAAAGGGAGAATCCCAGTAGAGAAGTATGCTAAAATCTTGGGCAACCTGGGAAAAGAATTCAATTGGGCAACAATTGCCCCTGAAACTAATGACATTGGTTTGGCAGTAACAACTTTACTTCAAACCGAAGGATATCCTCAATTGTATTATCATAAAAAGCTTCTCAAAAAGAAAGGAAAGTCAAGGCCAGAAGTAGAACAATATCCCGGATGGATAACCACATCTAAGAACCGATCCCTAATCATTGATGGATTGGAAGAAGATATCAGAAAAGATAACATTACAATTAAGGACCCATTTTTTGTTCAAGAGGCTTATACCTTTATCTATGATTCAATAGGCAGGCCAGTAGCAATGGGTAAACACAACAGAAACAATCAAACCTCAGACATTGACATGGATGAGGAAACCTATTCGGATGATAGTATTTTTGGTAAAGCAATATACAATCATGTGAGGAAGAATTACAAACCTTCATTGATAATTCAACCTAAATAACAAAATATATGGTATTACAATCAATTGGGAATTGGTGGTTAAACTTAATTGGTGTTCGGAGGGATGATTCGAATGCCTATAAGGATAAACCAAAGTCTGACCCCAATCCAAGAACCACAGCCCCTATCCCACCAGGTAGGGTTTCTGTGTCTAATGATACTACTGATATGTTATCTGTATTAAAGGGAGAAGCTGACTTTGTTACTCCTTCTTTTCGTACAGAAATCATCCCACTTATCAGAAGTCTTTATAAAGTTAACCCAGATGTAGGTATAGCTGTTCAGGATATGTTTAAGTTGGGGAATACGAAACATTTTATCGAATTCCCGCATAATACTCCAGAAGAAGCTTTAAAAATGAGAAAACATCTCCATGATGTTTCTAAAACCTGGTCTAATTATACAGCAGGTATCTTTGGCTTAGTAAACAAGATGTTTGTTCAAATGCTTGTTTCTGGTGCCATGAGTATGGAAGCAGTACCAAAAAAAGACCTATCTGGGATTGAAAGCATTATCTTCATTAAACCAGAGGACATTGTATTCCAAAGAGATCAAAATGGTAAATATCGACCCTACCAATTGAACAAAACTTGGAATCATGGTAAATCAGAAAGGTTAATTGAACTTAACCTAAATACCTACATCTACCTTTCAATGTTCAATGATACTGATGAACCTTATGGGATTCCAACTTTCATGGCTGCATTGGATTCATTAAAGACCCAATCAGATATGAAAATTAATACCAAGCATATTATGGAATTGGTTGGTATGATGGGATTCTTAGAAGCCAAAATGGCAAAGCCAGATATATTACCAAATGAAAATCCTAAAGCCTACGAAGCCCGATTAAATCGAATGCTTCGGGAGTTAAAGGTTAACACAAGGGAAGGATTAAAAGATGGTACTGTAGCTGGCTTTATCGATGATCATGAATTCAAGTTAAATTCCACTACCAAGGATATGGGTAACTTGGATAAACCCTGGAACATGAATCAACAATCAGTGGCTAATGGTTTGGGTATTTCTGGTTCTCTTATTGGGGTATCCAATGACAACAAAACAGAGGGGGGAACAAGTATCATGTTCTCCAAAATGATCTCTCAGCTTGCGAATTTACAGGAATTTGCAGTTTATGCTCTTGAATTTATCTATTCACTAGAATTGAGATTAGCTGGACTCCCGAATAAAGGATGTAAGGTTAGATTCTTTACTTCTACGATTAATGATGAAGTCAAAATTCAACAGGGTAAAGAGTATAAGATTCGTAATCTCAATTCTCTATATGCAGCTGGTATCATTAGCCAAGATCAATATGCCTTCGAAATGGGTTATGAAAAGCCCAATGAAAAGGAACCCAGAGTTCCATTAAACAAATTAGAAGATGGTGATGATGGGGCTAAAAAACAGAAAAGGGAAGCTGACAAGGATAAATCCGATAGATCACAAAGGGATAAGTCCAAAACAGTTCCTAAACGAAAAGATGGTGACACTAAAGAAAGGTAAATATTATGGGACAATTTAAAAAAGGGAAACAGGATACCATAGTAATTGGAGAAGGCCATTCTCTAATGCTTGGGCATATGCCAAACTCGATTCCTTCAGATGCCTATTCAGAATTAAACTTTGGCTTAAACAAGTCAGGGATAGAGAGTTATGGTTTTTGGAGTAATTCCATTAATTATAACACATTTTATCCAGGAGTAACCCAAGAGGAATTTATGCCTAAGGATACTGATTTCATTGAACCCGTTTATCGATTGCTTTCCGAGGTAATCGTAAACAAAGAATGGAACCCAGTAGACTTCAGTCGTAATGGAGCATTAAAAGCTTCATTAAAAATGTTGGTAGGGCAAACAGTTAACTGTGATCATTCAACTGATGTAGCAAATGCAATCGGTAGTGTAAAACAAACCTTCTGGCAAGAATCATTTAAACAGGATGGCATCGTAATCCCAGCAGGAATTAACGGAGTATTAAAAATTGATGCTAAGGCAAATCCCAGACTTGCTAGAGGAATATTAATGGACCCACCAAGCATTCATTCCAATTCAGTATCTGTAAGATTCATTTGGGATAAATCACATCCGAACTTGGATGAAGATGAATTCTGGAGTAAATTGGGTACATACGATGAAAAGGGTAATCTGATTTGTAGAGTAGTAAAGGAAATCGTATCCTATTACGAAACCTCTCTGGTATCTCACGGAGCTGACCCATTTGCCCAGAAAATCGATGAAAATGGGAATATCAATGATCCGAAATTTGCTTCGAAACAAAGTTACTCGGCAAACAGAGGTAATGATATCGAATATTATTTCATGGATTATAAAAAACTCATAGATACTGAGAGTATTAACAATACTACGGTATTTAATATGAAATCTGATAATTCATCTGATCATTCAAACAACAAAAATTCTATCAATATGAAAGAAAAGGAATTGCTTGCCCTCTTAGTAGGTACAGGGATGTTAACACTTGCCGAGGGCAAGGAAGTTAACCTTGACAACGTTAAAGAGGCAGTTACTTCATTGGTAGCTTTGAAAAATTCTTTAGAAACTCAGGTAGAGGAATTGAATAATTCCAAAACTGGTTTGGAATCCAAGGTTACTGAGTTAACTGCTAAGGTAACTGAATTGGAAAATGCAGCTCAGGTTAACAAAGTAATGGCAGAACTGGGAGCCAATTATTTGAAGAGCTTGCAGGAAAGCACAGTAGAAACTTACAAAAAGATCTATGGTGAAAAGGCTGATGAAGCAATTGTAACCTTGATCACAGGAACCTCCGATGTTGCTCAGCTAACTGCATTAAAGAAAACTTATGATGCAGAACTGGAAAAACAGTTCCCTTTAACTTGTTCTGCATGTGGCTCTCACGATGTAACTAGAGCTTCTTCTCAGGCTGAGGATGAAGAAGGTACTACCTCTACAGACAAACCCAAATCTCTTCAGGACATTGCTCGCAACATAGCAAGCAACAAAAACAAAGGGTCAATCATTTTTAAATAATCTCTAAAAGTCAATCAATATGGCAGACTTCACTAAATTCGGAGGAACTACTCCTCGAGTGGTGATTTACAAAAGTGAATCCCACAAATTACATCAGGCATTCCCTGTTAAAGCTTCCGTAAAGATTTATGCTGGAAACCCGGTAGCAATTACCACTGATGGTACAATTGAATTGTTGACAAAGGCTAACGAAGCTAACTACTTGGGAATCGCAGTTACCGATAACAATAACCCAGCTTACAAAGAATCAGCAAATGCAGGCCCCGTGGAAGTAACAGTTGCTGTTCAGGGTTTCATGATTATCAATGCAATCTCAGAAGCCGCTTTAAATGCGGGTCCAGTAGAAATTGGTACTGGCATGGATGATACTAACCATTTCACTAAGTTCAAAACTTTCACTCAGGCTGGTGCTGATGCTGCAACTCGTCCCGTGAATTTTATCTCCCTGACAAAAGCTTCAGCAAAAGATGAATTGATTCAGGTATTATGCAAATAACAAAAAGAACAGAAAGATATGTCTGAAACAAAGAAGAATTTAACAAAAGAAAACCTGCTCAAGGAATTGCCCGAAATGGGAAAAAACCTTGATGCAATCAGAAAAGGTACGAATACCGAGTTATCTGCCGATATCTCAATGGCAGAAGTAGTAAACGAAAGATATGGAGTTTCAATGGATCAGTATCTCTCCACTTTGGGTATCGATACAAAAAAAGATACATTGCAGAACCTTTTCACAATGCCCGATCAGTCAGTTCGTTGGGTAGTCCCAGAAATCATCCGTGCTGCTATCACATTGGGTCTTCGTCAGGCTCCATTCTATCCGAACATCATTGCTGGTGATCAACCGGTAAATGGTTTGCAGGTAACTATGCCGTACATCAACATGTCCGATGCTGCTCCTGCAAGAGTAAACGAAGCTGAAACAATTCCGTTGGGAACAATCTCTTACGGACAGAAACAAGTTTCTATCTTCAAAATCGGTAAGGGTATCAAAATTACTGATGAAGTTAAAAACTACGTTTCTCTGGATGTGATGGGAATTTTCCTTCGTGACTTTGGTATTCAGTTGGGGTATGCAATGGATAACCTTGCAATCGACACGGGTATCAATGGTGACAAAACCGATGGCTCAGAATCCGCTCCAGCTATTGGCGTAGGTACAACTTCAGAAGGTATCCAATATCGTGATTTGCTCCGTATTTGGATTCGAGGTTCTCGTATGGGCCGTAACTTCACATCAATGATTGGTGGAGAAGATGAAGCATTGGATATCCTTGATTTACCCGAATTCAAGGTAAGATCTAACGGTACTACAGAAGCTACTCTGAATCTCCATACTCCAGTACCTAACCGTGCAGACTTCTGGATTCATGGTGGTATCCCTGCAAATCAGTTGATGCTTATCGATAAAGCTGCTGGTATGATTAAGCTTACTGCTCAGCCTCTGATGTTGGAATCCGAAAGAATCGTTTCTAATCAGACTGAAGCTATGTATGCTTCTCTTACTACCGGCTTCTCAAAAATGTACAGAGATGCAATCGTTATGTTGGATTCCAGCAAGGCATTCTCTTCCAATGGATTCCCAGAATATATGAACCTGGATCCTCTGATGTCAGTAAATCTGGAGTAATTTCCTTTTTCTTCGGTCTTTTTCTATCTCATCCCAGCTCATACATTTTCATGGGCTGGGATTTATCACATAACAACATATAAAAATAATTTAAGATATGAAGTATTTGAAATTAGGCGATAACGCAACCTCATTCTATGATATGGGGACTGGCCTTAAAATTTCCGGTAAAGATGTAGTTGCTGTAAACGAAGCCTACATTAATCAAGGTAAAAGAACAAGAAGAGCTCTTCAGGGCGGTCATTTGATTTATGCAACCAAGGAAGAGTATGAAGAAGCTAACGGTGTAAAGGCAGAATCCGAAAACAACACCGTAGAAAGCCTTTCGAAGAAATTCTATAATCTCTACCAGTCTGGGAAATCAACAAAGGAATTAGCTGATGCTTTCAATAAAGCTCAGTTGGTGAAGATTGCTGAAGCTGCGGAATTGGAAGTAGAAGAAGCAGATACAAAATCCAGTTTGGTAGAAGCCATCATCGAACAGATTGAATCCACCGATGATGAAACTGATGAAGAGTAAACCTCTCAACATACTCAATATAAATTCATAATGGGGCGAATGCCCTAAAAGTCCTAAAAATATGGTAACAAATTTTTCATTCCAAAAAAACGGGTTATCAGTATCTTTTAGAGACCTTTCAACCGGAGTCCCAGATGGTAGTACATATCACTGGGACTTTGGCGATTTTAAAGGGTCCGAAGAGAGAAATATTACCCATGAATATGAAAGCTCTGGGTTTTACATAGTGACCCTTAAAATCACCGCTCCTGCAGTTGGAGAAGAAGAACCTCAAGTAGGTGAAAAACAATTAAGGTTAGGAATCAGTGATATGTCCAAAACACAACTCTCAGATTCAATATATAACCTTATCAATTCATATATCCCAGAAAGTTTACTTCCTTACCTTTCAGATATCGACAAACAAGCCTACATCGAAAAATGGCAATTATATATCCAGCCTCTTGTTTGTCGACCCTGTGGAAAAGAAATCCCATTAGAAGAATATAACAATGAGCTTGCTTATGAAGCTCTAGAAAACCAATTAATAATGGAGTTATCCGCATATGACTTCCTTACAGTGGGAATCATCAATATGATGAGATCAGCTACGGATATAATCCAAAACGAAACAAATAGCTCAACACAAAAACCTGGAGAAGGTGAAGGTGGAGAAGCTAATGCAAACCAAAGAGTAAAGGCAATCACAACGGGTCCAACAGAAGTTCAATTCTACGAAGGACTATCCGGAGACTCGGCTTCATCTTTGGCTAAAACAATTACAGGAGCATTACAACCGGGTGGAGTAATCGATACATTAAAAGCTAACCTATGTATGCTTGCGGGAAGGCTATGTATTTATCTCCCAATCTGTAATCAACCCAGAACAACTAAAGTTCCTAAGGTTGTTAATCGAAGAAAACCTGGACCAATTGGGGGTCCTAATCCTATCAGTATATTAAATCCTTCAAACATTTAAAGCTATGAGTGTATTTATTGGATATCCCAGTTTCATGGCATATCAAATGATGAAAGGTAAAAAAGATAATAATGATGGCTTTCCCTCTATTCCTGGTACGATTGCCAGATATTCAGCATTAGGTCTTACTAATGAGCAGATGGCTGCCAATCCTGTATGGAAAGACCTTACAGGTAATGGGCATGATTTACAGATGAAGAATTTCGCTTGGGGTGGAATGAGCGGGGTTGGTGGATATACCGAGAACTATGATAGCAATAGATGGTATAAGGTAACATCAAGAATTGATGTTACTTGGACTTATAAGTCTTTTAATGTAAAATCAATAAAGGACAACATAGCTCAATTATTTTATCAATCACTATCAAGTGATACTGGATTTAGGGTTTTATCATGTACTATCAAAGTTTCTGGTTTAACAGACGGACAAGGAATTGAATATATTTCGAATGGGACACGACCAACTGTTATAATGAGAATTGAAAATGATGGTATATATCATCTACCAAGTTTTGATTTTGGAGCTAAAAATGCTTATTACGGATTCAGGTTCTTAAAATTGCAGGAATCATGCAACATCACCATCGAACAACTACCCCTCTACCCCGGCTTTATCCTCGGTGACGGAGTAGATGACTTTGCAGTTACAGAGAAGGAGCTTAACTTCGAGGATACCTATACGGTGTACACAGCTTTTACTCCGTTCCAGAATAACCCGACAAGGAATATGGTTTTGTGTGGAGCTGATAGCAAAAAAACTTTTTCCATGCAATATTCGTCTTTGGTTTATGTATCTTTTATAGCGGGTAATAACTATTATATAAATGCTGGTTTTGTTAATGGGTTTAATTTGTTTGCTTGTAAACGAAATGGTAATAATATATGTATTAAGAACTTATTAACTAATAAAGTTGTAACAGGTACGTGTGGGGACTGGGTGGAAAACGCTGGGCTATATTATTTATGGAAGAATGCAACTTATACATCTTTTGCTAGAGCAGCTATTGCTGGTCAAACAATCTGTAATGGATATTTCTCTACCGATGAAGATGATGAAAAGGTTCTTGATTGGTATAAGAAGCAATATCCCTGGCTCTTCCCCGACCAGGCATGGACAGTGGTAGGCAAAACCAACGAGGACGAAGATCGTGCT
>ENA-ORTI01002479-ORTI01002479.1-human-gut-metagenome-genome-assembly--contig:-NODE-2479-length-16125-cov-3.210828_pt1 | contig 16125 bp, 9 predicted proteins | sample MGYA00242071_ERZ509191 | MGnify/ENA primary metagenome ERZ509191 (study PRJEB26280, sample SAMEA2338832) | human gut metagenome | biome: human gut; feature: human-associated habitat; material: faeces...
CTGACCGGCGGCTCCCACGTCAACCTGATGAAGGCGGAAAGCCCCGGCCCGCAGGTGGACAAGCTGGTGCCGAAGGTGCAGTCTACGGCCAAGATCCTGTACGGCATCTATTTCGCGCTCACGGTGGTGGAGTTCTGCTTCCTGCTGGCGGGCGGAATGAATGTGTTCAACTCTCTGCTCACGGCCTTTGGCACGGCGGGTACTGGCGGCTTCGGCTTCAAGAACGACAGCTTTGCCAGCTTCTCGCCCTACATCCAGTGGGTCGTGACCGTCTTTATGATCCTCTTCGGCGTCAACTTCAACGTGTATTTCCTGCTGCTGCTGCGCCGGTTCCGCCGCGCAGCGTCCAGCGAGGAAGTCCGCGCCTATTTCGCCATCATTCTGGCGGCGGTGGCCGTCATCACGGTGAACATCCGCAGCCTCTACGGCACCTTCGGCGAGGCGCTGCGCCATGCGGCCTTCCAGGTCGGCTCCATCATTACCACCACCGGCTTTTCCAGCTGTGATTTCGACCTCTGGCCCACGCTGGCAAAAGAGGTGCTGGTGCTGCTGATGTTCGTGGGTGCCTGCGCGGGCAGCACCGGCGGCGGCATCAAGGTGAGCCGCCTCCTCATTCTGGGCAAGACCTTGGGCAAGGAGCTCAAGCAGGCACTGCACCCGCAGGTGGTGGCCCCCGTCCGCATGGACGGCAAGCTGCTCAACCACGAGACCATCCGCACCACCAATGTGTTTATGGGCGCGTATTTCTTCATCTTCGTGGTATCCTTCCTGCTCATCAGTCTGGATGGCTTTGATATGGTGACGAACTTCACAGCCATTGCAGCTACTTTGAACAACATCGGCCCGGGCCTTGCGCAGGTAGGCCCCATGATGAACTTTGGCAGCTTTACGAACCCTGCAAAGCTGGTGATGATCTTTGACATGCTGGCCGGCCGTCTGGAGATCTTCCCGATGCTGGTGCTGTTCCTGCCGGACACATGGCGCAGATTCTAAAAAGCAATTATAAAAAGCCATCTGTGATCTTCTGCTCGTATTGAGCATTTGGAAAGATACAGATGGCTTTTTTGCGCGTAACGGTAAGCTGCACAAACCCCTCTCTTTTCGTGGAAGGCGGATCTGCGAAGCAAAGACGAAGAAGTTTTTATACTTCCACTTTTTCCTGTGCCCGGTACTGCAGGGCTTCCAGCACACAGTCCTCATCCAGCAGCTGTTTGCCTGCCAGATCGGCCACCGTGCGGGCCACCCGCAGGATACGGTCATGGGCGCGGGCGGAAAGGCCCAAAGCGTCGTAGGAGGCGCGCAGCAGCCGCTCGGCGGCGGGGGTCATGCGGCAGACGCGCCGCACCTGCCCGGCGGTGAGCTGGGCATTGCAGAGCACACCCTCAAAACCCGGGGCGGTATAGCGCTTTGCCTGAATGGCCCGGGCGCTAAGCACCTGTTTGCGCAGATCGGCGCTGCTCTCGGAAGGGACGACGGCGTGCAGCTCGTCAAAGGCGATGGGGTCCATCTCCACGCACAGGTCGATGCGGTCCAGCAGCGGGCCGGACACCCGGCTGCGGTACTGCCGCACCGCACTGGGCGAGCAGGTGCAGGCGCGGGTGGGGTGGCCGTAGTAGCCGCATTTGCAGGGGTTCATGGCGGCTACCAGCTGGAAGTGGCTGGGGTAGGTGGCACTGCCGGCGGCGCGGCTCACGGTGATCTGGCCGTCCTCCAGCGGCTGGCGCAGCACTTCCAGACTCTCGCGGGAGAACTCCGGCAATTCGTCTAAAAACAGCACACCGCAGTTGGCAAGGCTGCACTCGCCGGGCCGGAACTGTGCGCCGCCGCCAGCCAGAGCCGCGGCACTGGCCGAGTGGTGCGGACTGCGGAAAGGCCGTGCAGAGATCAGGCCCCGGCCTTGCGGCAGCTGCCCTGCAATGGAATAAATTTTAGTGGTCTCCACGGCTTCCTCGCGGGTGAGCGGCGGCAGGATGCCGGGCAGACGCTTTGCCAGCATGGATTTGCCGGTGCCGGGTGCGCCAATAAGCAAAACATTGTGTCCGCCTGCGGCAGCAATGACCATAGCCCGCCGCGCCAGCGACTGGCCCATCACGTCCGCAAAATCCGGCACCTGTGCCCATGCGTCTGCAGGGTCAAAGGGAACAACAGCCGCCGGGGCAAGCGGGGAGATGCCGCGCAGGGCATCTACAACTTCGCGTGCCGTGTGGGCGGGGTAGACGGCCATGCTGTCGGCACAGGCCTCGGCTGCTTCGGCGGCATTCTCGGCAGGTACATACAGGGCGTGGGTGCCATTTTCTGCTGCAGCCAGCGCCATGGGCAGCACGCCGGAAACCGGCCGCAGGGTGCCGTCCAGTGCCAGTTCGCCCAGAAATGCCGCGTCGGCAGGCACATCCTCCAGCTGGCCGCTGGCAGTGAGCACTGCCAGCAGAAGCGGCAGGTCGTACACCGGGCCGGTCTTGCGCACATCCGCCGGGGCAAGATTGATGGTAATGCGCCGGTCCGGGAACTTGAAGCCCAGATTTTTGATGGCGGCGCGCACACGGTCGGCGCTTTCACGCACAGCGGAATCCGGCAGGCCCACGATGGAAAAGGCAGGCAGACCGCCGGAAATGTCGGCCTCCACTGCCACGGCAAAGCCGCTCAGGCCGTTCAGACCAAAGCTTCTGGTAACAGAATACATGTTGTTCTCCCTTATCCCAGCGGATGATATGACGGAAAAGAATTGGCAAAAGTGGAAAATATTGGATGATTATGTCATACTTCGACACAAAAATACTTCTGAATTCATTATAGTAAAGGGCAGGAAAGATGTCAATGCGATAGAGAGGAGAGAGTTTTCCATGATGAGCAAAGAATACTGCCGCTATATCCGTACATATTCAGAACTGGAAGGGCTGCAGCATGCCCACACCCTTGTATATTGCGGTGCCGCCGCTGCGCAGGGCGTTGTAATGGAGCTGCGGCAGGAGCAGGATGGCCGGGTGCGCCGCAGCGCGGTGCTGCTGCAGGACAGTTTTGCCCGGGCAATGCAGCTGCTGCGCTACCTGTGTGAAAACAGCATCGGTTTGGAGCAGTGGCTGGACGTTCTGGACGATGCAGGCCAGAGTTATGAACTGCTGGAAAATGCAGGCGAGGCCGGGATAGTTCCCGACTTTACCGGGAAAAACTTGGAATTTTGTGCCATATGCCGGTTTTGAACTGCAAATCTTGTTGCAGATTACGCAATTGACACATGGATGCGGAGAGTTTATATTATAAGTAGGTTTAACCAAACCTGTTCTTTTTTGCGGAAAAATTTACAAAAGGTAAGGTGTGCAAGATGTATTTGGATGAATATAAGCGCTGGATGGCTGCAGAGCTGGAAGACGCTGATCTGAAGCCGGAGCTGGCCAAGATCGAGGGAAATGACGACGAGATCAAGGACCGCTTTGCTGTGGCTTTGAAGTTTGGCACCGCTGGTCTGCGCGGCGTTCTGGGCGCTGGCACCAACCGTATGAATATCTATGTTGTGCGTCAGGCCACGCAGGGTCTGGCAAACTGGGTCAAGACTCAGGGCGGCAGCCAGACTGTGGCGATCAGCTACGACAGCCGCCTGAAGAGCGATATCTTTGCCAAGACCGCCGCAGGCGTTCTGGCGGCAAACGGTATCAAGGTGCGCATTTACGATGCTCTGATGCCTGTGCCTGCACTGAGCTTTGCTACCCGTTACTACCAGTGCAATGCTGGTATCATGGTCACGGCTTCTCACAACCCGGCCAAGTACAACGGCTACAAGGCCTACGGCCCGGATGGCTGCCAGATGACCGATGATGCTGCTGCCATCGTGTACGATGAGATCCAGAAGACGGATGTGCTGACCGGTGCAAAGTACATCTCCTTTGCCGAGGGCGTGGAGAACGGCATGATCCGCTTTGTGGGCGACGACTGCAAAAAGGCGCTGTACGATGCCATTGAGGCACGTCAGGTGCGCCCGGGCCTGTGCAAGACTGCCGGCCTGAAGCTGGTGTACAGCCCGCTGAATGGTTCCGGTCTGGTGCCTGTCACTCATGTGCTGAACGATATGGGCATCACCGATATCACCATCGTGCCCGAGCAGGAGTACCCCAACGGCTACTTCACCACCTGCTCCTACCCCAACCCCGAGATCTTCGAGGCACTGAAGCTGGGTCTGGAACTGGCCACCAAGACCGGTGCCGACCTGATGCTGGCTACCGACCCCGACGCCGACCGCGTGGGCATTGCCATGAAGTGCCCGGACGGCAGCTATGAGCTGGTGTCCGGTAACGAGATGGGCGTTCTGCTGCTGGATTACATCTGCGCAGGCCGCATCGAGAAGGGTACCATGCCCAAGGACCCCGTCGCCGTCAAGTCCATCGTCTCCACCCCGCTGGCCGATGCCATCGCCGCCCACTACGGCGTGGAGATGCGCAGCGTGCTGACCGGCTTCAAGTGGATCGGCGACCAGATCGCCAACCTCGAGGCTGCCGGTGAGGTCGACCGCTTCATCTTCGGCTTTGAGGAGAGCTACGGCTATCTGGCTGGTCCCTATGTCCGGGATAAGGACGCTGTCATCGGCTCCATGCTGATCTGCGAGATGGCTGCTTACTACCGCAGCATTGGTTCCTCCATCAAGCAGCGTTTGGAAGAGCTGTATCAGCAGTATGGCCGCTACCTGAACAAGGTGGATAGCTTTGAGTTCCCGGGACTGACCGGTATGGACAAGATGGCCAGCATCATGCAGGGCCTGCGGAATGACCCGCCCCAGGAGCTGGCTGGCCTGAAGGTGGTCAAGGTGATGGATTACCTCAAGCCGGAGCAGACCGGACTGCCCGCCGCCAACGTGCTGATCTACACCCTGGCATCCGGCTGCACCGTTGTGGTGCGCCCCTCCGGCACCGAGCCGAAGATCAAGACCTACTTTACCACCAAGGGCAAAGACTTGGCCGAAGCCGAAGCCAAGAAAGAAGAACTGGCCGCTGCCGTTAAGCCGCTGCTGGCATAATGTGATTCCATAGGTTTGGCGCTTTTGGGCCGCCTGCTGTAATACGCAGACGGCCTTTTTTGTATACAGCCCCCTAGCCGCCGCAGTGAGGAAATAACGCGCATTTTCAGGCTCCGCTTGGGGAATCACCCCTCAGTCACCTTCGGCGACAGCTCCCCTCGAAGGGAAGCCAAAGGCTTTGCGGAAAATTGTTGCGGCATCTGCTACAAGGCCCCGGAACGGTCAAGACCGTTCCCTACAGAACATTTTATTGTGTGCGGCCAACCCACAAACACCCAGTAGGGCGGGGGTACCCGACTCCGCCGGAAAATTACCGGAGCAGATACAAAAAACGTGTGATGTACTTTGCCCCACAGTAGGAGACGGCGTCCTCGACGTCCCGGATGGGCATATAAATGATTGCACTTTTGCTGGCAATTTGCTGCCGCAAAAGATTGCCCGCACTACTTGACAAAACACAAAAACTCTGGTAAAATACTTTAGCAATCGTTCAGAGGGCTGCTCCACACGCACAGGATGGCGTCTGCTGGTAGCCGAAATTCGAAGATTGTGATGAGCACATATATCAAGTATGGCTCCCTTTAGTCATGATCGAGAAAGAGGTGAAATGAAAATGAAGCAGGGTATTCATCCCAACTATGTGGATTGCACCATTACCTGCGCATGCGGCAACGTGATCCATACCCGCGATACCAAGCCGGAGATCCGCGTTGAAGTTTGCAGCAAGTGCCATCCCTTCTACACCGGCAAGCAGAAGCTGGTTGACACCGGCGGACGTGTTGAGCGCTTTAAGCGCCGCTACGCCAACAAGGCTGGCAAGTAATTGCATTAAGGTTTTGTATACCGCAGATGGCAACATCTGCGGTATTTTTTTCAAATACATCATCTTGCATCTCAAAGGAGAACCCCTATGCCGGACTATCAAACGATCCGCGGTATTTCCACCTTTGAATATGAAGAAAAGCGCTCCCGCTTTATTGCTTCCGCTGCGTTTGCTGATACCGAGGAAGCTGCCCTTGCCCACCTGAACCGAATCAAAGCGGCCAACCGCACCGCGCGGCATAATGTGTATGCCTATGTTCTGCGCGAGGGCGGCCGCACCCGCTACAGTGATGACGGCGAACCCGCCAAAACCGCCGGTACCCCCGTGCTGGAAGCCATCGGCCATGCGGGGCTTTCGGATGTGATCGTGGTGGTTACGCGGTACTTTGGCGGAGTTCTGCTGGGTACCGGCGGGCTGGTGCGGGCCTACACCGCGGCGGCATCCGGAGCCTTGCAGCAGGCGGAGATCGTCAGCATGCGGCTGGTGACGGATTGCGCCGTGACCGTGCCATACCCCAAGTTTGAACAGGCCCAGCGGATGATCGCAGCCGCCGGGGCCAAACTGCAGGAACCGGAGTATGCCGACGCTGTGACCCTGCGCTGGCGCATGCCTGCCGGAACCGAAGAAGCCCTGTGCCATGACCTGAGCGAGCTGACCCGCGGCAGTGCCGAAGTGACGATCAGCAAACCACTTTACGCAGCTTTTTGATGCTGCGCAGTCATTTCTGGCAAGAAAGCAGAATTTCCCATGAAATTTTTACATTTCATACAAGTGTTTGGCGGCTTTTTATCGTATTTATAATATAGAGAGCCGTTTTTGGGCATGATATGCCCAACGGGGAACCGGATAGGGGAAAGGAGGCTGCGCCGTGACTGTGCGGGAAGAGACCCAGACAATTGAACGCCTGACCTTAAGCCCCTATGCCGCTTTAAGTGAGCAGAGCTTTGGCCGCCGCACCCCGGAACCGGAAGATGACCTGCGGACCTGCTACCAGCGTGACAGGGACAGAATTTTGCACTGTAAAAGTTTCCGGCGGTTGAAGCAGAAAACACAGGTGTTTCTTTCGCCGGAGGGCGACCACTACCGCACCCGGCTGACCCACACGCTGGAAGTCAGCCAGATTGCCCGAACCATTGCCCGCGCCCTGCGGCTGAATGAGGACCTGACCGAAGCCATTGCCCTGGGGCATGATCTTGGTCACACCCCATACGGCCACGCGGGGGAGCGCGCACTGAACCGGCTGTGCCCCGGCGGGTTTACCCACTACCGCCAAAGCCTGCGGGTGGTGGACTACCTGGAAAAGGACGGCAAGGGCCTGAACCTTTGCTGGGAGGTGCGCAACGGGATTATTACCCACACCAAAGGCGCCTGGGCCCGCACGATGGAAGGCTGTACCGTGCGCTATGCGGACCACATTGCCTTTTTGAACCATGATATTGAGGATGCCGTGGCCGCCGGTGTGCTGAACCCCACCGCCCTGCCGCGGGATGCCGTGCAGGTGCTGGGCGATACCAAATCCCGGCGCATCACCACAATGATCACCGACCTTGTGGCAAACAGCGCAAACTGCAAAAATGGGAAAATGCAGTTTTCCCCCGAAGTGGAGGAGGCATACGGTGTGCTGAAAGACTTTATGTACAGCACGGTGTATGTGGACAAGGATGCCAAGCGCGAAGAGAAAAAAGTGGACAAGATGATCGAAGCGCTGTATGAGCGCCTTTGCGCGGACCCCACGCTGATGCCTAATTTTTATATGCAGGTGGCATATCACCAGGGAATGGACCGTGCCGTGGCGGATTATATTTCCGGCATGAGCGATGAATTTGCTACCCGCCTGTTTGAGGAGCTGTTTGTGCCGCAAAAGTGGCAGGTGCTATAAAATTGGCAGTATGTTAGAGCACTGCCGCTCGCTAACCTATAAATTATTACGATATATACGCGAAAGGAGGCCCGGAGCCCCATTGATCCCACAGGAATACATACAGGAAGTGGTTGCACGCAATGATATTACCGAAGTAATCGGCCAATATGTGCAGCTGCGTCATCGCGGGCGGACCTATACCGGGCTGTGCCCTTTCCATAACGAGAAAACCCCTTCGTTTACCGTCTACCCGGATACCCAAAGTTTTTACTGCTTTGGCTGCGGTGCGGCGGGGGATGTGATTAACTTTGTGCGCAAAATTTCCAACCTGGGCTATGTGGAAGCTGTTAAACAGCTGGCGGGCCGCGCCGGGATGCCCATGCCGGAGGAGGACGATCAGGAAAGCCGTTCCCGCTCCCGCCTGTTGGAGATCAACCGCAACGCCGCGCGCTATTTTTATGACCAGCTCAACGCCCCAACGCCGGAAGCCGCCATGGCCCGCCGCTACTGGCGCGAAAAACGCGGCCTTTCGGATGCGGCCATCCGCCGGTTTGGCCTGGGCTATGCACCGGAAGATTTTGTCGGCCTTCTGCACTACCTGCGCCACCGCGGCTTTACCGAGCCGGAATTGGAATCCTCCGGCCTTGTCAAGCGTAGCGCCAAGGGCAATCTGTATGATATCTTCCGCCACCGCGTGATGGTGCCCATCATTGATGTGCGGGGCAATATCATTGCGTTCGGCGGGCGCGTGATGGATGATTCCAAGCCGAAATACATCAACTCGCCCGAAACGATGGTCTACCACAAATCCCGCACGCTGTTTGCGCTGAATGTGGCAAAAAAATCAACGTCCAAGCGGTATATCCTCTGCGAAGGGTATATGGACGTCATCTCGATGCACGAAGCCGGGTTTGATACCGCTGTCTGTGCCTGCGGCACGGCTTTGACGCCGGAGCAGGTCAAGCTGCTGACGGAATACGCCGACGAAGTGGTGCTGAGCTATGACTCGGACGAAGCAGGCCAGAAGGCAACGGAGCGCAGTTTGGCGCTGTTTTCCGGTACCAATTTGCAGGTGCGGGTGCTGAACATCCCCGGTGCTAAGGACCCGGATGAATTTATCCGCACCTATGGCCGCGACCGGTTTGAAGCCGTGCTGGAAGGCACCGCAACCCCGCTGGAGTTCAAGCTGGCTAAGGCAGTGAAAAAATATGACCTGCGCAACGATGCCCAGCGCCTGCAATATGTGGATGAAGCCATCGGCATTCTGGCAGGCAGCGCGGTCAGCCCCACGGCGCGGGATGTGTATGCCGGGCGCATTGCGGAGCAGACCGGCATTGATAAAAAGGCTGTGTTGGTCCAGCTGGAAAGCGCCGTGCGCGGGGCCGGGCGCAGGGCGCGCCGCAAAGAGCAGAACGAACTTTCCCGCCAGGGGATTGCGGCGGATATCCGCGTGCCCTATGACCGCGGGGGCGAAGCTGCCCTGGGGGCCGCAAGCGCCGCCCGCCAGCTTGTGGCGGCTATGCTGCAGGATGCCGGCGCCATCCCCTACATCCGGGAGCGGCTGAACCTTGGCATGGTGGTGCTGCCGGAAATGCAGCAGGCAATCAAGGCGATTTACGACTGCGCCGCCCGCGGCCAGCCCGCCAACGCAACGACCCTTTCCCCCCTGTTGGAGGAAAAAGCCTACAGCCAGGTGATGCTGGCCCAGGCCCAAAACGCCGATACCCGCCTGACCCGCCGGGATATTGATATGCTGCTGGATCGTTTGCAGACCGCAAACCCCGAAAGCGCCCAGGTGGCAGGCACCACAGACGATGAATTTCGGCAGAAATTTGCCGCCCTTGCCCGCAAAAAAGTGGGCGAACGCCCGCCGGAAGAATAATTTCCACCCGGCCAAAACCATGTTGTTTTATCCCGTTCCAGTAAGATGGGCAGAATAAAAACCAAAGGAGAAACTACTTATGGCAGAAAAGAAAGATTCGATTCGCAACCTGATTGAACAGGGCCGCCGTGCAGGCAAATTGACCAGCACCGAAATCAGTGACGCTATGGAAGAAAGCAGCCGTGTTATTGACGCGGAGCAGATGGAAAAGCTGTATGAAGAGCTGGAAAGCAACGGCATTGAAGTGGTGGATGATGACGCCACTGATATGTCCGCTGTGGCCGATATGGGCGAGGAGGGGATGGATGACTTTGAGGATACCGTTACCTCGGACGGCATTACCATCGATGACCCCGTTAAGGTTTACCTGAAAGAGATCGGCCGCGTGCCCCTGCTGACCCCCGATGAGGAAGTGCAGCTGGCCCTGGATATCCAGAAAGGCGGCAAGGACGGCGAACGCGCCAAGCAGCGCCTGAGCGAAGCCAACCTGCGTCTGGTAGTTTCCATTGCAAAGCGCTATGTGGGCCGCGGCATGCAGTTCCTGGACCTGATCCAGGAAGGTAACCTGGGTCTGATCAAAGCGGTTGAAAAGTTTGACCATACCAAGGGCTTCAAGTTCTCCACCTATGCCACGTGGTGGATCCGCCAGGCCATCACCCGCGCCATTGCGGATCAGGCCCGCACCATCCGTATCCCTGTGCATATGGTGGAAACCATCAACAAGGTCAAAAAGGTTTCCAGCCAACTGCTGCACGAAAACGGCCATGAGCCCAGCGCCGAAGAAATTGCCGAGCGCCTGGATATGCCGGTGGACAAAGTGCGCGAGATTATGCGCGTGGCACAGGAACCCGTCAGCCTCGAAACCCCCATCGGTGAGGAGGAAGATAGCCACTTGGGCGACTTTATCCCCGATGAGGAAGCCCCCGTTCCCGCCGAAGCCGCCAGCCAGACCCTGTTGAAAGAGCAGCTGGCCGATGTGCTGAAAACCCTGACCCCGCGTGAAGAAAAGGTCCTGCGCCTGCGCTTTGGCCTGGAAGATGGCCGCCCCCGCACGCTGGAAGAGGTGGGCAAGGAGTTCAACGTTACCCGTGAACGTATCCGCCAGATCGAAGCAAAAGCCCTGCGCAAGCTGCGCCACCCCAGCCGCAGCAAAAAGCTGCGCGACTTCCTGGATTGATGCCGTGATTCTTATATAGAATAGAAATAGCAAATTAAAATCATCTGCACCCGTACTGCTGTTTGCCCGGCGGTGCGGGTGTATTTTTGTGTGCAGCAGGCATAAATGACAAAGCCACAGCATACGATTACCCTGATGATATAGGGGAGGGGATAACGATGTGTGGAATTGCCGGACAGATCAGTGCGGACCCAAATAAGATTGCAGCCAACTACCCAGCTTACTGCCGAATGCAGAAAAGCCTTGCACGCCGCGGGCCGGACCAGCGGGGAATGTACCTGCACGGCCATGCGGCGCTGATCCATGCGCGGCTGGCTGTGGTGGATCTGGAAAACGGCTGCCAGCCCATGGTGCTGGATCAGGGCGGGGAAAAATACATTCTGGTGTACAACGGCGAGCTGTACAACACGCCGGAGCTGCACGCCCAGCTTGCGGCTCTGGGCCATCGCTTTGTAAGCCATTCCGATACTGAGGTTTTGTTACATGCTTTTGCCCAGTGGGGGCCGGACTGTCTGGAAAAGCTGAACGGTATTTTTGCATTTGCTGTGTGGCAGCAGCGGGCGCAAAAGCTCTTTCTGGCGCGGGACCGCGTCGGGGTCAAGCCGCTGTTCTATGCCCTGCGCGGGGACAGCCTGATCTTTGCTTCCGAGCTGAAAACGCTGCTCTGCCACCCGGAGATCCCGCCGCAGGTGGATGCCCATGGGCTGGCCGATGTGCTGCTGCTCGGCCCTGGCCGCACGCCGGGGTGCGGGGTGTTCCGCAATGTGCAGGAATTGAAGCCCGGCTGCTGTGCAGAATACACTGTGCCACAGGTTGGTGCGCCGCGCCTCACCGTGCGCCGCTACTGGCAGCTGACCGACCACGAACACCCCGATGATTTTACCCACACCGCAGCCAAAGTGCGGGACCTGGTGATGGATGCCGTCACGCGGCAGCTGGTATCGGATGTGCCGGTGGCAACCTTCCTTTCCGGCGGGCTGGATTCCAGCCTGATTTCGGCAATCGCGGATTCCCACTTTACGGCGCGGGGCAAAACGCTGCAGACTTTCTCGGTCGGTTATCAGGATAACAAAAAGTATTTCCACGCCACCCATTTCCAGCCCAGTCCGGATGCGCCGTATATCCGCACCATGAACCAGTTCTTGAACGCGCAGCATACCTGGGTAACGCTGGACAGCGAAGCACTGGCCGCCGCCCTGCTGGAAGCGGTGGACGCCCGCGACCTGCCCGGTATGGCGGATGTGGACTCCTCGCTGCTGCTGTTCTGCCGTGAGATCCGTAAAACAGCCACCGTGGCACTTTCCGGCGAGTGCGCGGACGAGATATTTGGCGGTTACCCCTGGTACAGGGATAAGACCGTGCGGGAGCGGTATGGCTTCCCTTGGGCGCAGAGCACGGCATACAGGGTCAGCTTTTTTAAGCCGGAGGTGTTCGGCGGCATTGACCCGGCGGCGTATATTGATGAAGGCTACCGCGCCACGCTGGAGCAAACTTCCATCCGCCCCGGTCTGGATCCCCTGGAACAACGGATGCGCCAGATGTTTGCCCTGAACTTTAACTGGTTTATGCAGACCCTTTTGGACCACAAGGACCGAATGAGTATGTACAGCGGGCTGGAAGTGCGCGTGCCGTTCTGCGATTACCGCATTGCGGAATACCTGTACAGCGTGCCGTGGGAATATAAGGATTACGAGGGCCACGAAAAAGGCCTGCTGCGCCAGGCGATGCAGGGCGTGCTGCCCACGGAAGTGTTGTGGCGAAAAAAGAGCCCCTACCCTAAAACATGGAACCCGGCGTATTTGAACGCTGTCAGCGCCATGCTGCGCAGTGCGATGCAGGACCCGGATGCCCCGCTGCTGCGTATTGCCAAGAGGGCAGCGCTGGAACAGCTGTTGACCGCTGCCGAGACTGCGACCCCCTGGTATGGCCAGCTGATGACTACCCCGCAGACCATTGCCTGGTTTGTGCAGCTGAATTACTGGCTGCAAAAATACCGGGTGGAGCTGGTGTAAATACCCGTGTGGCGGGCCCGGCATCAAACGCATAATACCAAAAACAGACGAGTGCCCATCCTGCACACGGATAACGGCGGGAAGGGCACTTTTTGTTTGCAAAGCGTAAAAACCGGGAAGATGCAGAAAAAACGCAGGCTGCAACCCATACAAAAAACACACAAGGTAATTGGGCATTGTGCCAATTAGCGGTATTTCAAGGATTTGTCAAGTGGCAGAAGAAATGCAAAAATAGCACTTTGCCAAAAGAAATGTGACACGCAGCCGGGCGTTCAATTGCCTGATAAAAAAACACGCAAAATGCCAAAAGAGCCCTTGACAATCAGCTTTTTGGCTGGTATACTGGCATAGTATCACAAAATGGAATAGAGCGCCCTAAAGGAATTTTGATTTTTCCGCGTTTTTTCAAACTTTGTTAAAAACGACGAATGTTCCAAGAAAATCATTGCTTCGGCGGAGCGCTTTTGCCAAAAACAAATCTGAACGGAATAGGAGTGGTCGCATTTTATGGTAAAGGTCAAGCCCGTACAAAACGGTCGAACCTCCAGAATGAGCTTTTCCCGCATCAACGAAGTGATTGGCATGCCCAACCTCATCGAGATCCAGAAAAACTCTTATAACTGGTTCCTGGACGAGGGCCTGCGCGAAGTGTTCCACGACATTGACGCGATCGAGGATTACACCGGGAATCTCTCGCTGGAATTTGTCGATTACCGTCTGGACAAGCACCCCAAATATACCATTAAAGAATGTAAAGAGCGTGACGCAACGTATGCTGCGCCGCTTTATGTCACTGCGCGCCTGTTGAACAAAAGCACCGGCGAAGTGAAGGAACAGGAAATTTTCATGGGCGATTTCCCGCTCATGACGGATTCCGGCACTTTCATCTCCAACGGTGCAGAACGTGTTATCGTCAGCCAGCTGGTTCGTTCGCCCGGCGTGTTCTATGCTTCCAGCAAGGACCGTACCGGCAAGGACCTTTTCACCGCAACCATGAACCCCAACCGCGGCGCATGGCTGGAATACGAAACCGATTCTTCCGATGTATATTATGTGCGCATTGATAAAAACCGCAAGCTGCCGGTTACTACCTTCCTGCGCGCACTGGGTCTTGGCACCGATGAGCAGATCCGCCAGTACTTCGGCGATTCTGAACCCAAAATCAACGCCACCCTGGAAAAGGATATCACCCATTCCACAGAGGAAGCCCTGCTGGAGTGCTACCGCAAGCTGCGCCCCGGCGAGCCGCCGACGGTGGAAAGCTCCCGCAGCCACATCAACCTGCTGTTCTTTGATCCGCGCCGTTACGACCTGGCTCGTTTTGGCCGCTTCAAGATGAACAACAAGCTGTGCCTGTCCCGCCGTATTGCGGGCTATAAGACTGCCGAGGACATCATTGCCCCGCTGACCGGCGAACTGCTGGCCGCCAAGGGCGAGCGCATCAACCACGAAAAGGCTGTTGAAATTGATAACGCCGGTGTTTCCCGCGTTACTGTTATCGTGGAGCGCAAGGGCCAGGATCCGGTCAATGTGATTGTGTTCTCCAACGGCTGTGTCGATGCCCAGAGCTTCTTCAGCTTTGACGTGAAGGAATGCGGCATCAACGAGCGCGCTTCCTTTGCCGAAATCCGTAAGATTCTGGATGCTACCTCCGATCCGGAAGAGCAGAAAGAACTGCTGACCAAGAATCATGATAAGCTCATCAGCCGCACCGTTACTGTTGACGATATCTTTGCTTCCGTCAACTACCTGCTGGGCCTTGACCATGGCATCGGCGTGACCGATGAAATCGACCACTTGGGCAACCGCCGCGTGCGCAGCGTTGGCGAATTGCTGCAGAACCAGTTCCGCATCGGCTTTGCCCGTATGGAGCGCGTTGTGCGCGAGCGCATGACCCTGCAGAACCAGGAATCCGGCGAGATCACCCCGCAGAGCCTGGTCAACATCCGCCCGGTCGTGGCTGCCATCCGTGAGTTCATCGGTTCCAGCCCACTGTCTCAGTTCATGGACCAGAACAACCCGCTGTCTGAGCTGACCCATAAGCGCCGTCTGTCCGCTTTGGGCCCCGGCGGTCTGTCCCGTGACCGCGCAGGCTTCGAAGTCCGCGACGTTCATTATACCCACTATGGCCGTCTGTGCCCGATTGAGACGCCCGAAGGTTCCAACATCGGTCTGATCTCCTATCTGGCATCTTTCGCCAAGATCAACAAGTACGGCTTCATTGAGGCACCTTACCGCCGCGTGGATAAAGAAACTGGCGTTGTTACCGATGAAGTTGTTTATATGCCCGCCGACGTTGAAGATGAATACATCGTGGCACAGGCCAACGAACCGCTGGACGAGAACAACCGCTTTGTCCGTTCCCGCGTTTCCGGCCGTCATCGCAACGATATTCAGGAGTTTGCCCGTGAACAGGTCGATTTCATGGATGTCTCTCCGCGAATGATGGTTTCTGTGGCTACCGCCTGCATTCCCTTCCTGGAAAACGATGACTGTAACCGTGCTCTGATGGGCTCCAACATGCAGCGTCAGGCTGTGCCTCTGATGGTTACCCAGCGCTCTCTGGTTGCTACCGGCATGGAATACAAGGCTGCTACCGACTCCGGTGTCTGCGTGCTGGCTGCCCATGACGGCACCGTTGAAAGCGTTGACGCAGATAAGATCGTTGTCCGTCTGGAAGATGGCTCCGCCGATACCTATGAACTGATTAAGTTTATGCGCTCCAACCAGGGAACCTGCGTCAACCAGCGCCCCGCCGTCTATGTGGGCGATGTTGTCAAGAAGGGCGACGTTCTGGCTGACGGCCCCGCTACCAAGGACGGCGAGATCTCTCTGGGCAAGAACGCTCTGATCGGCTTCATGACCTGGGAAGGCTACAACTATGAGGACGCTGTTCTGCTGAACGAAAAGCTGGTCCGCGAGGATATCTACACCTCTATCCACATTGAGGAGTACGAGAGCGAAGCCCGCGATACCAAGCTGGGACCTGAAGAGGTGACCCGTGATATCCCCAACGTCGGCGATGATTCCCTGAAGGATCTGGACGACCGCGGCATTATCCGCATCGGCGCCGAAGTCAAGACCGGCGATATTCTGGTTGGTAAGGTTACCCCGAAGGGTGAAACCGAACTGACCGCCGAAGAGCGCCTGCTGCGCGCCATCTTTGGCGAAAAGGCACGGGAAGTACGTGATACCTCCCTGCGCGTTCCCCACGGTGCTTACGGCATTGTTGTGGATGTTAAGGTCTTTACCCCCGAGAACTCTGACGAGCTGCAGCCCGGCGTGCGCACCTGCGTGCGCGTCTATATCGCCCAGAAGCGCAAGATCAGCGTTGGCGATAAGATGGCAGGCCGTCACGGCAACAAGGG
>ENA-ORTI01002481-ORTI01002481.1-human-gut-metagenome-genome-assembly--contig:-NODE-2481-length-16119-cov-3.163969_pt1 | contig 16119 bp, 14 predicted proteins | sample MGYA00242071_ERZ509191 | MGnify/ENA primary metagenome ERZ509191 (study PRJEB26280, sample SAMEA2338832) | human gut metagenome | biome: human gut; feature: human-associated habitat; material: faeces...
GTCTGATTGTACCAGAAGTTTTGTATTCATAACAGACACTCCCATATTAGGTAAGGTCATCTCCATTAGTGTTTATGACCTTTTTATACCAGTAAAAAGACTTTTTGCGGGTGCGCTTCAGAGTGCCGCAGCCTTCATCGTCCCGGTCCACATAAATAAAGCCATAGCGTTTTTTCATTTCACCAGTAGATGCGCTTACCAGGTCAATGCAGCCCCAGGAAGTGTATCCCAGCAGGTCTACACCATCTTCTTCCACCGCTGCTTTCATAGCTTTGATATGTTCTCTCAGATACTCGATCCGGTAATCATCTTCCACATATCCGTTTTCATCCGGTTCTCTTCCTCTGCGCTGTACCGTTCCTCCATCATCTTCTTTGCCCTTTTTACAAGATCATACAGCACAGCCATAACGATCACATATTCTATGGTAAAACCCAGAGTATAAGCTACAAACATCTGATTGTGGGATCTTCCAAGATACAGGACGTCATAAGTTCCCGCAGAATTGATATATACGGCAGCCACCATCACAAGATACGAAAAAATTCCGGTTTTTATCACCAGCTCCGGTTCAAAATACAGGCACCCAAGTATCGGAACAAGCACATAGGTAATGTATACACCTATATGATTATTCGTTCCCAGTATTCCGATAAACACCGCCGCCATAAAAAGCATATAGTCTCTCAGCAGCCGATCCGGCAAAAAACGTATCAGAATTCCCGGTGTGACAGCAATGATCAATTCAGCGATCAGTATAATCATCGTATATTCCTGTCCAAATTCAAAAATCCCTGTCCAGGAACACACAACCAGTGCCAGAATCGCTACTGTACATAACCTGTAGATCCTGGTCATAAGCTGATTGACCTGTTTCATATTTTTTTCAAGCATAAATTCTCCTCTGTATTTTGAGTCCCTTCAGTGTTCCAAATCCTTCCGGATTATATACTCGCTGCATACTCTTATTTTTATTGTTTCATAAAACAAATATAGAATCTTTATCAAAAAAAATACCCCATATTCTCATATATGGAGTATTTTTCCGGTATAGTTTTTCACATTTTAAGCTTCTTTTTCCAGATTTTCTGTCAGATTAAATTTCCGTTCCACCAGTTCTTCAATAAACTGTGCCGTTGCTTCCCAGCCCAGGAGGCTGCTGTTTAAGAGAATGTCACGGGTATGACGGTCGCCACGTTTTTTGCCGGTGATGTACTCGTGTCTTGCATGCTGAGATTTTTCCACATTTTCCCATTCTTCCTCTGCTTTGTGCTGGTTTAATCCTGATCTCTTCATAACGGAAGCAATCTCATCTTCTTTTGGTGCATAGATAAACACGTTCATTACATCGGAACTGTCTTTTAAGATATAATCACTGCTTCGGCCTACGATGACGCAGGAATTTTTTGCAAATTCGTGGATGGCCTGGAACTGTGCATCAATAACACGGTTGGAAAGGTTCGCATAGCGGACACCATAAGAAGTATCAAACGCATAGCGGACGCCGATCCTGGTATCGGCTTCCTCTACCAGTCCTTTGTCAACACCGATTTCCTGTACGACTTTGTCCACCAGGTCACGGTCATAGTACTCAATTCCGAAATATTCCGCAACCATACGTGCGATCTCCGGTCCGCCGCTTCCGTATTCACAGCCAACGGTAATAACAAAGTGTCTGTCCGGATATTTTGCATCCGGAAGTGCAACCGTTTCTTCCGGTACTGCTTTTGTTTCGTCTACAATAAAGATATCACGGCCAAATTCCTCGCCGTATTTTCTCTTGGAATAGAAGTAAAAGAATACTCCAAGTGCAAGCCAGATTCCTACTACGACCCACTCCTGCCATACAAGTGCCGCGGAAAAAGATGCGGGAATAATATACAGAAGTGTCATAAATCCGGCCATGATCACTGCCATGGCTCCAACAAAGCCGCCAGCTTTTACCTTATAAGGCCTTTCCATCTCCGGTTTCTTTTTTCGGAGAATACAGAAGGAAATAGATACGAACATATAGGCAATAACACAGCCAAAAGATGCAGCATCAACCAGCCATACCAGAACGCCTCTTCCAAAAAACGGCGCTGCCACACAGGCAATTCCGCAGAGGATAATGGCTGCTTCCGGCGTTTTGTTTTTTCCAAGCTTTCCGAACATCTTCGGGATCATCAGGGATTCACCCATGGAATACAGGGCACGGCTTCCACCCATCAGGAAAGAGTTCCAGGATGTGATGATTCCACATAAACCTCCGATGATCAGAACCTTACCCATCAGCGGTGACCGGAACGCGATCTCAATGGCTTTTGCAGAGACCAGTCCGTTCTGGGAATTCATTTCCTGTGCAATGGCACTCTGCGGCATGATGTAGCAGACTGCAAAGATGATCAGCAGATACCAGGCTACTGCAAGGAAAATAGACAACAGCATGATCTTTCCGATCTTTTTATAAGGAACACTGATTTCCTCAGCTGCCTGAGGGATAACATCAAAACCAATAAAAAGGAATGGTGTCATGCAGGCAACTTTGAATACACTTCCCAGTGTATTTCCGGCGCCACTTTCCCACATCTGTCCTGTAATATTGGATGCATCACCGTTTACTGCGGAACCAACTACCAGAAGGATTCCGGCGATGGCAATGATCGCTGTCAGAACGGTCTGAAGAATGGCCGCTGTTTTTGCACCCTTGATATTGATGATCGTGATCAGGATTGCAACACCAACGCCAAGGATGATCGTTGTCAGATAAATATCTTTTCCTGCAATGGAATACAGGTACACCTGATTGAAATCCGGAAACAGATAGGTAATAACAGTCGGAAGTGCAGTGGCCTCAAACGCAGAGGTTGCCACATATCCGAGAATGATCATCCAGGTACATACAAAAGATCCGGTAGGACCCATGGCACGGTAACTGAATACATGCTCACCACCGCACTGCGGCATTGCAGAAGTCAGTTCCGCATAGGTAAGTCCTACAAAAAATACCATCAGACCACCGATCAGCATGGCAATCATAGATCCGGCAAAACCGGCGGTTGTGATCCAGTCTCCGGAGTTGATGACCCAGCCCCATCCGATCATGGCTCCAAAAGCAATGACCAGGATGTCCCAGGCTCCCATTACTTTATCAAACTTCGATTTCTGTTCCATATAAAACCTCCTCTTTTCCCACTCTAACAAGCAAAAATCCGCTGTCCTTTTTCCTGCATCCTTGCAGGCAGAACAGCGGATCTGTAATTTTTGTATTCTTTTTCTTTAAGCTTCCATTGCCTCTTTCAGAGATGCCTCAAAGATCTCCAGGCCTTTCTCCATCTGCTCATCGGTCATAGTGAGCGGTGCAAGGAAACGAACTACATTGCCTGCTGTTCCACAGTTCTCAAGAAGGAGTCCCTTCTGGATCGCATTCTGGATCAGCTTGGCTGTAAGCTCTGTTGCCGGTTCTTTTGTTTCTTTATCTTTTACAAGCTCAATACCGATCATAGCGCCAAGTCCACGTACATCACCGATCACCGGATATTTCTCCTGAAGCTCTTTGTAGCGTTTCATGACAGCCTCGCCAATGTGTCTTGCTTTTCCTGCGTAATCGTCACGTTTCATGATATCCATAACAGCCAGTGCTGCTGCACAGGAAACCGGGTTTCCACAGAAGGTTCCACCGATGGTTCCTGCCGGTGCTGCATCCATAACTTCTGCTCTTGCTGTGATAGCGGAAATCGGAAGACCTGCACCAAGAGATTTTGCGGTTGTGATGATATCCGGTGCTGCGCCTGCTTCTGCCCAGTACTCAGATGCATAATATTTACCTGTTCTGCAGTTACCACACTGAACCTCATCTGCGATCATCAGAATTCCGTTGTCATCGCAGATCTTGCGGACTGCTTTAACCCACTCGATCGGTGCCGGGATAAATCCACCTTCGCCCTGAAACGGCTCAACGATCATGCAGGCAATCTCACTTGCAGGTGCTCCTTCGTCAAAGATTCTCTGAAGCTCATCAATATAATACTGAATTGCTTCAGCCTCTGTGTATCCTTTTGGTGCACGGTATACATATGGATATGGTGCACGGAAGATTCCTGCCGGGAACGGTCCCATACCCACTGCATATGCTTTCTTTGCTGTCAGTGCCATGGTCAGGTTTGTTCTTCCATGGAAAGCACCTGTGAAGCAGATCACACCGCTTCTTTTTGTAAATGCTTTTGCGATCTTGATCGCGTTCTCATCACACTCTGCACCGGAGTTTGCGAAGTATGTTTTTTTCACATCTCCTTTACATGGCATGATCTCATTTAATCTCTCAGCCAGTGTTACATAGCCGTCATGCACATATACATTGAAAATTGTGTGGAAATATTTTTCAGTCTGTTTCTTTACTGCCTCAATAACTTCCGGATGGGAATATCCGATATTCAGGGCGCCGACACCGCCAACCCAGTCAAGGAATTTATTTCCGTCCATATCTTCAAACATGGCTCCTGATCCCTGTTTGATGCAGATCGGATATGTTTTTCCGCAAAGTGCTTTCGGGATCGCTGCGTCTCTTCTGTCAAGAAGTTCTTTTGATTTTGATCCTGGAACCTGCTCTGTTACGATCTCCGGTAATGCGGTTGCTAATTCTGCGGTTGCTAATTCTGCTGTTGTCATAATACTTCTCCTCCTTTATCTGGTCACGGCTTTTCTGCCTGCCGGACTCCTCTCGGAGTTCTCTCCGGAAGCAAAAAAACAGGCGCCGGATGTGTTATCATCCGACGCCTTTGTCGTTTATCTGCTGTGTTATTTTGTTTTTTGATTTAGGTAGATTATAGCATTTTCAGGTTTGAAATCAATAGGCCTGGTGTTGCATGTTTATTGTGCACTGTGCACAATAAACATTTTTCTTACCGTCCGCGATACCGGCTTATCAGAAACGCCATTTTTAGTTCCAGGCAGGTATCCAGGTTCTCCAGATTGCAATCCAGAATCTCCCGTATCTTTTTCAGTCTGTAATTTAACGTATTTCTATGGAGAAACATCTCCTCCGCTGTTTTTTTTGCATTGCAGCTGCAGTTCAGGTAATTCTCCAGTGTTTCACTTAAGTTTCCATCGTTCAGTTCATCTGCCTGCAGCAGCTTTCCAATTTTTTCTTCCATATAAGTATCCAGGATTCTGGAATCGTCCACATGGGAAAGTAATGTATAGATTCCCTGATCCCTGTAAAAAAATATCTGCCCCTTCAATCCGGAAACTTCTGCTGCCCGAAGTGCTGAGGAAGCTTCGTTCCGGCTGTCTTTTACCTCATCCAGATACGCCCTACTGTTTCCGGCTCCGATCCGAAGCTCTATTCCATATTCCCGCTGTGTTCGGTCCACGATCCTGGCGAAAATTTCTTTTATATTGCTATCCTCCGCTTCTCTGTCCGGAAGCAGTGCAAGGATGGAGCCTGCCTGTGGAAGGATAAGGATATCCTGTTTTATGTAACTGGAAAACTCAGTACAGATCATACGTTTCACATTCCGTCCGGTTGTCAGGGAATCCTCGTTCTCCCATCCGCTTTCTATATTTCCGGACGCAAACGCAAATTCCGCTACAAAAAAACTCCCCTCCAGATCAATATTCAGATATCTGGCCTGTGCCATCACACGCTCCCGGCTTAAATGTTCTGCATCCAGAATAGAGGAAAACAGCTGCTCTGCGGCATTTCGGTCATTTTCTTCCAGAACAAGCCTGCGGCAGATGATCTGAGACAGATCGATCAGAGGATATTTCTCCGGAAGCTCAAAAAGAGGCAACGTTTTCTCTTCACAGTATTGCATCAGTTCCTCTGATATCTGGCCTTCATTGATTCCAAGAGCCGTAATTCCATGCCCATACATCTGCCGGATCATCTCCATCAGCTTCCGACTGTCATCCGTAACACTGGGATTGGTCAGAACTACAAATTCGTCTCCGTAGATATAGTTTTCGATCTTATATTCACTTTTTACACATTGCAGACAGTCTGCAAAATAAATCCATCGAACAGATTGCTCCAAACCGTTTTTTCCTGCTTTCAGCTTCAGAACCTCTGTAAGCTCCGGAATCTGCATCATATCTTTACAATTCATAAAGTTCTATTCCTCCCACTGGTGCCTTTTCATATCCACGCATCCATTTGCTTTAAATTCCACACCTTCGTCTTCCAGAAGTTCCCTCTGTTCTCTCCATCCTGGTGCAGTACGGCCTGCATGATTCACAACTCTGTGGCAGGGATATTTCCCATAAAATTCTGCCATGCTTAAAACTTTTCCTACAAGCCTCGAATTTTTATCCCAGCCGATGAGACGTGCAATCTGCCCGTAGGAAGCCACTTTTCCTGCCGGTATTTCTTCCACCACGGATAGTATTTCGTAGATCAGATCCTCATCCAGTATTTTTCCCATTGTTGTTCCTCCGAAGCATTTTTTATTTTATATCCACAATTCTTCCCAGGTCAATCTTCGTTCCATCCGTCAGAAAGATTTTCTGGCTGCAGTCGTCAATCTTTTTTATCTGCCCGGTGACGGTTACATAGGAGCCTCCCTCTTTCCGGTCATCCGGCTGGAAATAGATGATGGTGACGGACTCTGTTCTCTCCCTGTCGGCTATCAGCTGCCGGAGTTTTTCATCCAGTTCCTGCTTTTTGTCTTCGGAAAGCTGTACCCAGTTATCGGTGAGTCTGGCTGTTTCCCGGATTGCGTCTTCATAGCCGGTAAGGGCTGCAAAGGGGGAAAACTGTGCAGCTCGGTCATAGAGGGGCATCTGTGGGTGTGTTTTTGAAACATGGTGAGGCAGGTTTATGATGTCCTGGTATTTGCCTTTTGGTTTCTTTTCCATTTATGCTCTGTGACCTCCGATCTGGTTGTTCCGCTCTATGGTTGTGGAACCTTCCTGTAAGCTGCTGCCTTTCAGTATGGCATTTTTTCCGAATTTCTTTTTTACGGAAAGCATAGCTTCTTGGAGCTTTCGCTCTTTTTCCTGTTTTTCTTTTTCTGCTTTCTGTTCTGCCTCTGACACTTCTGATTTAAGGTAATCCGTGAACAGATTCATCTGCTGATATACGGGCTCTGCCGCTGCCAGTTTTTCATCTGTGAGCTGATTGGCTGTGATATAGACACGCCGGATCAGAAGTGTTTTATCCGTGATACGCTCATACAGGTCAAGGACTGCCTTCATGATCGTTGATGTGGATGAGGTTGGATTGTCCAAATTTACAGTTCCGTGACCATGTTTGGGAATTTTTCTTCCATAACGGTCTGTTTTTATTTCGCCCTGATATTTTTTCCTGCCGGAGGAAGATTTCAGATTGTCAATATCGTAGCCTATGGTAAGGACTATCTGACTGGTTACCAGCCTTTTTTCCACAAGCTGAAGAACCAGCATGTCTGTCATTTCACGTACGATCAGTTTCGCCTGTTCAAAATCACTGGGACAGTGCAGTACCTGACCGGAACCGATGCTGTTTGTTTCCGGTTTGTAGGCTTTGATCAGATCCATGGTCACCGGTTCGTATCCCCATGCATGATCAATCAGAAGTTCCGCGTTGATGCCGAATATTTTATAAAGAAGATCTTCATTATAGTAATCACGCACACCGCCCAAAGAGCATCTGGCAATGTCTCCCATCGTGTAAAGTCCTACTTCTTCCAGCTTCTTCCTGATTCCTGTGCCTACCCGCCAGAAATCTGTCAGCGGCCTGTGATCCCATAAAAGTTCCCGGTAGGACTGCTCCGTCAGTTCTGCGATACGCACACCATTTTCGTCTGGTGTTACATGTTTGGCCCCGATGTCCATGGCAATCTTACACAGATAAAGATTGGTTCCGATTCCGGCAGTTGCCGTGATCCCGGTCTCTTTCATTACATCGGAGATCATTTTTGCAGCAAGCTCTCTGGCTGTCATCTGATACATTCCAAGATAATGGGTGACGTCCATAAACACCTCATCTATGGAATAGACATGCATGTCCTCCGGTGCCAGATAACGGAGGTAAACGTTATAGATCCGGGTGCTGTAGTCCATGTACAACGCCATTCTCGGCGGCGCTGTCACATAGGAAACGGCCAGTTCCGGATGCGCTTTCAGTTCATCCGAAGACCAGGATTCTCCGGTAAAACATCTTCTTGGTGCTTTTGTGACACGTGCCTGATTGACTTCTTTTACACGCTGGACCACTTCAAAAAGTCTCGCTCTTCCTGGTATTCCATAGGCCTTCAAAGAAGGGGAAACTGCCAGGCAGATGGTTTTTTCGGTTCGTTCCCTGTCTGCCACAACAAGATTGGTGGTAAGTGGATTTAAGTTCCGCTCCTGACATTCCACGGAAGCGTAGAATGATTTCAGATCGATGGCTATATAGATATGATCTTCTTTTTTATCCATGGATACACCTCCGGAGTGTTTTCTTTTCTTATTATACCAGAAAATTTGTTCGATTATAGGTCTTTTTCTTATTTTTACATAAAAAACCTCCTCCGGTTTTTATTGCCGGAGGAGGTCTCTATCTGAATTTCCCTCAAAAATACTTTATAATTATATGTTTCCGGTTCTGCTTAGAACAGTCCTGTGATCTTACCGCTCTCATCTACGTCAATCTTGGTTGCAGCCGGCACTTTTGGAAGACCTGGCATGGTCATGATCTCACCTGTCAGTGCAACAATAAATCCTGCACCTGCGGAAATCTTAAGATTTCTTACTGTTACCTCAAAATCTGTCGGAGCACCAAGCTTTGTCTGGTCGTCTGTTAAGCTGTACTGTGTCTTGGCCACACATATCGGGCAGTTGCCAAATCCCAGTGCCTCCAGCTGTTTTGCCTGCTTCTGGGCATTTGCAGTCAGAACCACTCTCTTGCCACCGTAAACCTTCTGTACGATCTGGTTCAGTTTGTCCTCAATGGAACCTTCCAGTTCGTATGCATATGTGAAATCATTAGGCTCTTCAACCAGACGGAGAACTTCCTCAGCAAGCTTGATTCCGCCTTCGCCGCCTTTTGCCCATACCTCGGAAAGTGCAACGTTTACGCCAAGCTCCTTACATTTCGCTTCCACAAAATCAAGCTCTGCCTTGGTGTCGGTCGGGAATGCGTTGATAGCTACCACACATGGAAGCTTGTATACATTTTTGATATTGCTTACATGTTTCAGAAGGTTCGGGATACCTTTCTCAAGAGCCTCAAGGTTCTCATTGTTAAGATCTGCTTTTGCAACACCACCGTTGTATTTCAGGGCACGTACAGTTGCTACGATAACAACAGCACTTGGTGTAAGTCCTGCCATACGGCACTTGATATCCAGGAACTTCTCAGCACCAAGGTCAGCACCAAAACCAGCCTCTGTGATGGCATAATCTGCAAGCTTCATAGCCATCTTTGTAGCGGTTACGGAGTTACATCCGTGAGCGATGTTTGCGAATGGTCCGCCATGAACAATGGCTGGAACATGCTCCAGTGTCTGAACAAGGTTTGGTTTCAGGGCATCTTTCAGAAGTGCTGTCATAGCACCCTCTGCATGAAGATCTCCTGCTGTTACCGGTTTCTGCTCGGAAACTTTGCCATAGGTGTATCCGATGATGATTCTGGAAAGTCTCTCTTTCAGATCTTTGATATCACTTGCCAGACAGAGAACTGCCATGATCTCCGATGCTACGGTGATGTCGTAACCGTCCTCACGCGGCATACCGTTTGTTCTTCCGCCAAGTCCGTCTACTACATTACGAAGCTGACGGTCGTTCATGTCAACGCATCGTCTCCAGGTGATCTTTCTCGGGTCGATGTTCAGCTCATTACCCTGGAAGATATGGTTGTCGATCATTGCAGCAAGAAGGTTGTTTGCCGCACCGATTGCATGGAAATCACCGGTAAAATGAAGGTTGATATCTTCCATCGGAACTACCTGTGCATAGCCGCCGCCTGCCGCACCACCTTTGACACCGAATACCGGTCCAAGGGATGGCTCACGAAGAGCTACCATAACATTTTTTCCAAGTCTCTGCATTCCATCTGCAAGACCTACCGTTGTAGTTGTTTTTCCTTCCCCGGCCGGTGTCGGGTTGATAGCTGTCACAAGAATCAGTTTGCCGTCTTTTTTGTCTGTTTCTTTCAGGAGATTATAGTCGATCTTTGCTTTGTATTTACCATACTGCTCCAGATATTTGTCATCAATACCTGCTTTCTCTGCAATCTTGGTAATTGGCTCCATTGTGCACTCCTGTGCAATCTCGATGTCACTTTTAAATCCCATAATGTTCTCCTTTCTCCGCTGCAACCGTCCGGATCTTTTTATCCCATAAAAAAGAGCAGTATCTGAAGTTTTTCAAATACTGCCCAGACGGTCGACTCATCGAATCTCCGGCTCCCTCGTGGTTATCCCACAACTCCGTCAGTCACCGAAGACTTTATTAATTTGATGATTGAATACTAACATATTTATTAGTACTTGTCAAGAAATTATCAAATTATTTTTTCACTTTTAAAGTGAGCTGAGTCTAATTTTCTGAATCATTTCAATTTTCCGTACTATTCATCAGATACTGAATGTTATAAGGAAAATTCTATTTTTCGTCAATTAACGTAATTCATGTCTGATCTTTGCCTGCAAAACCACACCGGATCGCCTGTGTCGGACATATCTTTTTACATCTTCCACATCGGATGCACTCTGTACTGTTGGGATCCTCCGTCGGATCGACCTCCATCTGGCAGATATTTCTGCATTTTCCACAGTGAACACATTTTTCTTTATCTACTCTGTAACGAAAAACGGAAACTTTATTAAATACCGAATAAAAAGCTCCCAGCGGACAGATATACTTACAGAATGGCCGGTATATCATAATTGATAAGATAATGGTGATCACCAGGATCGTATTTTTCCACATGTACAGCCAGCCTACTGCACTTCGCATGGATTTGTTCAGCAGCACCAGCGGGATACCTCCCTCCAGCGTTCCTGCCGGGCAGATCAGCTTGCAGAAATATGGTGCTCCCTGGCCCATGATATCTACTACAAACATGGGAAGTAGGATCACAAATACAAGAAAGATCACATATTTCAGTTTTCTCAAAAGCTTGTCTCCCCGAAATGTCCGGATCTTCTTTGGAAAAGGAATCTTGTTCAACAGATCCTGGATCAGTCCAAATGGGCAGAGAAATCCGCACACCAGTCTTCCAAGCAACGCTCCTACAAAGATCAGAAATCCAGCTACATAATATGCCATCTTGAAGTTCCAGCTTCCGATCACAGCCTGAAGGGAACCAATGGGACAGGCCCCTCTTGCTCCGGGGCAGGAATAACAGTTCAGCCCCGGAACACAGACATTTTTCATTTTTCCGGTATAGATCTTTCCAGTCACAAAGCCTGATATGTGACTGTTTGTAAGGGCCGCCCACAATGCCTGGATCCCATGCCGCGGCCATTCATTTATTTTCATCTTCTTATTATCCAATGCCAATACACTCCATACAGATGTTGATCGCTTTTGTAAAAACTACAGATACCTCACCTCTGCAGATTCCCAGTATCATCAGTAAAATTCCAAAAACTGCCAGAGCAGGTCCGATCCACCTGGATTCTGTTATTTTCCGAATCATTTTTCCACTCTCCATAATAATCATCTTTTACTTTGAAACGTTTTTAAGCTCTTTTTCCACGATTTCCTTCCATTCGTCCAGTGTATGGCTTCCTGTATAGGTATCGCCTACAATGTTTCCATCTTTGTCAACAAAAAATGTTTCAGGAAATGCGGAAATCCCCTGCAGACGACCGTTCATCATAGTAGTATCCGGCATCAGGAACGGATATTCTGCTTTTGTTTTTTCCTGAAGAATGCCTGCTTTTTTTACTGCCTCCTCGTCCTGATTTCCCTTTTCATCTGTAGTATCAAGCACTACACCTGCTACTCCGACGCCTTTCTCTTTCATTTCTTTATAGAGCTCCTGAAGTTCCGGAATCTCTTTTACACATGGTGAGCACCAGGTTGTAAAAACATTTACCAACGTCAGGTCATAGTCACTGAACACTTTTTCTGTATATGTTTTTCCATCTATTCCTGTTGTTTCAAATTTTCCTACAGATTTTACATCCTCCGGGTTGCTGCTGGTATCCTGTGGCTGGTCAAACACGGAAATATTCTGATACGGTGTCATTTCCGTAATATCGGTTTTGATCTTTTCCAGCTCCTTTGTCAGCTTTTCATCTGCATCTTTGTTGGTGCTCAGATAATATTTGTATTTCCCGTCACTGCTGCTTCCAAGCTCTTTATGCTCTGTACAGCCGGTGATCTCATCCAGCTTTTTCTGTGAAGCTTCGTCATAAACGCCAATTGTACCGATTCTGTCCAGACCTGCCACCCAGTCGTCATATCCTGTTCCCATCTTCTGTATTTCGGCATTTTTCTGTTCCTCTGTCATTTTGCTCCAGCTTACGTAGGCATATGTCACTGCATTGGTCTGATTCTCAAAATCTTCCGTGGTAAGCATTGCAATGCTCTGGTCCTTGATCTGCTTTAACAGCTCCTTCGAAAGTGAAAGCTTCAGTCCCAGAAACGGATATTCATAAGAATCCTGTGCCTTGCAGGTTACGTCGGAAGGCTTAAATGTACCTGCTACCAGATCTGATGAAACTGCCTCTCCATCCACCGCCATTGCCTCTCCGATATCTGCTGTTTCCGTGCTCTCTGCCGCTGTTACCGGCACGCTTCCAAATGCAGATATTCCTAATACCGCAGCTGCCATAAGTGCTGTTATTTTCTGTGTTCTTAATTTCATTGTTTATATTCTCCCTTCTGATATCACCGGCCCATATCTGGAACCAGCATATATTTTATATGTAAATTTTGTTCTCTGTAGCCTTACTATATCATCCCCTGTATAAAATCTCTGTTAAGAAACAAAAAAATTTACAGGAATTTTATGCTATACATGATATTATAGATAACAAAGCAAAATCAACTGTTTTTTAGGAGAATTTACTATGCATATATTGATAATCGAAGATGAAAAGCAGCTCTGCCAGTCTATTGCGGGGGGACTTCGTATGGATGGCTATGAAGCGGACACATGTTTTGACGGGGATGAAGGACTGGAATTATGTCTGGTGGAAAATTATGATCTCATCCTTCTTGATCTGAACCTTCCTGGCGTTGATGGTCTGGAAATCCTGCGCCAGTTTCGGAAATCCGATACTTCCACTCCCGTTTTGATCCTATCTGCCAGAGGACAGATCCAGGACAAGGTAGAAGGGCTTGATCTCGGTGCCAATGACTATCTCACAAAGCCTTTTCATTTTGAAGAGCTGGAGGCACGGATCCGAAGTCTGACACGAAGGAAATTTATCCAGCAGGACGTATGTCTGCAATGCGGACGTATCAGCTTTGATACCCGTACAAGAAAGGCCAGTGTCGATGGACTTCCCCTTTCTCTGACCCGAAAGGAAAGTTCTCTTCTGGAATATTTCCTTCTTCATCAGAACCGTATCATAAGTCCGGAAGAAATGATCGAGCATATCTGGGACGGAAGCGTCAACAGTCTCAGCAATTCCATTCGTGTCCACATTTCTTCTCTTCGAAAAAAGCTGCGCACTGCTCTCGGCTTTGATCCGATACAGAATAAGATCGGCCAGGGTTACATTTTAACGGAGGATGTACAATGAAAAAAATAACCGGAAAGCTATCTCTTCAATGGCGTCTGACACTGATCACCGCACTGCTTATGACAGTCACCTGCATTCTGATGTATTTTTTTATCAGCCAGTCCGCAGTTGCCGGAATGGAGGATCTGGGAGATTACATGATACGGATCGATAACACAGATTCTGCTCCCATCACCTTTAATATGGATCCCTCCGTCTTATTTCCGGAGCTTTCCGATCAGCTGCAGCTGACCAAAAAACTGTTTCTCACCAAAGGACTCATGGTAACAGGGATCATCATCCTTCTCAGCAGCATCTGCACTTATTTTATCAGCCGCCAGGCATTACTTCCGCTTCGCAGACTCAGCCAAGAGGTAAACCAAATAGAGGTCCAGAACCTTTCAGAGGCTCTTGAAGTTCCTGCTACCAATGACGAAATTTCCCGCCTGACCATTTCATTTAACAAAATGCTCGCACGCCTGGATGAGGCCTTTACTGCTCAGAAGCAGTTTTCTGCCAATGCAGCCCATGAGCTGAGGACTCCTCTTGCCGTTATCCAGACAAACCTGGAGGTCTTTGCCCGCAGGGAAGCACCTGCTTTACAAGATTATCAGGAGATTTTTGCCATGCTACAGGAACAGACCGGGCGACTTTCCCATCTGGCTGAAATCCTCCTGGATATGACCGGTGTACAGACTGTTGAACGTTCCGAAAGGATCTCTCTGGCAGCACTGACTGATGAGGTTTTCTGCGACCTGGCTTCCGTAGCGGAACAGAAGGATGTTGAACTGATCCAGCAGGAGGGAGACTGCATCATTACCGGAAGTTACCTGCTGCTGTATCGTGCTGTGTACAATCTTGTGGAAAATGCGATCAAATACAATCACTCCGGTGGAAAAGTAACCGTAAATACCCATCTTTCCGAAGAAATAACAGATACATCCACGTCTGTCAATTATGTCTTTCTTGAAGTCTCCGACACCGGAATCGGCATTCCTCCCGAATATCAGGAAAAAATCTTCACCCCGTTCTTCCGTGTGGACAAATCAAGAAGCCGCGCTATGGGAGGTGCCGGCCTGGGTCTTGCACTTGTCAGTGAAATTGTCAGACAGCATAACGGACAGGTAAAAGTACTGGAAAGCAGCAAAAAAGGCAGCGTGATCGCAATCATGCTGCCAGTCTGAATATATTTGTATTACATTTACTTTATATGCTCATGAACGCAATCGCTTTGCGATCTGCGTTCAAATCCGAGTATATTTTTTCAACAATACTGTCTGTATCCATTTCGCAGGTAATAGCCTGTTCCCTGAGAGCTGAAGAAAAATCTTTTTCTCTCCACCATCTGCGCATATCTTTTTCACCAAATTCTCTGTTTCTTGTATTATGTCGTCTCACGGTTTCTTCAAACGACAGATCAAAATAATATGCGTATACATTTGAACCATATAATTCATTTGCCAGTTCAAACAACGAACGATACCATTCATCATACATGATCCCTTCCAGGATAGAAAATTCACTGTGTTCCCTTCCGTATCGTAAAAGTTCTGCCATAAGCGGCAAAGCCTTTGTATCTATGCCATCATCAACCCACAGCATATTTCTTCTGACCTCATCCTGTGATATCAGCATTGTATTACGTCCTAGCTTTTTCTGTAATGCCTTCGCTACGGTTGTTTTTCCACTTCCTGAGTTTCCTCTGAGAATGATTAATTTTCCCATGTGCTGCTTTTTCCCTTTCAATACAAAATACAGAATTTTTATGACCGTACAGTCTATTTTACAGCTTTTTATTCCAACTGACAATATTACCAGTGCTATAATCATTTTATTTAACCTCTATGCTCTCCATAGGCATTCTTCTTTCTCTGTATTTTGCTCTGTTTCTGTAATCTCAGTTACTGTCTATACAATAGCATCGTATATTTTATCCATACATGTTCATTATATAAATCTTTATGTTTATAATATAATTTTGCACTGTAAAAAATCCCCGGAACACGGATAGGATTCCGTATTCAGGGGACTCTTTTTCTGCACTTGCATCTATTTTATTGTTTATGATACCTCTCGATCACACAGGTATGTTGCTTTATTTTTTTATCATAATTGATTCCTACAAGCAGGAGATTTCCATGATAGTCTTTCAGTGCATCTACATATTGCTTTTCTTTAATCTGTGATATGGCTCCATGGGCATCTTTGTCCCATTTCAGTTCAATGACTGCTGCCGGTTTGTCTGCGTATAACTTTCTTGGGATAAAGCAGATATCTGCAAAGCCTTTTCCGGTTGGCAGTTCCCGGATAACTGTATAGTACTCTCTGGCAAAATAAAATGCCAGATTAATGGTGCAGCTCAAAGAATTTTCATCGTTGTACTGAAGAATCGAAATTTCATCGTGAGCCTTGTCAACTCCTGCCGCAACTGCGTCGGCGTCCATGGCCCACAATGATTCTAAAAGTTTACGGGATGATTATACGGAGTCGATCACGCCAT
>ENA-ORTI01002495-ORTI01002495.1-human-gut-metagenome-genome-assembly--contig:-NODE-2495-length-16041-cov-2.861942_pt1 | contig 16041 bp, 13 predicted proteins | sample MGYA00242071_ERZ509191 | MGnify/ENA primary metagenome ERZ509191 (study PRJEB26280, sample SAMEA2338832) | human gut metagenome | biome: human gut; feature: human-associated habitat; material: faeces...
GGACAGGCACTGGCGAACTATGCAGCATTTGAAAATCGGGGATTTGTTTTAAAAGGGCTGTTTGACGTAAACCCAAGGCTTGCCGGATTGACGATCCGTGGAGTTGAGATCCGTATGATGGATGAATTGAAGGATTTTGTGAAAGAAAACGATATTGAGATCGGGGTTCTTACGATTCCGAAGACAAAAGCAGTAGAGGTTGCCAATCTCCTGGTAGATAATGGAGTTAAGGCTATCTGGAATTTTGCGCATACAGATCTGAATCTGCCGGATAATATTATTGTTGAGAATGTTCATTTGTCTGAAAGTCTGATGAGATTATCTTATAATATCACCAGATACAATGAAGAACATGAAGGAAAGTAGGCAAAGCAGACCAGAAGGCAGAGGTGCAGGAAAATTTTTTCCTGCACCTTTTTGAAAATTAAATGTATGGGAGACCGGATATGAAAGAAATACTGACAGCAGATCAGATGAGAAGATCGGATCAGAGAATGATACAGAAGATGCAGGTCCCGTCCCTTGTCCTGATGGAACGGGCGGCACTTCAGTGTGTGGCTGCGATGAAAGCAGAAGACATAGATTTGTCGAAAGCATTGGTCGTGTGTGGAAGTGGCAATAACGGTGGTGACGGATTCGCAATTGCAAGGATGCTCGTAGAAGAAGGAAATCATCCAGATGTAGTATTGGTCGGAAATTATGACCATCGTAGTGAAGAAACAAAAATCCAGATGAAAATTCTGGAAAATCTGGGAATATCTGTAGGAAACAGTTTGCCACAGAAAGAATATAGTGTTATTATAGATGCCGTATTCGGTATTGGCCTATCCCGTGAAATAAAAGGCAGATACGCAGAGGTGATTGATCAGATGAATCGGATGACTGCCTGTAAGGTGGCAGTCGACACTCCTTCAGGGATCCGTTCGGATGATGGAAAAGTGCTTGGAACGGCATTTAAAGCAGATCTTACAGTGACCTTTGCGTTTCAGAAGATGGGACAGATCCTATATCCGGGATGTGAGTATACAGGAAAGCTTGTTACAGCGCCGATCGGAATTACCAGACCGGAGTTTTTTGCGGAAGAAGAAATCTGCATGGCACTTGAAAAATCCGATGTGCCGGCAATGCTGCCGCAAAGGAAACCGGATTCTAATAAAGGGACTTATGGAAAGGTTCTGATGATTACCGGAAGCAAAGGAATGTCTGGTGCAGCATATTTAAGTGCCAGGGCAGCATATCTTTCGGGAGCAGGTCTTGTCCGGATTTATACGGAGGAAAGTAACCGGGCAATCTTACAGGAACTTTTACCGGAGGCGGTAATGACGACCTATTCTCTGGATGAGACAGAATCATTTGAAGAACTTCCGGATTTGCTGGAATGGGCGGATGTGCTCTGTATTGGATGCGGACTCGGTATGGGACCGCATTCGGAGGAATTACTGAAAAAGGTGCTTGAGAATAATAAAACCCCGGCTGTTATTGATGCGGACGGACTGAACCTTCTGGCAAAGACCGATGAGTGGGGGATCGAACAGATTCGGATGAATCCTTCCGGATATGTACTTACTCCACATATGAAAGAAATGTCCAGACTGACCGGATACAGCGTACAGGAATTAAAAGACAACAGAAGAGAGCTATTAAGGAAATATACAGAAAAAGTCCATGCTGTCTGTGTACTGAAAGACAGCAGGACACTTGTGAAAGCGCCAGAGGGAAGGCTTATGATCAATACCACCGGTAATGCGGCAATGGCAAAGGCCGGATCGGGAGATGTGCTTGCGGGAATGATCACCGGACTTATGGCACAGCATATGAGACCGGATGATGCCGCTGTGCTTGGCGTTTATCTGCATGGGCTGTGCGGAGATCATGCCAGAAAAGAACTTGGCTCTTACAGTGTGCTTGCGGGTGATCTCTTGAAAATGCTCGGCAGAACACTTAAGGAATTGGAGGATATGACAGAATGAAGAAATACAGCAGACTGCGTGCGGTGATCGATCTGGATGCGGTGATGTATAACATGGAAATGATGCATGCAAATATAGAAAAAGGAACCAAGATGGTCGTGGTCATCAAGACAGATGGTTATGGTCATGGAGCGGTGCCGATTTCAAGAATGCTGGAAGATGTGGACTATGTCTGGGGCTATGCGGTCGCAACTCTGGATGAAGGTGTTGTACTCAGAAAAGCCGGCATTCAGAAGCCGATTCTTTGCCTGGGATGTATTTTCCCGGACCAGCTGGAAGAGATGATCCGTCATGAGATCCGCATGACAACCTACAGCTATGAGCTTGCGAAGCTTGCGGATGAGACCGCATACCGTATGGGGAAGAAGGCATATCTGCACATTAAGATCGATACAGGAATGTCAAGACTTGGCTTTCCGGTAGCGAAAGAAAGTGTAGAGGAGATCCTTAAGATCGGCAGACTTGTTTATACGGATTGCGAAGGAATGTTTACCCATTTTTCAAAGGCAGATGAGACGGATAAGACCACGACACTGGAACAGATCCGTGCTTTTCTGTGGATGAAAGAACATCTTGCAGCAGAAGGTATGGAATTTACTTATTATCACTGTGCAAACAGTGCAAGTATCATTGATATGCCAAAGCTTGGAATGAATCTGGAGAGAGCCGGGATTTCTACCTATGGACTGTATCCGTCAGATGAAGTCAATAAGGAGGCAGTTCCGCTCCGGCCGGCAATGGAGCTGATCGCGCATGTGACTTATGTGAAATGGATTGAAAAGGGTACGGAAGTCAGCTACGGAGGCACCTTTGTTGCCCCGAAAAGGATGCAGATCGCCACGATCCCGACGGGATATGGAGACGGATACCCACGAAGTCTTTCCAACAAAGGATATGTTCTGATTCATGGTCAGAAGGCACCGATCCTTGGCAGAGTCTGTATGGATCAGTTTATGGTAGATGTGACCGGAATTCCGGATGTGAAATTTGGTGACAGGGCAACACTGGTCGGTCACGATGGGGATGCTTATCTTTCAATAGATGAGCTTGCCGGTCTGAGCGGTAGATTTAACTATGAATTTATCTGTGATATCAATAAACGTGTTCCGAGGGAATATCTGCGTGACGGAAAAGTTGTAGAGCAGGTCGATTATTTCTAAAATGCGGGGATGCACTTCGAAAGAGATATGAATACAGCAGGAGAAAGCTGGCAATAATGAAAGTATCTTGATAAGCGGAGTGTGAAAGAAGTGCAGATCAGGCGTGGAGATATTTATTATGCGGATTTAAGTCCGGTAGTCGGTTCGGAGCAGGGCGGTGTGCGTCCGGTTCTTGTCATCCAGAATGATGTCGGGAACCGGCACAGTCCGACCGTTATCTGTGCCGCGATCACTTCAAGGATGAATAAAGCGAAGCTGCCGACACATGTGGAAATCGATGCAAAAAGGTACAGAATCGTCAAGGATTCTGTTGTCCTTCTGGAGCAGATTCGGACTATCGATAAACAGAGACTGAAGGATTACGTGTGCCGGGTAGACAAAGAGCTTATGAGAAAAGTCGATGAAGCGCTGTGCGTCAGCCTGATGCTTCATACATAAAAGAGGAGAAGTATGGAAAGCAATGGAAACGGAAGGTAATTTACTTCAGAAAATGAAAAATGTATTTTCTGACAATGAAGATAAAGAGAAAATTGCAGAAGAAATCATTGAAAAAGTACTGGAAGGCTATGAAAAAGGTGTTCTGACAAGACGTGAGATGAAGATGATCACCAACATTTTTGAATATATGGATTCGGATGCAAAAGATATCATGACGCACCGGAAAAATATCGTAGCACTGGATGGAGAGGAATCTCTGGAAAAAGCACTTACCTTTATGCTGGAGGAGAACAAATCCAGATTCCCGGTTTATGAAGAAGATATTGACAACATTGTGGGGATTCTTCATATCCGGGATGCGATGCAGAGCTACCTGGACGGTCCGGCAAGGAAAAAACCGGTGCACGATCTGAAGGATGCCATCCGTCCGGCAGGATTTATCCCGGAAACAAAGGCGATTGACAAACTGTTTCAACAGATGCAACAGGACAAGAGCCATATGGTGATCGTGCTGGATGAGTATGGACAGACATCAGGGATCGTTACGATGGAAGATATTGTAGAAGAAATCGTTGGAAATATCCAGGATGAGTATGATGAGGAAGAAGAGCTGATCATCAAACAGGCAGATGGTACATATATCGTGGATGGTATGACACAGCTGGAGGATCTGGAAGAGCTTCTGGGAATCAGTTTCAACGAAGAAGATTACGATACGATCAATGGTTATCTGATCGACTGCCTGGACAGAATTCCTTCGGAAGATGAAGAATGTCAGGTGGAATTCGGAGGCTATCTGTTCCATGTATTGTCAGTTGATAATAATACAATACGCAAAGTCCTTGTCAGTAGGACAAAAAAGTGATAAAATAGTACAATTGAGAATAGTAAAAATACTGAAGAGAGGTAAAAAGTAATGTCAGGACATTCAAAATTTGCGAATATCAAGCATAAAAAAGAAAAAAACGACGCAGCAAAAGGAAAAGTATTCACGAAGATCGGTCGTGAAATCGCTGTAGCAGTCAAAGAAGGAGGCGGAGCTGATCCGGCTAACAACAGCAGACTCCGTGATGCGATTGCAAAGGCAAAAGCAAATAATATGCCAAATGACAATATTGACAGAAGTATCAAAAAAGCAGCCGGAGACGGAGATGCTAACAACTACGAACACATCGTATACGAAGGATACGGACCGAACGGAACTGCAATCATCGTTGATGCACTTACTGATAACCGTAACCGTACTGCTTCTAATGTAAGAAGCGCTTTCACAAAGGGAAAAGGAAATATCGGAACCAGTGGATGTGTTTCTTTCATGTTTGATCAGAAAGGACAGATCATTGTCGATAAAGAAGAATGTGAACTGGATGCAGATGATCTGATGATGCAGGCACTGGATGCAGGAGCAGAAGATTTTTCGGAAGAAGAGGACAGCTTTGAAATTCTTACAGATCCGAATGATTTCAGTGAGGTTCGTCTTGCTCTGGAAGAAGCGGGTATTCCGATGGCAAGCGCAGAAGTTACAATGATTCCACAGACATGGGTAACTTTGGACAACGAAGAAGATATCAAGAACATTCAGAAGACGCTTGATCTTCTTGAAGATGATGATGATGTACAGGAAGTATATCATAACTGGGAAGAAGCATAGGATCGATTCCGGGAGGAACCTGAATGAATCAGAGTATACAGGATGGATTGAATGACCTTTTTGACCAGATTATTCCGATTTCCGGAGATTTCAATAAAAAGACTTATGCGGATTCGTTTAAAAATGCATACGAGAAGTATAAGCCGCTTTTTACTGAGATTGCACAGGAATGCGAGAATTCGGAAGACAGACAGGAAGAGATTGAAGAGATTGCTGCTGTTCTGCCGGATAGAATGCGGGAAGTACTGGATCAGGAAAGTTTAAAAAGAAAAAAAGAAAATGTACTTATGAAATATAATCTGGGCATGGTTACGTATGTGATCCCGATGTTCCGTTATGGCAGAATGGATGCTTGTGAAGAGATTGTAGACTGCATGATCGAACGCTGGAATGATCATGATCTGGAACTAAAGATCAGTAAATCGGAATTCGAGCAGATCCAGGGAGGCTTCAAATCACGTCTCTGCTATATTACTACAGCCGTATGTGCAAGCCTTGGCAAACCGGATGACTGTTACGAACTGAATCTGATGAGAAGATACAGAGATGAATATCTGGTGAATCAGAAAGGCGGCGAAGAAATTGTTGCCGAGTATTACGATATTGCTCCGACAATCGTAAACCGGATCAACCGGATGGAAAATTCAGAAGATGTATATGCAGATATCTGGTGCCGTTATCTTCACCCATGTGTTTCCATGATCGAATCCGATAATCTGGAGGCATGCCGCAAGATTTATACGGATATGGTATATAGCCTGCGCAGGAAATATTTATTTTCATAATGTTTAAATCAAAGAGAATGTGCCGAGTCGCATTCTCTTTTGCATATACAGTGAATCAGGTACAGATTTGTGTCGCTACAAGAATCTGCGGTTCATTTCTGTGGCGAAAATCCTGCATATTTTCATAAGCATTGTCCATACTAAGCTAAAAAGAACGGAGGAATGCGGCAATGAAAATACAGGAAGAAACGGATGTAAAAGAATACCAGATACGTAAGAAAAAGAGCAGGGAACAGACTGTAGAAAATATGGAAAATAAAGAAAAGGAAGTCAGAGAGACAGAGCCGGAAACCACAAAGGAAGAAGATGAACATGTTAAAGAAATGGGAATGCTTTCGCTTGACCGACGTCGGAATCATCAGATCGAGCTACTCACGATCATCGGCGAAGTAGAAGGGCATGAGACGGTTTCAGGCAGTACAAAGGCAACCAAGTATGAGCACCTGCTTCCAAAGCTGGCACAGATTGAGAACAGTGTTCAGACTGATGGTGTGCTGATTCTCTTAAATACACTGGGCGGAGATGTGGAGGCGGGACTTGCGATTGCGGAAATGATCGCGTCCTTAAGCAAACCGACAGTATCTCTGGTACTTGGAGGGTGTCATTCTATCGGTGGCCCTCTTGCTGTGTCGGCAGATTATTCTTTTATTGTTCCAAGTGGGACGATGATCATTCACCCGGTGCGGACAAGCGGAATGTTCATCGGTGTGGCACAAAGCCTGCGGAATATTGAAAAGACGCAGGACCGGATCACCGGATTTCTTGCAGAGCATTCCGGAATGTCACAGGAGCGGATTGAAGAACTGATGCTGGATTCCACACAGCTTGTCAAAGATGTGGGGACAATGCTGGAAGGGAAACGTGCAGTGGAGGAAGGACTCATTGATGAAGTTGGCGGAATAAGAGATGCATTAAATAAATTGCATGAAATGATTGATGAAAAAATGGAAAATACTGATAAAAATTATGAGATGACATAAGGCGAAGAGGATGCTATAATAAAATAGTATGTACAAGTATACACTTTTGATGACTGATTCCGGATACTATATCTGGGGAGAGAGGAGAAGGAATCGGTCATTTGATTACAAGATAAAGAGTATAAATACAAGGGGGAAGTTTGATGGCTTCAAAGACAACCGGAACAAAGAAAAATGCAAAGCAGAGCACGGCGAAAAAGCGGCAGCCTACGAAGAAGACAAGTGCAAAGTCTGCGAAATCTGCGAAGACAACCAGAAAGAATACCACATCAAAAGCTGTGCCGCAGGAAGAATCATTTCTTGCAACGGAGATTCTGATCTGGGTGACACTTGCGGTAGGGATTCTGCTCACAATCAGCAATTTCGGACTTGCAGGTGCATTTGGAAGAAAGATTGCAGCACTGCAGCAGGGAATGATGGGTTGGATGGCGTATGTATTTCCACTGCTTTTATTTTGTGGAGTCGCGTTTGTGGTTTCCAATAAAGGAAACAGGATCGCATATATTAAGACTGTTGCAGGCGTTGTATTACTGGTTCAGTGCTGTGTGCTCTTTGAACTGATTGATGAAAAAGGCGGATCTGTTGGAAAGGCAATTGCGGTCAGACTGGTGCCGGCAATCGGTAAAGTTGGTACATATGTTGTCGTGATCATTTTAATGGTGATCTGTGTAGTCCTTATCACAGAAAAGTCTATTCTAAAAGGAATGAAGATCGGCGGGGAAAAAGCGTATGACCGTGCCAGAGAGGACATGCAGAAGCGTAAAGAAGGGGCTGAGGAACGCAGGGCAAGACGGGAAGCTATGCGTGTTGATTATCAGGTAAGCGGCGTTTCCTTTAATTCGACAGTTGGAGGAAAAGAGAACGAGGCAGAAAAAGCAGAAGAAAAAGCCAGAAAAGAAGCAAAGGAAAGCACAGAAAAGAAAGCTACCAGACGCAGCCGGAAAGATATGAGCAGCGTGCTTGCCGGTGCAGAAGAAGCGGCTGCAAAGCACATTATGGAACAGACTGGGAAAATTGCACTGGATGATGTAGTGATCAATCGTGCGATGCCCCTTTCCGCTACAGAGCTGATCCCGGATCCGGAACCGGTTCCCCTTGAGCCGGTGAAAGAAAAACTCCCGAAGTTCTTAAAAGGAGCGATGCAGGAAGCAGAAAAAAAGACGGAGTCCGGTAAAGATATACAGACAGATGTGGCTGAAGAAAATTTATCAGCGGTGCAGACAGAAGACGGAATAAAAAGACAGGTCTCCGGAAATTCAAAAGTTAAGGCAGATATCCCAAAAGAGGTGGCTGCTGTTGCAGATACGATTGCAAAAAGTGAGAAACCGGTCAGGGAATACCGCTTTCCACCTCTTAGTCTGTTGAAGCATGGAAGTAAAACCTCCGGAGATTCGGATGCGCATCTGCGGGAGACAGCAGCAAAGCTCCAGAAGACACTTCAAACCTTCGGTGTGAATGTTACAATCACTAATATCAGCTGCGGACCTTCTGTCACACGCTATGAGTTACAGCCTGAGATGGGGGTGAAAGTCAGCAAGATCGTAGGACTTGCGGATGACATCAAGTTGAACCTGGCGGCGGCTGATATCCGTATTGAGGCACCGATCCCGGGAAAAGCAGCGGTCGGCATTGAAGTTCCGAATAAGGAAAATACTGCAGTTATGCTGCGTGATCTTCTGGAATCAGATGAATTTAAGAAAAGTAGATCACGGATCGCATTTGCGACAGGTCGTGACATTTCAGGTAAAGTGGTGGTATCAGATATCGCAAAGATGCCGCATCTGCTTGTCGCAGGAGCTACCGGATCCGGTAAATCTGTCTGTATCAATACGATCATTATGAGTATTATCTACAAAGCAAAACCGGAAGATGTGAAGCTGATCATGGTAGATCCAAAGGTGGTGGAATTAAGTGTATATAATGGAATTCCACATCTGATGATCCCGGTTGTAACGGATCCGAAGAAGGCAGCAGGAGCTTTGAACTGGGCGGTTGCGGAAATGAACAGACGTTATCAGCTTTTTGCCGAGTATAATGTCCGTGATCTGAAAGGTTACAATGATAAAGTCGAGAACATTAAAGATATTGATGATCCGAATAAAGCACAGAAACTTCCACAGATTGTAATCATCGTAGACGAACTTGCAGACCTGATGATGGTTGCACCTGGAGAAGTAGAAGAGGCAATCTGCCGTCTGGCACAGCTTGCGCGTGCGGCAGGACTTCATCTGGTTCTTGCAACGCAGAGACCATCGGTTAATGTCATTACCGGTCTGATTAAGGCGAATATGCCATCAAGAATAGCATTTTCTGTATCATCCGGTGTGGATTCCCGTACCATCATTGATATGAATGGCGCGGAGAAGCTGCTTGGAAAAGGCGATATGTTGTTCTATCCGGCTGGCTATCAGAAGCCGGTACGTGTTCAGGGGGCTTTTGTTTCTGATAAAGAAGTCCAGGCAGTGGTTGATTTCCTAAAAGAGAACAGCGGAGGCGCAGCCTACAGTGAAGAGATCCAGAAGCAGGTGAATAGTAATCAGAATGTATCTGCGGGAGGAGCATCTTCCGAGGACGACAAAGATGTCTACTTTGTAGATGCAGGAAAGTTTATCATTGAAAAAGACAAAGCATCGATCGGAATGCTCCAACGGGTGTTTAAGATCGGGTTTAACCGTGCGGCGCGGATTATGGATCAGCTTGCCGAGGCGGGAGTCGTAGGAGAAGAAGAAGGTACCAAACCAAGAAAAGTACTGATGTCTATGGAACAGTTTGAGCAATACATAGAAGAATCAGTTTAAGAAACGCAGAAGAAAAAAGGGAGGATATAATTATGAAGACAGACATTCAGATCGCACAGGAGGCAGAGATGCTCCATATTCGCGAGGTTGCAGCAAAGGTTGGAATTGAAGAGGAAGACCTTGAGTTTTACGGCAAGTATAAGGCAAAATTATCGGATGAACTGATGGAAAGAGTAAAAGACAGACCAGATGGAAAGCTGGTACTTGTTACTGCAATCAATCCGACTCCGGCGGGAGAGGGGAAGACGACGATTACCGTTGGACTTGGAGAGGCAATGGCAAAGCTCGGTAAAAAAGCTCTGATCGCTCTGCGCGAGCCATCGCTCGGACCTTGCTTTGGAATTAAAGGCGGTGCTGCCGGTGGCGGTTATGCACAGGTTGTACCGATGGAAGATCTGAATCTTCATTTTACCGGAGATTTTCATGCGATCACATCGGCAAATAACCTGCTTGCAGCTCTTCTTGACAACCATATCCAGCAGGGAAATGCTCTTGGAATCGATCCGAGACAGGTTGTGTGGAAACGGTGTGTAGATATGAATGACCGTGTACTGCGTAATGTAGTAGTTGGTCTTGGAAATAAAATGGACGGAATGGTAAGAGAGGATCATTTTGTGATTACGGTTGCGTCCGAAATTATGGCAATTTTATGTCTGGCAGACGATCTGGAAGATCTGAAAAAACGTCTTGGCAGAATTATTGTTGCCTATACATTTTCCGGAGAACCGGTTACAGCTGACCAGCTTCATGCAACCGGTGCAATGACAGCACTGTTAAAGGATGCGATCAAGCCGAATATTATCCAGACTCTGGAACATACACCGGCACTGGTACACGGTGGTCCGTTCGCAAATATTGCACATGGCTGCAACAGTGTACGTGCAACCAAGATGGCACTTAAGCTGAGTGATATCACGATCACAGAAGCGGGATTCGGTGCGGATCTGGGTGCAGAGAAGTTTATGGATATCAAGTGCCGTATGGCGGGACTGAAACCGGACGCAGTAGTTCTGGTTGCAACGGTACGTGCATTAAAATACAATGGTGGCGTGCCAAAAGACGAACTGAACAAAGAAAATCTGGATGCTCTTGCAAAAGGAATTGTAAATCTTGAAAAGCATATTGAGAACCTGCAGAAATTCGGCGTTCCGGTTGTGGTTACCTTGAATTCATTTGTCAGTGATACTGAAGCAGAATACGAATTTATCCGTAAGTTCTGCGAAGACAGAGACTGCGAATTTGCTCTTGCAGAAGTATGGGGTAAAGGCGGAGACGGCGGAAAAGAGCTGGCAGAGAAAGTATTACAGACTCTGGAGACAAAAGAAAGCCATTATCATCCGATTTACAGTGATGAGTTATCAATTGCAGAGAAGATCGAGACAATCTGCAAAGAGATTTACGGAGCAAAGAGTGTTGTATATGAACCTGCTGCAAAGAAACAGCTTGCACGAATTGAATCAATGGGCTTTGGCAAGTTCCCGGTATGTATGGCAAAGAACCAGTATTCTCTGTCCGATGATGCGAAGCTTCTTGGACGTCCGGAGAACTTTGATATCCATATCCGTGAAGTCTATGTAAATGCAGGAGCAGGATTTGTTGTTGCTCTTACCGGAGCAATCATGACCATGCCGGGTCTTCCGAAAGTACCTGCAGCAAATGGAATTGATGTAGAAGACGGTAAAATTACCGGATTGTTCTAAAAGAAGTATGATACCAGAAGGAGACGAAAGACAATGAAATGTATGCACTGTGGAGCAGATTTGCCTGAAGATCAGTTGATCTGTCCTAGTTGCGGCAGGGAAATACAGATCGTGCCTGATTATAACCCACTTGATGATATGCTGACTGCTCAGTTAAAAGGAGGCATTACACAGACAATGTCGCTTCATCTGGGTGAGCAGGAAAAGCAAGATGTCAGCTATTCTGGTGCGGTAAATCCGGTATATGAAAGACGGGAAAGTGTTGGAGGAGAGACCAGGTGTGTGGGAAATTCGGGAAGTGTTGGTCGTCGCCAGCAGGAAACTGTGACCAGGCGTGGAAGAGATGCGGTGGTCAGACGCAGTGATGTCAGACCGGCTACCGGACGTGTGGGTCAAAGAGAAGATGCGCGGGAACAGACGAGAAGAGCGTATGAAGAAGAACGCAGATTGCGGCGTATGCGGGCAGAAAAGAGAAAAGAGCGCGCCAGAAAAAAACGCCGGAAAATGCTGCTTATGCTACTGGCGGGGTGTATTGTTCTGGCAGGACTCATTTTCTTGTTTTATCAAAATTCATATACCGGAAAAGTAAAGAAAGGATACCGGCTTCTGGCAGCTTCCGAATATGAGAACGCACTCACTGTATTTGAAAAAGCAGCTTCTGGAAGTCCGAAGAAAGCAGAAGCTTATACAGGGATTTCAAAGGTTTATATTGCCAAGGATGATCTGGATCAGGCAGAAGAAGTTTTTACAGACGAGATTGCAAAGCAGTCCGGAAATGCAGAAATTTATCGTGCAGCGGTGGAATTTTATATTGATACCAAACAGGAAGAAAAGGTATCACCGCTTCTGAATGCATGTACCAGTGATACGGTTCTTGAAGCACTGAAGGATTATGTGTCAGGTGAACCGGAGTTTAGTCTGGATGAGACAGAGACATATGATGAAGTGCAGGCACTGGAACTGACCGGAAAAGGAAAAGCAATCTACTATACGACAGACGGTTCAGAGCCGACAACTTCAAGTACGAAATATACGGAACCGATCAAGATCGGTGAAGGTGAGACGACGGTGAAAGCAATTTCTGTTAATAAGAAAGGAATTCCAAGCCTGACAGAAAGTAAAACTTATAAAGTTGAGTTCCCGATTGCAGATGCGCCGGCGGTGACTCCATCGACCGGGCAGTATAACCATGTCCAATCAATCAGTGTGGTTGTACCGGATAAGTATACGGCATATTACACGACAGATGGATCAGATCCGGATCCGGAGAATAATTCTGCGACGCAGGAGTATACCGGGCCGATCGTAATGCCGGCGGGAAGTACGATTTTCAGCTTTGTTCTGCAGGACCAAAAAGGCAGATTAAGTGATGTCACAAGAAGAAATTATGAACTGAATACAGATTAAAACCCGATTTTAAGAAGAGAGTATGCCGAGCCGTCTGCTTGTCAGAGCATGACTGGTAAAGCGTACTCTTTTTCGATTACTTTCATTTTTGAAAAATTTGCGTAAAATATGTGAAATATATCACAAATCAATTATTTTATGAATAGGGTAGAAATAATATGGTTTATTAAAAATGTATAATTGTATGGAAATAAATACAATTTATTTGTTGTAAAATGTTGCAAAAAGCACAGAATTGAGATACAATATGATTGTCAAAAAGATAACATACTTTAAGGGCAAAGGAGTGTTTGAAATGAGCAGATTTACATTACCAAGAGATATTTACCATGGAAAAGGATGTCTTGAAGAACTGAAGAACCTGAAAGGAAAAAAAGCAATCCTGGTTGTCGGAGGAGGCTCCATGAAGCGTCAGGGATTCCTCGACAGAGCTGAGAACTATCTGAAAGAAGCAGGAATGGAAGTAAAGCTTTTTGAAGGTGTTGAGCCAGATCCATCTGTTGAGACCGTTATGAAAGGTGCAGCAGTTATGCAGGAGTTCCAGCCGGACTGGATCGTAGCTATGGGTGGCGGATCACCGATTGATGCTGCAAAAGCAATGTGGGCATTCTATGAATATCCGGATGTTACATTTGAAGATCTCTGTATTCCGTTCAACTTCCCGGAATTAAGAACAAAAGCAAAATTTGCTGCAATTCCGTCAACATCAGGAACAGCAACAGAAGTAACAGCATTCTCCGTTATTACCAACTATCAGACCGGAGTAAAATACCCACTTGCCGATTTTAATATTACACCGGACGTTGCAATTGTAGATCCGGATCTTGTCATGGGTCTCCCAGTAAAGCAGGTTGCTTACACAGGTATGGATGCACTGACACATGCGATCGAAGCTTATGTATCTACCTTGAACTGTCCATTTACAGATCCGCTTGCACTGCAGGCAATCGAGATGGTTCTGGATTACCTTCCGGCATCTTACAAATGTGATATGGTAGCAAGAGAGCAGATGCATTATGCACAGTGTCTTGCAGGAATGGCATTCTCCAATGCACTTCTTGGTATTGTTCACTCTATGGCACATAAAACAGGCGCAGCATTCGCTGATTACGGCGCTCACCTGATCCACGGCGCAGCAAACGCTATGTACCTGCCGAAGGTTATCGCGTTCAACGCAAAAGACGAGACTGCAGCAAAACGTTATGCAGTGATCGCTGACGAGATGAAACTTGGCGGCGAGACAACGGAAGAGAAAGTAAAACTCCTCATTGACTATCTGCGCGGCATGAACGACAAACTGAACATTCCGCACTGCATCAAGAACTACGGAAAAGACAGCTATCCGACCGAGCAGGGCTTCGTTCCGGAAGACGTATTCCTGGAGAGACTGCACGACATCGCTGTAAATGCCATCGCCGATGCCTGCACCGGATCCAACCCGAGACAGCCATCTGTTGAAGAGATGGAAAAACTGCTGAAATGCTGCTACTATGATACAGAAGTAGATTTCTAAAAAGAAAACATATCAAAATCCCTCCGTTCTCTGGACGGAGGGATTTTTTGCGTCAGAGAATGAAATTTATTTGTGTGGATTTTATGTTTTTTATGCGAAATCCTGTGTCTGGACTGGAAAAACAGAGGCGTTTATGGTAGTATAGAAAAGAATAGAAGTAAAAACGGGCGGCATTGCGAAAAAAGATGCCTTCCCCTGAAAATATGGAGGAAAAAAGATGGAACAGTACAAGCAGGAGTTTATCGAGTTCATGGTCGAGAGCCAGGTATTAAAATTTGGAGAGTTCACTCTGAAAAGCGGAAGAAAATCCCCGTTCTTCATGAATGCGGGCGCTTACGTAACCGGAAGCCAGTTAAAACGTCTCGGCGAGTATTATGCAAAAGCAATCCATGACAATTATGGACTGGATTTCGACGTTCTGTTTGGACCGGCCTACAAAGGAATCCCGCTCAGCGTTGTAACCGCCATTGCGATTCATGATCTCTACGGTGTGGAAGTACGTTACTGCTCCAACCGGAAAGAAGCAAAAGACCACGGCGGAGATGCAGGACTGCTGCTTGGAAGCAAAATTAAAGACGGCGACCGCGTTGTCATCATCGAGGATGTTACCACCTCCGGAAAATCCATCGAGGAGACGTTCCCGATCATCCAGGCACAGGGCAATGTGGAGATCAAAGGTCTGATGGTATCCTTAAACCGTATGGAGCGCGGAAAAGGCGACAAGAGCGCACTTGAGGAAATCCAGGAAACCTATGGCTTCCCGGCAAATGCCATTGTAACCATGGAGGATGTCATCACCTATCTGTACAACCGTCCATGCCAGGGCAAAATCCAGATCGATGACAAGATGAAGGCTGCCATTGATGCTTATTATGAGGAGTACGGTGTCAAATAAGACGTGGTACACTTGAAAAAAGGAGTTTTGCACGATGAATGAAAAAATCTATAAAACCATGGGACGTGTCGGCGGCGGAAATATCGCCATGGGCGCAGTACTGGTTGTGGTAGGGGTAGCAACCGGTGTCCTGATGATCGTAAGCGGAGCAGGTCTGCTGAAACGACGCGGGGAAATTATGTTTTAAGAAAATGCCGGAATATTTTGGAAGCGCATGCGCCGAAGAGGTATTCCGGCGTTTCTGATACCACGCAGAAAGGGGAAACGAAGATGAAGCAGGAGACGAAAGCCAGAATCCGCGTTGTGGGACGGATTTTATTTCTGGTGTATCTTCTTGCGCTCGTTTATTTTCTGTTTTTTGCAGAAGAATACGGGAGAAGGAACTTTTTTGAACTGGATTACCGTTACAATCTGGTGCCGTTTCAGGAAATCAGACGGTTCTGGATTTACCGCGAAAAGGTGGGATTCCTTGCCGCATTTTTAAATCTGGCGGGCAATGTGATCGGTTTTCTGCCGTTCGGCTTTATCGTTCCGGTGATGCACAAAAAAATGGAGAGTTTCTGGAAAGTATCGCTTCTTGGTTTTCTGTTCAGCCTCTGCGTGGAGACGATTCAGCTCATCACGAAGGTGGGCTGCTTTGATGTAGATGATCTGATCCTGAATACGCTTGGAGCCATGATCGGCTGCGGCGCATTCCTGATCTGCAATAAATTCAGGAGATGGAAATATGGCGAGGAAGAAGTA
>ENA-ORTI01002549-ORTI01002549.1-human-gut-metagenome-genome-assembly--contig:-NODE-2549-length-15745-cov-2.625239_pt1 | contig 15745 bp, 12 predicted proteins | sample MGYA00242071_ERZ509191 | MGnify/ENA primary metagenome ERZ509191 (study PRJEB26280, sample SAMEA2338832) | human gut metagenome | biome: human gut; feature: human-associated habitat; material: faeces...
CATCCAGAACCGCATTGACGATCTGCTCATGGTCAAGGCTGTCCGCAAGGATGCCGTGCATATGTGCGGCCTGATTGTCAGTTCGGACAAATCGTTCTTTACCCGCATGGGCAAGGAGGAAACCAGACGCTTTTTTGCGGAAGCCGCGGCCTATCTCACGGATTTTGTCGGCAAGGAAAACGTCATCTCCGCAATGGTGCATATGGATGAAAAGACGCCGCACATGCACTTCCTTCATGTGCCGGTGACTCAGGATGGACGGCTCAGCGCCAACAGCATTTATAGCCGCGCCAGTCTGAAAAAGCTGCAAACCGAGTTGCCGAGCTACCTGCAAAGCCGGGGCTTCGAGATTCAGCGTGGCGTCGAGCAGAAGCCAGGCTCCGCAAAAAAACATCTGGATACGCGGGAGTTCAAGCAGCAACAGGAGAGCCTCGCTGGTCTGCGGCGCGAGTCTGACGCCGTGGCGCGTGAAGCCCTGCAACTCATCGGAGAAATGATTGAAAGGCGGAAGCAGGAGGAAGTCTTGCAGGAACGCCTGCAATCCATGGAACAGCAGGCCCGTGAGGCGGAAGCCATTCTATCGGACATGCCGGAACTGCCGCAGGCGTCATTGCTCAATTACAAATTCGTGCTGAAGCAGGCACAGACAATCATGACGCAGCAGCAAAAATCCCTTGCCGAAAAAACCATGATCGCTGCCGCAAGAGACAAATTGCAGGCCGAAAACAAAACGCTGGAAAAGCGGCTGCAAGAGCTTTCAAGACAATATTCCCTGCTCAAGGCGCAGTATGCGCAGGAGCAGGAAGTCAATGCCCATAACATGCGCAGCCTGATGCAACAGGGGCGGGACTTTCAGGATGAACTGGAGGAATACCGGGAGTTCACCCTCCAGCCGGAAATCATGCCGCTCCACGCCGCGTTCCTTCAGGAAAAGGAGGAGCAGCGGCAGCGGGAGGAAGAAGAGCAGCAGGAGAGCGAACGTCAGGAAGAGGAGGCCCGGCAACAGTCCGAGTATGACCAGCACATCCGGCAAGAGCCGGAAGTCGTGCCGCAACGCCGGCGCCCAAGGATGCGCTGACCGTCCGCCGGGAATCCCGACTCGAAGGCGAGTCATAGCCCACTATGGTTTTCTGGCGAAAACCCGTGGGCAAGCGTGCCGCTTGACCGCCAAAGGCAAGAGACAAAACCGGGAACATGCCCCACCACCCATAGGAGAAACCACCATGAGCATCACAGCCAGCCAAGTGAAGGAAATCAGACAGGAGTTTGCCAGGCTCAAGCCCTCCGCCATCATGCTGGACGGAAACCGCGCCATGACCGTGAAGCAGGCTATTTTCACCCTTGCCCCGACGCTGGAACGGATGAAGAAGCGCGGCTTCGACACACAGGAAATCGTCGAAAAGCTGCACGAAAAGGGTATTGAGGTGAAACCCCAAACCCTGACCAAGTATCTGACCGAAGCCAGACGGCAACGGGAAGGATGAAAGGCAAAGAGGCAAGACACACCCCCGCCGCCTCCGAGACACGAACAACGCGGCAGCTTCATTGTTGCGGACATCCCGGATGATGAACTGTGAGAAAAAACCACTCAGAGGAGAAACCGTCATGGTAAAAACGTACGGATACATCCGCGTATCCAGCACAGATCAGAACGAGATCCGCCAGAGCATCGCTCTTGAGCAGCAGGGCATACCGTCAGGTCATATTTTCATGGACAAAATGTCGGGCAAGGATTTCCAGCGCCCGCAGTATCAGGCCATGCTCAAAAAACTCAGGCCGGGGGATCAGCTCTGCGTCACCAGCATTGACCGGCTCGGCCGCAATTATGAGGAAATTCTGGAACAGTGGCGCGTGCTGACCAAGGAAAAGCGCGTGGACATCTTCGTCCTGGACATGCCCCTGCTTGATACCAGACGCGACAAAAATCTGCTCGGCACGTTCATTGCCGATCTTGTTTTGCAGGTGCTTTCCTTTGTGGCACAGACGGAGCGGGAAAATATTCGCAAACGCCAGGCGGAAGGCATAGCCGCCGCCAAGCTGAGAGGTGTTCGCTTTGGGCATGAACCAAAGCCCTTACCCCCAAATTTTGCCGAGGTTTATGAACTGTGGGCAATGGGAAAATTGACAGTTTCCGAAGCCGCCAGACAGACGGAAATGTCCCGAACGACCTTCCGCAGGCGTGTAAAATCATTAAAAAAAGATTGTCCATAGTCCTTTCAGTAGGTGTACTTGGCGTCCACCCCATAAATTTGAAAGTCAAGTAAATTTTTAAACCACATATGCCACATGGTCAATCTTTACTGGACATTCAAAACCACAAACACACTTGGTGGACGCCAAGTACGCAGATTGTCCACTCCGTCATGCGGGGTGTGCCATGCCAAAACTTACGGAGCAGGAAAAACAGGAAATTATCCGCTACATGGAAGAAGACAAGCCGCTGCCGGACAAGTACCGTTTCCTGCTCTTTGAGGACAAGCGCGAGGTGGAGCTTGTCTGGAACGGCAAGACGGATGAAGTCTGCAATGTTGTTCTGCCATTCCAGACCATTGAGCAGGTGGACGAGCCGCGCAAGGAGAAAGACCCGGCCTACAACTACAATAACAGCCTGCTCACCTTTGACAGCCGTGGCCGTCAGGACAAGGGCTGGACGAACAAACTCATCTGGGGCGACAACAAGTTGATTCTCTCCTCCCTCAAAAATGGCCCCATGCGCGAGGAAATAGAGCGGCAAGGCGGCCTGAAACTCATCTACATTGACCCTCCATTTGATGTTGGCGCCGACTTTTCCATGGATATTGAAATTGGTGATGAGACTTTCATCAAGAATCCAAATATTCTTGAAGAAATAGCCTATCGTGATACATGGGGTAAAGGCGCAGACAGCTTCATCAGTATGATTTATGAAAGATTGAAGCTCATGCGGGATCTACTGGCTGATGATGGAAGTATTTACGTACATTGCGACTGGAGAGTTAATAGTAATTTGCGGCTAATTTTAAATGAAATTTTTGGTACAGATTACTTAATAAATGAAATAACTTGGAGAAGGCATTATTCACATAATGACGGCAATAAATATGGAATAATCACTGATACTATTTTTTGGTATAGAAAATCAGATAAATATACATATAATAAAATATTTATCCCTAGATCTGAAGAAGAGACACAAGAAGAGTATCCATATAAAGATAAAAAGACAGGAAAAATGTATAAATCAGTTTCAATGAATGCTGCCGGACAAGGTGAACCAAAATTTTTTGGCGATAAACTTCTTTCACCTCCTCCAGGCCGTCATTGGATTTGGACTCAAGATAAAATTAATGAAGCATTGCATAATAATATAATTTTCTTTTTATCAACTGGAACCCCTCGTTATAAACAATTTGCTGACAATATAGAAGGTAAGCAGGTTCAAAACCTTTGGACTGACTTCATGTCGATCTCCTCACGGTCAAATGAACTTTTAAATTATCCCACCCAAAAACCAGAAGCCCTACTTGAGCGTATAATCAAGGCTTCATCCAACGAAGGCGACCTCATAGCCGACTTTTTTTGCGGTTCCGGCACCCTGCCAGCAGTAGCCGAAAAACTTGGCCGCAAATGGATAGCCACAGATCTTGGGAAATTCGCCATTCATACCACCAGAAAACGGCTGCTTGGCGTTCAACGTCAGCTCAAAAAGGAAGGCAAGCCCTATCGAGCCTTTGAGGTGCTCAATCTTGGCAGGTATGAGCGTCAGCATTATGTGGGCGTCAATGCGAATTTGCGCGAGGAGGAAAAGCGGAAGCAGCTTGCAGAAAAGGAAGCCGCTTTTTTGGAGCTGATTCTCAAAGCCTATAAAGCCGAAAAATTGGAGAACTCCCCGCCCTTTCACGGCAAGCGCAATGGTCGAATGGTGGTTGTCGGCCCGGTCAATCAGCCTGTAGCCCGTCTGTTTGTGGAGGAAATAATTCTGGAATGCCGCAAAAGACGAATCAGTAAAGTTGATATTCTCGGCTTTGAATTTGAAATGGGCCTGTTTCCCGACTATCTGGCGGAGGCAAGAAGCAAGGGTATCGACATCATGCCCAAATATATCCCGGCAGAAGTCTTTGACAAACGCGCTGTGGATCGGGGCCAAGTTGTTTTTCATGACGTGGCCTATATTGAGGCCAGGCCGCATTACCGCAAAAATGAAGTAGCCATTGAACTGACGGATTTTTCCGTGTTTTATTCCCAGGATTCCATTGCAAATGCCGAAACCACGCTCAAGGAGGGCAAGAGCAAAATTGTGGTGGAGCGCGGCCAGATTGTGAAAGTCAAAAAGGACAAGAAAGGCATTGTCAGCCGCGCAACTCTGACAAAAAGCTGGACTGACTGGATAGACTACTGGGCCGTTGATTATGACTTTGAATCAAAACGCGAAATTATCCGCGCCAAAAATGAGGGAACAGGCGAATTTGAGGAGCAATGGACAGGTGATTATGTTTTTGAAAATGAATGGCAGTCATTCCGTACCCGCCAGAACCGCAAACTTGAGCTGACAAGCGCCTATAAAGAAATACCTCCTGGCCGCCATAAGGCGGCGGTAAAAGTGGTGGATATTTTCGGCAACGACACCATGACCATCATTGAAATTAATGTGGGAGGCAAAAAATAATGGCCTTGCATCCTGATTTTCCCAAAAGTCCGCATGAAATTCTTGATCCTGAAATCCGCTGGTTCCCGGCTGATGAAGCTCTGCGCGAAAAAGGTATGGAAAAGCTCATGCCACCGCTGGTGGCCAACCTGCGCAAAAATGTGAAAGAATTTCGTGACAGCGGCTATGTGGGTGCCAGCGATACCAGTAAAAACCTGCTTGATTGGTGGTTCAATGAGCCGCACTTATTAGAGCAGGCGGATGGTTCTCTGCGCGAGTTCAAATATTATTTTGCCCAGCGCGAGGCGTTGGAAACCATAATTTATCTTTACGATGTTATCGGGGCAAAGGATAAAAATGACCTTTTCCGCTTCGATTCCACAGGTCAGGTGTCCGGCAACATGTTTGACGAAACATGGCGGCGCTATGTGATCAAGATGGCCACAGGCAGCGGCAAGACCAAGGTTATGGCTCTTGCTCTGGCCTGGAGTTATTTCCACAAACTGTATGAGCCGGATTCTCAGCTTGCCCGTAATTTTCTGGTCATCGCGCCCAATATTATTGTTCTGGATCGTATTTACAAAGATTTTCAGGGGCTTCGCATTTTCTTTACCGATCCGGTTTTGCCGGATAACGGCTATATGGGCCGCGACTGGCGTAACGATTTTCAGCTGACGTTGCATAAACAGGATGAAGTGCGCATCACGCGGCCAATCGGCAATATTTTTCTGACCAACATTCACCGCGTCTATGCTGGCAATGAAAGCATACCGTCGCCCGATGACGATGACAGCCGCGATTATTTTCTGGGGCCAAAGCCTGTGGCCGCGACCACGGATTCCAATGTGGATCTGGGCATGATTGTGCGCGACATTGATGAATTGATGATCATCAATGACGAGGCGCACCACATCCATGACGCATCCCTGGCTTGGTTTAAATCCATTGAGGATATTCACAACCAGCTTTTGCAGAAAGACCGCTCGCTCAGTCTGCAACTGGATGTAACGGCAACGCCGAAACACAATAATGGCGCAATTTTTGTGCAGACGGTTTCAGATTATCCACTGGTGGAGGCCATCGCCCAGAATGTTGTGAAGCATCCTGTTTTGCCGGACAAGCCGAGCCGCGAAAAATTGGCCGAAAGACAGTCAGCAAAATTTACGGAAAAGTATGCGGATTATCTTGGCCTTGGCGTTATTGAATGGCGCAAGGCATATGCGGAGCATGAAAAGCTGGGCAAAAAGGCCATCCTGTTTGTCATGACCGATGACACCCGCAACTGCGATGACGTGAAAACATATCTCGAAGGCGTTTATCCTGACCTTAAAGACGCCGTGCTGGTGATTCACACCAAAAATAACGGCGAAATTTCCGAAGCCAGTTCCGGCAAGGCCAGGGAGGAACTGGATCGGCTTCGGGATTTGTCCAACAAGATTGACGAGCCGGAAAGCCCTTACAAGGCCATTGTTTCAGTGCTGATGCTCAAGGAAGGCTGGGATGTGCGCAATGTGACGACCATTGTCGGCTTGCGGGCCTATTCCGCCAAAAGCAATGTTCTGCCTGAACAGACTCTTGGCCGAGGTTTGCGCAAAATGTATCCCGGCGGCACGGAGGAATATGTCAGCGTAATTGGCACTGAAGCCTTTATGGATTTTGTGGAGTCCATCCAGGCCGAGGGCGTGGAGCTGGAACGCAAGCCAATGGGCGGCGGCACCGCCCCCAAAACCCCGCTTGTGGTGGAAGTGGATAATCAGAATCCGGACAAGGATATTGACAGTCTGGATATTGAACTGCCAATTCTCACACCCCGCATTTATCGGGAATATAAAAACTTGGCCGACCTTGCTCCCGCCAGATTCGGCCATGTCCAAATTGAATATCAGCATTTCAGCGAAGACGAGCAGAGGGAAATCATTTTCAGGGACATCACAACAGGAGAAATCAGCCACAAAACTGTGCTGGATACCGCCGGCATTGCCGACTATAGAAGCGTCCTGGGCTGGTTCACCAAAACAATCATGCGTGATTTGCGTTTGTTCAGCGGCTATGACGTGCTCTATGGCAAGGTAAAGGCATTTGTCCGCGATGAATTGTTTGAAAGGCCAGTTGAGCTTGACGACGCCAACACCATGCGCAACCTGTCCGAACTGGCAGCCACCAAAACAATCATTGAAAGCTTCAAAAAGGCCATCAACGCGCTGACAGTCAGGGACAAGGGCGACGCTGAAATCCGCGACTATATCAAACTCCGCAATACGCGGCCATTCATGGTCACAGAGCAGGAATCCCTGCCCGCCAAAAAGTCGGTTTTCAACCGTATAATCGGCGACAGCCATTTTGAGCTGGAGTTTGCCGCTTTTCTGGAGCAATGCAAGGATGTCGTGGCATACGCCAAAAACTACCTTGCGGTCAACTTCAAGCTTGATTATGTTAACAGGGACGGCAATATCTCTCACTACTACCCGGACTTCATCGTCAAACTGCCCAAAAACCGCATTGTGATTGTGGAAACCAAGGGCAATGCCGACCTGGATACCCCGCTCAAAATGGAACGCCTGCGCCAGTGGTGCGAGGATGTGAACAAAGCGCAGAATGAGGTGAGGTATGAGTGTTTGTATGTGGAGCAGGAGGAGTTTGAGAAGTATGGCGCGAAGGATTTTGGGGAACTCACAAAAATATTTCAATGTTATAAAACTAATGAACAATAAATATTGAGGGACCAAATGTCTGGCATTTCCACTTTTTTAACTGACTTTTCTACCGCAATTACTGAAGGGTATGCTGCGATATTCGCAGGTGCTGGTCTTTCTAGATCTTGTGGATATACTAATTGGAAAGAATTAATTAAGCCTTTTGCAGATGATGTTAGCCTAGATATAAATAAGGAATCTGATTTGATCGAGATTACTCAATATTATGTAAATAAAAAGCGCTCACGTTCATCTATTAATCAAAAGATCATGAGTGAATTTACAAAAAATGTTCAATTAAATGATAATATTTTAATACTAACTAGACTCCCAATTACAACCTATTGGACAACAAACTATGATAGATTGATAGAAGAAGGTTTGCAAAAAAATAATCGTAGAGTTGATGTTAAGATCGATCAAGAGTCCTTAGCGCAAAGTCTTCCGGATAGAGATGCAATATTATATAAAATGCATGGCGACGTTATGAACCCAGCGAAAGCTGTGTTAACAAAAGATGACTATGAAAAATATGAAATAGATCATCGCTTATTTAGAACTGCTCTTCAAGGAGACTTGATAAATAAAACTTTCTTATTTATTGGATTTAGTTTTGAGGATCCAAACTTGCGCTATATATTAAGTCAAATTAGAGCACTTCTTGGGGAAAATATTAGAACACATTATTGCTTTTTTGAAAAAATAAAAAGAGAGAACTATAATAACGATGATAATTATAATTATTCAAAAATTAAACAAGAATTAAGAATTGAAGATATGTATCGTTATGGCATACACGCGATTGAACTTGATTCGTACCAGTTCATAACTACAATCCTAAATAAACTAGAAACACTTTATTTATCAAATAATATTTTTATATCAGGAAGTATATCATCGCCAACACTCAATTGGGACATAAAACGTGCCGAAAATTTTACCTATAATTTATCAAAAGAATTAATAAAAAAACAATATAAAATTATTTCTGGTTTTGGATTAGGTATTGGATCCTCAGTTATTAACGGCGCGCTATTTGAGATAAATAATGCACAATACAAACATATTGATGAACATTTATGTATTTTACCGTTTCCACAAAATATTAGTGATGCAAATGAACGTAAAAGAGTTTGGACTTCTTATAGAAATAATATGATATCTTTATGTGGAATATCTATATTTATATTCGGAAATAAAATCGAGAATGGCCATACTGTTAATGCTTCTGGAATGATTGAAGAATTCCAAATCGCAGATAAATTAGGTAAAATTATAATACCGATTGGATCAACAGATGGATCATCTAAAGAAATATTAACTACTATGGAAAATGCTGCCGATAAATATCCATACCTTAGCCCCTATTGGAATGATCTTAGGTCTTGTACTGATGAAAATATATTAATAAGAATTATTTTGGAAATTATAGCCAATCAAAAGGAGTTAGACCATGTCTAAAAGACAAGTTTTTTTCAGCTTCCATTATTCGGCTGATAACTGGCGCGCCAGTCAAGTGCGTAATATGGGAAAGGTTGATGCGAGCTCAACATTTTCAGATAATGACTGGGAGGAAGTCCGTCTAAAAACTGATAAAGCTATTAAGGAGTGGATCAATTCTCAAATGGCCAAACGTTCATGTCTTGTTGTACTAATAGGCAGCAATACATCAGGTCGAAAATGGATCAACTATGAAATTGAAAAAGCCTATGAATTATCCAAAGGAATAGTTGGAATATATATCAATAAACTTCAAGATAGTGATGGCAATCAATCCTCAAGAGGCTTCAACCCATTCTATAACTTATATACTTTAGATAATAAAAGACTTTCGCAGTTTGTAACTGCGTATGATCCACCCTCAACAACAAGTCAAGGAGCATATGCTAATATTAGGGATAATATGGAATCTCTCATTGAAAATGCTATTGCCAAGAAAGGGACATATTAACATAGCCATCATGGGTGATAAGGATTGCATATGAGGTATTATGGGTAACCCAAAATTGGTAAGCCCCCTCCGAGGGGACTTACCAATTTGACTGTAAGCATGATTCTTGGCCTGTTTCCTTTCGGAAGAACTGCCCATGATATTCTCGCCAGTTATCCTTATTATATGGGGTTTTTCCGGCAAGATTGTGGATAGGTTGAGTAATCCGGCCATAGTCGCGCTTACAGACAGAAACGATGTGGACGACCAGCTTTTCGACACCGTTGCCGCTTCCGTCCAGCTTTTAGGGCAGGAACCGAAACAAGCGGAAAACCGGAAAGATCTCAAGACGCTGCTTAAGGTGGCTTCCGGCGGCATTGTGTTTTTCCACCATGCAAAAGTTCATGCCCGATAAAGGCAATATCCATAAGCTGTTGTCGGAACGGCGTAATATTGTGGTCATCACGGATGAGGTGTACCACACAATATGGATTCAAGGCCTGCGAAGTCGAGTGAAGTACAGTGCCTTTCGTGCACCCTCAACAATCGACATCTCCAAATGAACAACCGAATCAAGATAATCATGCCTAAATTGGGTAAGGGCAAAATTAGTTGTTTCATTTAGGTTCCGAAAGAGAGAACTGAAGCGATGCAACCTGTGGGCACCATGGAATTCCTTGAGAATAACATGCTGAATTTATTATATTTTAACTCCAATTGGCAGACACAAAGTCAAAATTTATTTCCCCAATAACTTCAACAGGCTAACCACAAAAACTTGCCTACGGTATTTGAAACGGTATTTACAAGGCATCTGTTATACTTTATCTCTGATTTCAACTGATTGAACCTTGCGATTGGGTCTCCCCTTCGCACCATAAGAAAGCAAGCGGGCTGACAGAGCAATCTGTCGGCCCGTTTTTGTTGCGAGGTATCCTACTTGTACTTGGACAAAAGAATCTTGTTGCAAGCATAGAATCGAAGTAGCTCGCTCTCTTTGCAGTTTTCCAACTGTGCAAGCAGATCTTTCCCGATGCCTTTCGGAGAACGCCTAATCTCCTCACGCGCGAACAATTCTTTCACACGGAGAGACAATGCAGAAGCTATTTTTTCCAAGGTTGATAAAGTCGGATCGCTGAGGCCTCGTTCGATAGATTTGATGTGCCGCAAGGACAAACCGGATTTTTCCGTAATTGTTCCTGTTTCAATTTTCGTGAGAGACGCAGCAAACGAATCGTTATCCCAAAAGATTTTTGACAGTTACCCATAGGCTCCTCCAATGGAGGAGAATAGCCTTGACCTGATAAGATTGTTAGCAACTACACTAGGTTTAACAGTCAGAAATAGAAAATATACATTCTATTCTCTCATTCATACCATGCCGTTCTTGAGTTTTGCCTTGCCGGGAAAGTTTCAATTCTTCCCCTGAGAAGCTTCTCAAAGGATTGACGGCTTTTCAGGATCGGGCTATTTTCATGCATATACATGGAGTTTCTATGGAGTCCCTCACGAAGGAATACGCTTCTCCTGTCTGCGTCTGTATGCAGCTCCGCAAAGCCGGGCGTGTTGTTACGCAGAGTTACGATCGCTGCCTACGTCCCGTGGGCATCCGGGGAACACAGTTTGCGCTGCTGAAACGGATCGCCTGTATGCGTCGTCCGTTCATCACGGATATCGGCAAGGTGCTGTGCATGGATCAGACCACGGCGACCCGGAATATCGGGCTGTTGGAGCGGGCGGGGTTTGTTGCCGTTGGCGTGCATCCTGACGATGCCCGGAAGAAGGTGGTGGAACTGACGCCGGAAGGGCAGGCCAAGCTGGAGGAAGCCTTTCCCCTGTGGGAAGAGGCGCAACGGGAAATCAGGGAATACCTCGGCGACGACAGGCTGGGGCATCTGTGCTCCCTGCTTCAGGTTCTGAGCGATTTCTCCAGCGAATGAAGTTTCTCGCTCCATGTACATCCTCAATAAAGGATAAAGGAGGCTTTTTATGAACGTACTGCTCATCAACGGCAGCCCGCACAAGAAGGGCTGCACCTACACCGCTCTCAGCGAAGTGGCAGGACAGCTTGAGAAAAACGGCATCGGCTCGAATATCGTGCACATCGGCTCGAAGCCCATTCGGGGCTGTATCGCGTGCGGCGCTTGCCGGGAAACCGGGCTGTGCGTGTTTGACGACGATCCGGTCAACGAGTGCTCAGGGCTCTTGAAGGCGGCGGATGGCCTTATCGTGGGGTCGCCCGTCTACTATGCGGCTCCCAACGGCGCGCTGTGCGCTTTCTTGGATCGCCTGTTCTATATGAAAAGCGGAGCCTACGCCTACAAGCCCGCTGCCGCCGTGGTCAGCTGCCGCCGTGGCGGGGCCAGCGCGGCTTTTGATCGCCTGAACAAATATTTTACCATTTCCTGTATGCCCATCGTGTCCTCGCAGTACTGGAACTCCGTGCACGGCAACACGCCGGAGGAAGTGAGGCAGGACAAGGAGGGTTTGCAGATCATGCGGACCCTGGGCGACAACATGGCGTGGCTGCTCAAGTGCATTGAGGCCGCCAAGGGGGCCGTGCCCTATCCGGTGCGGGAGCCGTGGACACCCACGAATTTCATCCGTTAGGCTTAACGGCAAACACGACGACGGGTTCGCGCAAGCGGATCTTCGATACGGGCCCGCATTCCTCGGAGTGCGGGCTCTGCCGTCATGAAAGCGAAACAGAGGTATGCTTTTGTGGCTCCCGGCTGGAATAGAATGCCGTCCTCTGCGGGATGATGATTTTTCGGGAGCACGGCGGACAAATGGCGAGGCGGATTGGAGCGCTTCTCAAGATATCGTTTGCCGTCTGGGAAAAAGAACGCTACTGGATTCTAACACGTCAACGTTACGATTCTGTGACAATGCCGGTATGATAGGTTCCCCAAGGGGAACCGCCCGGGACAAGAGGGAAAGGGGCGGCACATGGCGGAGAAAGAACGCGCTTCTCGGCAGGTCATCGTTATTTCATTGATCACGGCGGCCTGTTTGATCGGCGACTCGATGCTGTACATCGTGCTGCCCATCTGTTTCGCTCAGGCCGGGCTGTCCTCCTTATGGGAAGTGGGGATTATCCTGTCGGTCAACCGGCTGGTGCGGCTCCCGCTCAATCCGATGGTAGGCTGGCTGTACCGCCATATCAGTGATCGGACCGGCATTTTCATCGCCACGGTACTCGCCACCATCACCACCTTCAGTTACGCCTTTGCGGACGGCTTTGCCGTCTGGCTTCTTCTGCGCTGCCTGTGGGGTATCGCATGGACACTGTTGCGGCTTGGCGGCTTCTATTGCATCCTGAATGTATCGTCCGACGATAATCGCGGCTATTTCATGGGGTTGTATAACGGCCTGTACCGGATCGGCAGTCTGGCGGGGATGCTCCTCGGCGGGATTTTCGCGGACTGGCTCGGTTTTTCCGTGACGTGCATGTTATTCGGCGCGTGTACCGCCGCGACTATTGTTCTCGGGTTCCTCTGTGTGCCGCGCGGAAACAGCGGCGTCCCGGCCGGAACGCAAGCCGAGGAGCGGTCTTTGACGTGGCTGTGGAAGGACGGCACGGTCCTGTGGGTCATGGCGACGGGGCTTGTCGTGGCGCTTATCTATCAAGGCCTGTACGCCTCCACGCTCAGCGAGCTCATCCGTATCCATTTCGGGAGCAGCGTTACCCTGCTTGGCGGGGTGGCCGTGGGCGCGGCAACGCTCGGGGGCGTCCTGCAAGCTATCCGCTGGGGGTGGGAGCCGTGGCTGGCCCCGGGGATCGGCGTATTGTCCGATCGCCGCTTCGGTCGGCGATCCATGATGGTGGTCTCGCTGGCGTTCGGGGTGGTCGTGTTCGGGCTCGTCGCCTTGCGCTTGCCCCTGCCACTGTGGCTTGCCGTGTTGATCGGCATCCAGCTCACGGGGACGTCACTGACTACGATAGCCGATTCCGTGGCTTCGGATACGGCGTCCGTGCGGGGAGGGCGGGTATTTATGATGTGGTACTCGTTCGCCGTGGATCTCGGCGCGGCCCTCGGGCCGATCCTCGCCTACCTGCTCAATGACATGTGGGGGATGGATACGGCTTACGCGGGCACGGCGGTCCTTCTGCTGATCCTTGCCGTGAAGTGGTACTGGTCGGCTCCGCTGCCCAAACCCTTTGTCCGGCGCTTTGCCTGACGGGAAATGCGCCTTCCGGCGCGCGGCCGTTTTCATGGTTTTGGGGCTCGGCGCTTCCCGTGAAATCCCTTTCTTGCCGATAGATTCCACTGCCTATCAATAATATACAATCCCGCTTCCGTTTTGTCCGGAGCGGGATTTTTTGTATGCGTTTGGGATGCATATATTGTTATTATTTAGGATTTATTACTTTTTTCTGCTTTGTAGCACAATCTCCGCACAACCGTCTCTCCTTTTCTCCACGATCGACAAAAAGCGGACACGCCCGCGTCACACGGCTCCTCCACTATGCGCCCAACGACAAGTGAGGAGTTCAACATGATCCACATAGATACTCTCAGCAAAACGTTTTCAGGCGGGAAGGGGCTTGACCGGGTCAGCCTGCACATCAAGCCCGGCGAAATGGTCGCGCTCATCGGCTCGTCCGGTTCCGGAAAATCGACCCTGATGCGCCATATCGCGGGGCTCATGCCTGGCGACGCCGACGGCGGGCGGATCGAGGTCGCGCAGCACCTCATCCAGGACAAGGGCGTGATCAGCCGCGACATCCGAACCATGCGGGCGGAAATCGGCATGGTCTTCCAGCAGTTCAATCTGGTGGATCGCATGTCCGTTTTGCGCAACGTCATGCTCGGCGCGCTGTCGCGCACGGCGCTGTGGCGCAGCCTGCTGGGCTTCTTCCATGAAGAAGACGCCCGGCTTGCCTACAAGGCGCTGGCCCGCGTCGGCATCATGGAAAAGGCGCATCAGCGTACCTCCAACCTCTCCGGCGGGCAGCAGCAGCGCGCCGCCATTGCCCGCGCCCTTGTGCAGCGCGCCCGCGTCCTGCTGGCGGACGAGCCCATTGCCTCGCTCGATCCGGAATCGTCCCGCAACGTTATGGAAACGCTGCGCGATCTGAACCAGAAGGACGGGCTCACCGTGCTCGTGACCCTGCATCAGGTCGACTACGCGCTGTCCTTCTGCCCCCGAACCATCGCCTTGAAGCATGGCCGGGTCGTGTACGACGGGCCGAGCGCGGAACTGACCCCCGCCTTCCTCAAGCGCCTCTACGGTACGGAATGCGACTCCCTGTTCGCCCGCCAGGAAAGCGACATCCGGCGGAATCCGCCCCTGACGCAGGTTCAAGTGGCCTAACCCTCAACAACAAGGATTTGCCATGTTTTCACGTTTCCTGATCGCCGTTGCGGCGGCGGCCGTCGTCCTTGGCGGTTCCGTTTGTGCCAAGGCTGCGGAAGTCCTGAACTTCGGCATCATCTCCACGGAATCATCCCAGAACCTCAAACAGTTGTGGGACCCCTTCCTCGCCGACATGGAAAAGGCCACCGGCTTCAAGGTCAAGGCGTTCTTCGCTTCGGACTACGCCGGGATCATTGAGGGGATGCGCTTCAAAAAGGTCGATCTCTGCTGGATCGGCAACAAGGGCGCCATCCAGATGGTGGACCGTTCCGACGGTTCCGTTTTCGCCCAGACCACGGCGGCGGACGGTACGGACGGCTACTACTCCTTGCTTGTGGTGAACAAGGAGAGTCCGCTCAAGAGCGTGGACGACGTGCTCAAGAACGCGGCTGGGCTTCGTTTCAGCAACGGCGATCCCAACTCTACCTCCGGGTTCCTCGTGCCCGGCTACTACGTGTTCGCCAAGAACAACGTCGACCCGAAGAAAATTTTCAAGAACGTGGTTGCCGCCAACCATGAGTCCAACGCGCTCGCCGTCGCCAACAGGCAGGTGGATGTGGCGACTTGCAACAACGAAGCCATCGGCCGCCTCGAAATCGCCCACCCTGAAAAGGCCGCGCAGATCCGCGAAATCTGGCGCTCGCCGCTCATCCCGAGCGATCCGCTGGTGTGGCGCAACAGCCTTCCCGAAAGCACGAAAAAGAAGATCGCCGATTTCATCTTCGGGTACGGCGTGAAGGGTGATGTGGCCCACGCCAAGGCCATCCTCGAAAAGCTCCAGTGGGGGCCGTTCAAGCCTTCGACCAACGCCCAGCTGGTTCCTCTCCGTCAGCTCGAACTGTTCCGCGAAAAGAGCAAGCTGCAGGCCAATGCCGAGATGCCTGCGGCGGAAAAGGCCGAGCGCATCAAGAAGATTGACGAAGCCCTCGACAAGCTGTCCCTGTAATACGCCTCGGCGGCGCGGAGGTTCCCGCGCCGCTTTTTCCCGGCGGGCCCGTACCGCCGGTTTTCCGAAAGGATTGCCATGAGTTCCGAATTTGCTCTGTCCCCTCCGCGCAAACGCCCTATGGAACTGCTGCGCCTCGTGGGTTGGGCCGTCGCGCTGGCGTTTCTCGTCTGGTCGTGGCGGGGGGCGGA
>ENA-ORTI01002568-ORTI01002568.1-human-gut-metagenome-genome-assembly--contig:-NODE-2568-length-15690-cov-4.883722_pt1 | contig 15690 bp, 15 predicted proteins | sample MGYA00242071_ERZ509191 | MGnify/ENA primary metagenome ERZ509191 (study PRJEB26280, sample SAMEA2338832) | human gut metagenome | biome: human gut; feature: human-associated habitat; material: faeces...
CCGCGACCTCAACCTTGGCAAGGTTGCGCTCTACCAACTGAGCTATTTCCGCAAAATGTTATCTGCTACCCCGTTCGGGGCTTTTTGCGAGTGCAAAGATAAACCGAAATTTTTATTCTGCAAAATATTTTCGCAAAAAAATCGCAGGCCGCCCGACTCCGCATTCGTCCAAAACCGTTCCAATGCACAAGCCGTGCGGCAATTACTGAAATTCGACACGCGGATACAATTTTCCATTGTACCTATACTGCCGCTGCACGCCCCACACGATGCGCCACTCGCCGACGCGCTCCCCGATCTGCGTACCCTGCTCGGCCGCATAGCGGTAACGGAAATCGGCTACCAGGTAATTCCCGCCGGCGGCATCGGGCAAAAAACTCAATGCGGTCGTCGCGGCAGCACAGTCGACGCCGTAGGCCCGGTCGATCAGTTCCGCGGGCGGAACGTCGCTGCCGTCCAGATGCAGAAACATATATTGTACCGGCGCCGCCGGACTCTCGCCGAGAATGTCGGTCGGAAAGAGCAGACAATTCCCTCCGGGATAGTAAAAACGCACGTAGAAGGGTTCGACATACACCTCGCCATGCTCATGCAGCGGGAAGAGATCCAGAAACTCTTCGCGCGACAACCCCGGATCTTCGGTCTCCTTCTCGCACGCAGCCAGCGACAAAGCCAGCAGGACACAAAACAGATATTTCATGGCAATTCGATATTCGGTAATCGCCCGGATCGTCCGGCGGCGAGACTCCCGCAGACAGGGCGCACACCGCCGTGCATCCCGTCTGCGGGAGAAACGGAATTATTCGTCCTTTCCGTCGAAGAAATAGGTCGCGTAGTTGTAGCCCGCACGATCGTAGACCTTTCGGAACTGCCGCATGCGTCGGCTGAAATCCTCGAAATCCTTGCGGTCGTAGGCCCAGCCCGTCTCGGCGATCGCCGCCAGACGAGGCAGCAGCATGTGTTTCACCTGCCGGAAATCGGGAATGTACTCCGTCCAGAGGTTGCCCTGCACGCCGAGGATGTACTTACGTTCGTCGGGAGTCAGTTGTTCGTAGGGATCGAGCGCATAGACCTGCCGCATGGGCAGGTACTTCACCTGTCCCAGCGGCTCGAACTCCTGCTGCCGCGTCTGACGATAGTCCAGATAGCAGTGGGTGTTGGGCGCCATGATGACCGTGTTGCCCGCCTTGGCTGCGGCGATTCCGCCCTTCGAACCGCGCCACGACATCACGGTGGCCGTTTTCGAGATTCCGCCCTGCAAGATCTCGTCCCAGCCGATGATGTTGCGGCCGTGGTCGTTCAGCCACTTCTCGATCCGCTGCATGAAATAACTCTGCAACTCCTCCTCGTTTTTCAGGCCGTTCTCCTTCATCCGCCGCTGGCAGAGCGGGCACTCCTTCCAGCGGGCCTTGGGGCACTCGTCGCCGCCGATATGAATGTATTTCGAGGGGAACAACTCGATCACCTCCGCGAGCACGTCCTGCAAGAATTTGAAGGTCGAGTCCTTGCCGGCGCAGAAGACATCCTTGCTGATGCCCCAGCGTGTCCAGACCTCGTAATTCTCGCCGCGGCAGCCGAGCCACGGGTAGGCGGTCAGCGCCCCCAGCCCGTGGCCGGGCATTTCGATTTCGGGAATCACCTCGATATGGCGTTCGGCGGCGTAGCGCACGATCTCGCGGATCTGTTTCTGCGTATAATACCCGCCGTAGGGAATCCCGTCGTATTCGGTCGAAGTACGCAGATTGCCCACGAGCGTCTCCTTGCGGACGGAGCCCTTGCGTGCCAGGTCGGGATATTTCTTGATCTCGATACGCCAGCCCTGGTCGTCGGTCAGATGGAAATGGAACCGGTTGAGTTTATGCATGGCCAGAATGTCGATGAAGGCCTTCACATCCTCCACGGGCATGAAATGCCGGCAGACGTCGAGCATCGCGCCGCGATAGCCGAAATAGGGTTTGTCCTTCACCGTCACGGCCGGAACCGTCCCCTCGCCTTCGATCACCAGCTGGCGCAGGCTCTGCAAACCGTAGAGCACCCCTTTCGGCGAACCGCCGCGCACGTCGGCGCCCGCAGGCGTCACCCGCAGCACGTATTCCTCCTCGCCGAGCTCGGGATCGACCGCCAGGTCGATCTTCGCGCCGTCGGCCGCGGTCTTCACCTTGACGGCACGCCCTGTGACCGGCTCGATCATCGCGGCGAAAAGTTCTCCCACGGAGCGCAACGAGGCGTCCCTGCCCACCGTGACGACGGTCGCGGCATCGACCGTGAAGGAGCCGTCGCCCGTCTCGACGCTCAACGGTTTGGGTACGATATTCACTTCGGGAGCCGCCCAGGCCGCCGCCCAGAGTCCCAATGCACACACAAGCACAAAAAGTCGTTTCATATTCGTTGAATTTTTCTTCGTTTAAATCAGCAGGTCAGCAAGCATCGAATTTCCTTCTTCGTTTTCTCGCCCCGGCACAGCCCGAACAAGTTCGGCTCTGCGCTCGGCTTGACGAGAAGTTTCATAAGTCGAACAAAGATAGCTTTTTTCCGCCAGCGGACAAAGAGGGAGGAAAAAAATTCGGCGCCGGCGTCCGCAATTCGCCGCGAAATCCCGCCGTCGGCTTCGCCTTAGATACTCCGCCCCGGCAAAACCAAATAAATTTGGTTCTGCTCTCGGCTTTTCCTATCTTTGTATCGACGAAAAAACTAACCAATCTTCCGGATATGAAAAACTTCCTGTTCTCGCTCGGCGCGCTGCTCTGCGTGCTCTGCATCGGCCCGGCATCGGCTGCCGAAAAACCCGAACCGAACTACGTCGACGCCGCGACGCTCACGCTCGTGAACAAGCCTCATGCGACGAAGCAACCCTTCCACCGCGTCGAGGTGGCCGACTATCCCGATCTGTCGAAGACCGTGCGGCTCTATTACACCTATTCGACCGGCGTGGCCGTGGTCTTCCGCACCGACAGCCGCACGATCTCCGCCCGCTGGACGACGACCGACCGCAAACCCAGTACCCACATGACGGGGCTCTCGCAGAAGGGAATGGACCTCTACATCAAGCGCGACGGCGAGTGGGTCTTCGCCGGCATCGCCCGTCCCGGTCTGGGAGCCGACCACAAGGCCACCCTCGTCGAGCACATGGACGGCACCGAGAAGGAGTGCCTGCTTTACCTGCCGCTGTTCGACGAGGTGAAAACGCTCGAAATCGGCGTCGACGCCGGCGCCCGCATCGAAGCCGCACCCAGTCCCTTCCGCCACCGGATCGTGGTGATCGGTTCGAGCATCACCCACGGTACGGGACTCAGCCGTCCGGGCATGGCCTATCCTGCACAACTCGAACGTGCGACGGGCTTCGAGTTCGTCAATCTGGGCGCCAGCGGCCAGTGCAAGATGGAACAGTTCTTCGCCCATGTAGCCGCAGCGTGCGAGGCCGACGCCTTCCTCTTCGACAGCTTCTCCAACCCTTCGGCACAGCAGATCGAGGAGCGTCTCGAACCCTTTGTAGCGACGATCCGCGCCGCACATCCCACGACGCCGCTGATCTTCCTGCAAACCGAGGTGCGCGAAAGCCGCAATTTCAACGACAAGATCCGCAAGTTCGAGGACGACAAACGCGCTGCGTCCGAAGCGGGGATGCAACGCCTGCTCAAACAGGACAAGAACATCTATTTCCTCAATCCGGGGATGCCGCTGGGCGACGACCACGATGCGACCGTCGACGGCGTACATCCCTCCGATCTGGGTCACGGCCGTATTCTGGAAGTGATCCGGCCGCAGATCGTCAATATCCTCAAAAAACACGACATCCGCTGATTCCGCCGAAATACGAAAAAAGCTGCAACACAATGCGTTGCAGCTTTTTTATTCCCCAGTAGAAACCGTGTAACCGGCGACTGTCCCGAACAAACCTTTCCTTCCTGCGTTTCCCGTCCGATCCGCAAACAGCAAAGACTTCGACACGGCAAAAGGACGGCCGGAACGGAGGCGCGGTCGGACAGAAAGTCATCGACCGCCAATCGATTCCGGATCGTCGGTCACGATGAAATCGACGCCATAGGCCCGCATCGCGGCGGCATCCCCGGCCGAATTGACATCCCAAACCACGATCCGCCGGCCGCCTTTGCGCAATCGTTTCACGTCGGATTTCGATCCGACGCGCATCCAGTGCAGAAACAGCCCCCGCACACCGCCCCTGCCCGTCCCTTCCGGCGACAAGCCGCAGAGGGGGACTTTGGACGATCTGCCGCCGTAACGCGCGAACACCTCCGCATCGTCCGCGATCAGCCAGACATCCCCCTGCCGGAACCCGGCTCCATAGGCCGTCCGCAATGCGGTTTCGGCCAGTGCGCAGCAACCGCACGATGCATCGGCCGCAGCGAACGCCCCGCACGTCGCAGCGTCGGCACGCCGCAGGATCAACTCCCGTTCGGCACGCTCCTCCTCCGAAAGCGGCTCCGCCGCGGACGGGCAAAGTTCCAAAAAGAGGCGAAGATCCCGACCCCGCCACTGCCGCACGACGTCGTCCAGCCTCGGAACGCCTCGTGCCGCCAGTTCGTCCGCCGACAGTGCCGCCACCCGTTCGCCCGTCGGAAGCTGTGCATCGTAGCCGCAGACCGCCACGCCGTCGCATGACAGCCGGACGGGAAGGCAGATGCCGTAAGCCTCTTCGGGCACGGATCGGCCGGCGGCAGGACGGACGATCACCTTCGTGCGGGCGCCCAAAACGGGTTCACCCTGCACCGTAAGGAGCAGGGTGAACAGAACGAACAGGATCCGTGCCGGCGATCGCATGGCCCGGAGATTAAAGTTCCTGAGCGAAACCTTCGGGAATGGGTTTGTCGCGGTAGAAACCCGATTCGAGCTTGTCGCGCACCGACTTGAAGGCTTCGATCGTATAGTTCACGTCTTCCAGCGTATGGGCCGCCGTCGGGATGACGCGCAGGATGATCTCGCCGCGCGGAATCACGGGATAGACCACGATCGAGCAGAAGAGATTGTGGTTTTCACGCAGGTCAACGATCAGGTTGGTCGCCTCCGTCACGCCGCCCTTCATGTAGACGGGCGTCACGGGCGAATTGGTCGGACCGATGTCGAATCCGTTCTTTTTCAGACCGCCCTGCAACGCGCGGGTGATCTCCCACAGTTTCTCCTGATATTCGGGATGCTTGCGGATCAGATCGAGACGCTTCAACGCGCCGATGACCATCGGCATCGGGAGCGACTTGGCGTAGAGCTGCGAGCGCATGTTGTAACGCAACAGATAGATCAGCCATTTCGGCCCGCTGACGAAGGCACCGATGCCGGCCATCGACTTGGCGAAGGTGTTGAAGAGCACGTCCACGCCGTCCACCACGCCGTAGTGCGCCGCCGTACCGCGGCCGCCGGGGCCCATCGTGCCGAATCCGTGGGCATCGTCCACCAGCAGACGGAACGGGAACTCCTTCTTCAACGCCACGATCTCGTCCAGTTTACCGCAGTCGCCCTTCATGCCGAAGACGCCCTCGGTGATGACCAGCACGCCGCCGCCCTGCTGTTCAGCCAATTCGGTGGCGTGTTTCAGTTGCAGGCGCAACGACTCCATGTCGTTGTGGGCGTACATGAACCGCTTGCCCTTGTACAGACGCAGACCGTCCATGATGCAGGCGTGCGCTTCGGCATCGTAAACCACCACGTCGAGCGCACGCGGCGAGAGCAGGCAGTCGATGATCGAGATCATGCCCTGATAGCCGAAATTGAGCAGGAATGCGTCCTCCTTGCCTACGAAGGCGGCCAGCTCGCGTTCCAGCTGCTCGTGATACTTGGTCTGGCCGCTCATCATGCGGGCACCCATCGGAGCCGCCATGCCGAACTCGGCCGCACCCCTGGCATCGGCTTCGCGTACCTCCGGATGATTGGCGAGGCCCAGATAGTTATTCAGACTCCAATTGAGCATCATCTTCCCGCGGAAACGCATGTGCGGCCCCAGCTCTCCTTCGAGCTTCGGAAAAGCGAAATAACCGTGTGCCACCCGCATGTACTGACCGATCGGGCCGCCCGCATTTTTTTCGAGACGGGCAAAAATATCCACCATATCCTGTTTGAATTTTAGTTAGTCCCAATTTTTTGGTACACAAAGGTATGAAAAACTCCTAAAAGGCAGGCTGCGAAACGCTTCTTTTTGGCATTCGCCGGCTCGAAATACGCATTTATACTTACTAAGGTTCGGGAAAGCCCATCCCGAATCGCCGCTGCTGCCGGTTCCCGGACGGCGCCGTCGCGGCCTCTGCCGCGGTTGCAAATCCGACCCCACCCCAAACCCCTCCCTCAGGGGAGGGGCTTTATAGCCGCCGACACCCAACGGTTCGGGAAAGCCCATCCGAAATCGCCGCTGCTGCCGGTTCCCGAACGGCGCCGTCGCAGCCTCCGGCCGCGGTTTCAAATCCGACCCATTCGAAGCTCATCCCCGAGGGAAGGCCTTCGAATTCCGCTCACCCCGAATCGAAGTCAGCAAGCAGGCACAAACGTTTGCACTTTACCGCGTCGACGCGACGAAAGCAAGGATGCGCTCCGCAACCGCGCAAATTCGAACCGCCCTTCCACCGGAGCGCCGGTCGATCCGGGACTCTTCCCGACACGAACCGGAACACCCTTCACCGACAACAGCGACATTTATGCACGCCCGATGGCGATTCTTCGCTTTTAATTCTTAATTTTGTCGCATGACATCGCTCTATCACGACATCATCTTCGGGCCGGTGCACTCGCGGCGGCTCGGTCTCTCGCTGGGCGTCAATCTGCTGCCCACCGAATCGAAACTCTGTTCGTTCGACTGCATCTACTGCGAATGCGGCTGGAACGCCGACCATCCCGGCCGGCGGCGGTTCAATCCGCGCGAAGAGGTGCGCCTTCAACTCGGCGCCGTACTGCGCCGCATGACGGCCGACGGAACCCCGCCCGACGTGATCACCTTCGCCGGCAACGGCGAACCTACGCTCCACCCCGATTTCGAAGCGATCATCGACGACACGCTCGCCCTGCGCGACGAACTGTGCCCCTCGGCACGGGTTTCGGTACTGAGCAACGCCACGCAGATCCACCGCGACGACGTGCGCCGCGCATTGCTGCGCGTCGACAACAACATCCTGAAACTCGACTCGGCGTTCGACGCCACCGTGCGCCGCATGAACAATCCGGCGGGCGACTACTCGGTCGCACGGACAGTCGAACTGATGAAACGTTTCGAAGGCCGCATGATCCTCCAAACGATGTTTCTTGCGGGCGAGATCGAAGGCGAACCGATCGACAACACCGCCGAACGGGAGGTCGAGGCATGGCTGCGGCTCGTGGAGGAGATCCGCCCGTCGAAAGTGATGGTCTACTCGCTCGACCGCGACACCCCGTGCCGGACGCTGCGCAAAATTCCCCGCGAGGAGCTGCAACGCATCGCCGCACGGGTCGAAGCGCTCGGCATCCCCTGTCCCGTAGCCTGAAACCCGTTTAAAACTTCCCGATAATGAACCGAAAACTACTTCTCTGCTGCATGGCGGCGCTCGTCGCCTTCGCCGCTCAGGCGCAGGACCGCGCCGACCGTCAGGAACTCACCGATCCCGATTCGTTCACCATGATCCTGCTGGGCGACCCGCAGGGCTATACCAAATACGACATCAACCAGCCGCTGTTCGACCTCTGCACGGCGTGGATCGCCGACAACGTCGACCACCTCAACATCAAGGCCGTGCTCTGCACGGGCGATCTGGTCGAACAGAACGAAAACATCGTTCTGAACCGCAAGATGCTCAACCAGACCAGCCGCGAGATGTGGGAGGCGGCCTCGCACGCACTGGCACGGCTCGACGGCAAGGTTCCCTACATCGTCTCGCCGGGCAACCACGACACGGATACCGCAAGGCCGAAAACAGCCGCACGTGTTTCCCCGATTACTTCCCCTTCGAACGCAATCCGGCGTGGCGCGACGTCTGCGTCGCGACGTATCCCAACCGCAACGGCGCCATCTCGCTGGAAAACGCCGCCTTCGCCTTCGACGATCCGGCATGGGGCGGCCTGCTCGTCGTCACCACGGAGTTCCTGCCCCGCGACGAAGTGCTCGACTGGGCGGCGGCGCTGATCGACAAGCCCGAATACCGCGACCGCAAGGTGATATTCATGACCCACGCCTTCCTGCACGAACGCTCTGCCAAACGGATCGAAAAGAACAGCTACAAACTCACCCCGGGCAACACCGGCGCCGAAATCTGGCGCAAACTGATCGAACCCTCCCCGAACATCCGTATGGTCGTCTGCGGCCACACGGGCAAGCCGGGCGACTACGAGGACGCCGTTGCCTACCGCGTCGACAAAAACCGCGCGGGACATGACGTCCACCAGATGATGTTCAACGTCCAGATCCTCGGCGGCGGCTGGGAGGGCAACGGCGGCGACGGCTGGCTGCGCATCCTCGAATTCCTGCCCGACGGCCGGACGATCAAGGTGCGCACCTACTCGCCCCTGTTCGGCATCTCGTCGCTTACCAAACATCTGGCGCACCGCACCGGCGCCTGCGACCGGTTCGACATGGTGATCGAATAACTCCGGTCCGTACCGGAGCCACACCCTTCCGCCATGAAATGCCTGCCGTTCGCCCTGACGCTCTTCGCCGTCCTCGCGGCGGTAAGCCCGTACAGAGCCGACGGGGAGTTGCGCGCATTGCAGGACAGCGTCGTACGGTGGCTGGCCGCGCATCCCGACGACCTGCTCGCGGAAGCCTTCACGACGGCGTGGAGCGACGAGGCCGACGGCTGCGTCGAGGTACATCTGCTGCGTGCCGATTCGGCGATGAAGGCCCGCTTCCGCCGCTGCGTGCACGACAGCCGCCGGATCCGCCTCGCAGGATTCGATCCCGGCACCGTCCCCTATCCGTCCGCGCCCGAAGGCGGCACGGCATCCGCCGCACTCTTCTCCATGCACGCCGAATACGCCCTTTACCCCTGCGATGCCGACACCGTGCGCCTCACGATCCGCAACGCCGGCCGGCAACGGCTCTGCTTCGGAACGGACTACGCCGTCTGCCACCTGCACGGCGACCGCTGGGAACGGCTGCCCGACGGCGGCATGTGGCACTCCCTGCTGATCTGTCTTGAACCGGAGAACGGCGCCGCAGAACACCGTTTCACGGCCCGTCTGCACCCGCGCCTCTTTCCGGCCGCATTCGGCCGCTACCGCATCTGCAAACCGGTCTACACCGAACACCCCCGCCGCGACTATCTGTTGACGGCCGAGTTCACCGTCATGCCCTTCGTCCCCTTCACCCGTTTCGTCCGATAGGAGTTTGCGGCGCGGATTTTGCACCTTCCCGCCGTAAATTTCCGATCGTGATTACACTCTACATTTTGGCTTTCATCATCGCATCGCTCCTCTACCGGCGTCGGCACCGACACATCGACATGCGCACCGTGCGGCGGCTGGAACTGGAACGCTACATGGGACGCTGGTACGAAATCGCCCGCTACGACCGTCCGTTCGAACGGCGGCTGCGCAACATCGAAGCCCGCTACACGCTGCGGGCCGACGGGAACGTCGAGATGGAACGGGCCGGCATCGACATCCGCACCGGACACCGGCACACGTCGTGCCGGCACGCCCGGCGAACGCAGCGGAGCGGACGGCTGCGGGTGAAAAACTTCATTTTCCTCCACACCGATTACTGCATCCTGGAACTGGACGATCAGTACCAGTGGGCGCTCGTGGGCAGCACCGCACCGCTGCGCCTGCAAATCCTCTCGCGGCAACCCCGCATCCGGCGCGACACGCTGCGTCACATCGTGGGGCTGGCCGAACGGCGCGGCTATCCGCTCGACCGGCTGCGGCTCCTGCGGGCGCCGCAATGACGAAAAGCGGGGATCGGCAGCTGCCGATCCCCGCTTTCGATCGCTCCGATCCCTACTCAGCGCTCCAAAATCGCCCGCAGGATTCCCTCCTCGTCGAATCCGCACTGCGCATACAGCTCCGCCGGCGTACCGTGTTCCACGAACCGGTCGTCGGGAATACCGAGCGAACGTACCTGCGTACGGTAACCGCGCCGGTCGAAAAAGTCGCGCACGGCGCTCCCCACGCCGCCCCGCACCACGCCGTCTTCGACGGTCACGACCCGCTCGAAGCGACGCCCCACCTCGTCGAGCAGCTCCTCGTCGAGCGGACGGGCGAAACGCAGGTCGTAGTGCGCAGCCGAAACGCCCTCTGCGGCGGCCCGCTTCACGGCGCGCGCCGCGACGTTCCCTACCGGCCCGATCGTCAGCACGGCCATGTCGTCGCCCTCCGTCAGCCGGCGGCCGCGGCCGATCGGCAACCGCTCGAAGGCCTCGTCGCGCCATGCCGCCCCCTCGCCCTTGCCGCGCGGATAGCGCACGACGAAGGGCACACCGCTCTGCAAGGCCGTATAGAGCAGGTTGCGCAGTTCGCGCTCGTCGAGCGGAGAGGCCACCGTCAGGTTGGGAATGCAGCCGAAATAGGCCAGATCGAACGCCCCGTGGTGCGTCGCACCGTCCTCGCCCACCAGGCCGCCCCGATCCAGACAGAGGACGACGGGCAGCCGCTGGATCGCCACGTCGTGGATCACGTTGTCGAAGGCGCGCTGCATGAAGGTCGAATAGATATTGCAGAAGGGGACGATCCCCGCGGCGGCCAGTCCGGCCGAGAAGGTCACGGCATGTCCTTCGGCGATCCCGACGTCGAAACAACGCTCCGGCATCGTACGCAGCAGCAGGTTCATCGAACAGCCCGAAGGCATCGCGGGCGTAATCCCCACCACGCGCCGGTCGAGCCGCGCCAGGTCGACGAGCGTCTGCCCGAAGACATCCTGATAACGGTCGCGGCCGTCGGCCGAGGCGATCCGCTCGCCGGTCTCGGGATTGAACCGACCGGGCGCATGCCACTCGCACTGGTTATGCTCGGCGGGAGAATAACCCTTGCCCTTGACCGTCATCACGTGCAGCAGCTTCGGACCGTCGATCTCTTTCAGCGCACGGAGCACCGTGACCAGCGCCCGCACGTCGTGACCGTCCACCGGCCCGAAATAACGAAAGTTGAAACTCTCGAAGAGATTGCTCTTCTGCAACAGGCCGTGCTTGACCGCATTTCCCGCGCGGCGGCAGAGCGTCAGCAGCGGCGGCACGTGGGCGAACCAGCGCCACAACCGGTTCTTGAACGCATTGTACCGCTTCGACGTGGAGATGTGCAGCAGGTAGCTTTTCAGGGCGCCGGTAGCCTGGTCGATAGCCATGTTGTTGTCGTTGAGAACGACCAGCATGTTGGTCTTGCGGCTCGCCCCGGCGTTGTTCATCCCCTCGAAAGCCAGGCCGCCCGTCATGGCGCCGTCGCCGATCACGGCGATCACCTGCCGCTTCTCGCCGCGCAGTTCGGCGGCCTTGGCCATACCGAAAGCGGCCGAGATCGAGACCGACGAATGGCCCCCTCCGAAAGCGTCGTAGGGGCTCTCGGCGATGCGCGGAAAGCCGCTGATGCCCCCCAGCTTGCGGTTGGTGCGGAACGCCTCGCGGCGCCCCGTGATGATCTTGTGCGCATAGGCCTGATGGCCGACGTCCCACACCAGCCGGTCGTCGGGCGTGTCGAAAACGTAATGGATCGCCGCAGCCAGCTCCACCGCACCGAGGCTCGACGCCAGATGGCCGGGGTTGACCGCGCACTGTTCGATGATATAGTGCCGCAGCTCGTCGCAATAGAGACGCAATTCGTCGAGCGAGAGCCGTTTGAGATCCCGCGGCGAATCCACTCGATCGAGCCAGTTGTATTCCCGCTTTTCCATGAACTACAAAGGTAGCACTTTCTGCGGTAAAGTGAAAGGGTTCCCCGAAAATTCCTCCGGCAACGACACTCCTCCGTGGCGACGACACGCCCCGCCCGCACGATCCGACAGGAAAGATCGCGGCCGGCGAAGGATAATTCCGGATTTTTTCGTACCTTCGCCTAACGGATAACTTGTAAAAACAGGCAACACCATGAAATACAACCGAATCCTTCTGAAACTCAGCGGCGAATCGTTGCAGGGCGCACAAGGCTACGGTCTCTCGACCGACGTTCTCCACTCCTACGCCGCACAGATCCGACAGGCGGTCGAAGCGGGCGTCCAGGTCGCCGTCGTGATCGGCGGCGGCAACATCTTCCGCGGCCTGCAAGGCGCCGGGCGGGGATTCGACCGCGTGAAGGGCGATCAGATGGGGATGCTGGCCACGATCATCAATTCGCTGGCCCTGCAATCGGCGCTCGAAAACGACGGCGTGCGGGCCCGCGTGCTGACGTCGATCCGCATGGAGCCTATCGGCGAATACTACGCCAAGGCACGCGCTTTGGAGTACCTCGCGGCAGGCGAGGTGGTCATCATCGGCGGCGGGACGTCGAATCCCTTCTTCACGACCGATTCGGCGGCGGCGCTGCGCGCCGTGGAGATCGAAGCCGACGTCCTGCTCAAAGGAACCCGCGTGGACGGCGTCTACACGGCCGATCCGGAGAAAGACCCCACGGCGGAGAAGTTCGACGCGGTCTCGTTCGACGAGGTATACAGCCGTGGCCTGAAAGTCATGGATCTGACCGCCTTCACGCTCTGCAAGGAGAACCGGATGCCGATCGAGGTCTTCGACATGGACACCGAAGGCAACCTGATGCGGCTGCTCGCGGGCGAGAAGATCGGCACGCTGGTACACCTTTGATTTTAAGAACATAACACTTCGGAAATATGGCACGTAAGAAAGCGAACAACCGGATGCTCGTCATCCTGCTGGCCCTGATCGCAGTGGTCTGCGTCGCATTGTGGTACGCCGACAAGGTGGAACGGGAGGGTAAAGCCGCCGCAGCAGCGGAACAGCCCGCCGACGAAGCGGCCGAAGCCGCCGCCGCGACGCTGGCCGGGGAGGGCACCGAGGCCCCCGATTTCACCGTCGAGATGATCGACGGCAGCAAGGTCGCCCTGAGCGAACTGCGCGGCAAGGTCGTGCTGCTCAACTTCTGGGCGACGTGGTGCCCGCCCTGCCGCGAGGAGCTGAGCCACGTGCAGCAGCAGGTCATAGACCGCTTCGCGGGAGAGGAGTTCGTCTTCCTGCCGATCTCGCGGGGCGAAGAGCGTGCAGCGGTCGAGGCCTTCCGCGCCAAAACGGGCTACGCCTTCCCGATGGGGCTCGACACGGACGAGACGATCTACAAGCGCTATGCGACCCGTTTCATCCCGCGCAACTTTCTGATCGACCGCACGGGGCGCGTGGTGAAGGCCACGGTGGGTTACGACGACGAGGAGTTCGCCGAACTCCTGCGTGCGGCCGACGCGGAAATTCAGCAGAAATAATTCAACAAACGACAAGGATATGGCAGATACAAAGACGATTATGACCGACGTCGAAGGCCGCATGCAGCGTGCTATCGACCATCTCGAAGAGGAGCTGAACAACGTCCGCGCCGGCAAGGCGTCGCCGAACGTTCTGAACGGCGTCATGGTGGACTACTACGGCTCGATGACCCCCGTATCGGGCGTCGTGAGCGTCACCGTACCCGATGCGAAGACGATCCTGATCCAGCCGTGGGACAAGAAGATGATCAAACCGATCGAAAAGGCGATCATCGATTCCAATATCGGCCTTACCCCCTCGAACAACGGCGAGCAGATTCTCCTGTCGATCCCGCCGCTGACCGAGGAGCGCCGCAAACTGCTCGTGAAACAGATCCGGCAGGAGGCCGAGACGGCCCGTGTGAGTCTGCGCAACGCCCGCCGCGACGCGGTCGAAGCCTTCAAGAAGGCGCAGAAGGAGGGAATGCCCGAAGACGAGTCGAAAGACGGCGAAACGCAGGTACAGAAACTGTTGGAGAAGTTCTCCAAAACGCTCGACGCCGCACTCGACCGCAAGGAGCGGGAGATCATGACGGTCTGATGCCGCCGGAACGAACGAAACGGGATGCTGCCGACGGCAGCATCCCGTTTCGTTCGCAATCGGACGGAGCCGATCAGCCGATCCGCTGACACCGCCAGAGGCTGACGCCGAGAATGACCAGCGCGGTCAGCAGCTCCGACAACGGCATGGCCAGCCAAATGCCCTCCGTACCGCAGAGCCGCGGCATGAAGAGGAAGCTCGGAACGAGAAAGACGAACCCGCGCAGGAGTGCGAAACCCGAAGCGACCCCGACCCGTTCGAGGCTCTGGTAGTATCCGATCGCCGTCAGATTGACGATAAAACAAATGAAGCCCAGGGCGAACCATGGTAACCCCTCGATGGCGATGCGTGCAGCGTGCGTCGCCGGATCGAGGAAGAGCCCGACGAGCAGGCGCGGGCTGCCGATGAAGACCGCCGTGACGGCCGCGCCGCAGACCACGGCCGTCGCCAGCGCGATCTGCGCAGCCTCGATCACCCGTTCGCGGACGCCTGCACCGAAGTTGTAGCTGATGATCGGCTGCGCCGACTGTGCGATAGCGTTGCCGACCATGAAGACGAACGGAATATAATAACAGGCGATGCCGAACGCCCCGACGCCGTCGTCGCCAAGATAGTGTATGAAAGTCAGGTTGCCGACGAACATCAGCATCGCCAGCGTCGCCTCGCCCAGCAGGGCCGACGAACCGATGCGGCATTGGTAACCGACGTTGCGCAGCGACAAACGCAAGCTCTTGCGGCTGCGTTTGAGCGGACAGAAACGCAGCGTGCGTGCGAAAAACGACAGGTAGACGACCACGATCACACCGCCCACCGAGACACTGATCGCCGTGGCGAACGCCGCACCCATGACGCCCCAGCCCAGCGGAAAGATGAAGAGCCAGTCCAGCGCCACATTGAGCAGCGCGGCGACGACGCTGCACCACATGGCCAGCTTCGGGGCTCCGTCCAGCCGGATGACGAACAGCCCGACGGCCGTCCACATCTGGAAGACCAGCGCCGGTGTGAACCAGAGCAGGTAGTCCTTCACCAGCGGCAACAACCGGTCGGACGAACCGAGCAGGCAGGCCGTCCGATCCGGAAAAACCACGATCAGCAGCGAAAGGAGCAGCGTCAGCGCCGTCACGATAATCATGGCCTGTGTGACGTTCAGGCGGGCCGCCTTGACCTTCGCCCGCGACAGATGAATGGAGGCGACGACCGAACAACCGATGCCGATCATCAGCCCCACCCCCTGGAAAAGCATCAGCAGCGGGACGTAGATGTTCACGGCGGCGATGCCGTCGCTGCCGACGCCGTGGCCGACGAAAATCCCGTCGGCCACCGTGACAGCCGAGATGCTGAGCATACCGAACAGCGTCGGAATGAACAGTTTGCGGAACAGTACGGACACTTTCAACGTTCCGAAGTCGATCTCATCTCTTTCCATACCTACTTTATTTTACGATAGTTTTTCCCAAACCGGCACAAAAAAGACCGGACAAGCTGATTGGTTTTACCCAGTCATCTTATCCGGCATATACTGCCCTCCGATGAGGATTACAAAACGTTCGTTTTCAACTGTCGTTTTCCCGCCTCGGCATAGCCTGCACAAGCGCGGCTCTGCTCTCGGCTTATCGAAAACGTTTGCTTTTCGCTGTCGTTTTCTCGCCTCGGCATAGCCTGCGCAAGCGCGGCTCTGCTCTCGGCTTATCGAAAACGTTTGCTTTTCGCTGTCGTTTTCTCGCCTCGGCATAGCCTGCGCAAGCGCGGCTCTGCTCTCGGCTTATCGAAAACGTTTGCTTTTCGCTGTCGTTTT